>Ga0247692_1000030_pt1 | contig 31979 bp, 32 predicted proteins | sample CNK33_metaG_FD_183041 | JGI IMG/M metagenome (GOLD analysis project Ga0247692, IMG submission 183041) | Soil microbial communities from Purdue University Martell Research Forest, Indiana, United States - CNK33 | ecosystem: Environmental > Terrestrial > Soil > Temperate forest > Bulk soil...
AAGCGGCTGGGACACACGTTGCAGATGGCGCAGGTGATCCAGGCGCAGCGCGATGACCGGCGTGCGTCAGGCTCGCCATCGAGGACCAATCAGGGGGAAGCGCCACGGCCGAAGGAGCGCAAGGTGGGCACCCGCACGCAGCGCGAACTGACGCTCGAAGACCTGAACGCAGCGATCCTGGGAACTGCCGGAGCGCGGGCAGGCTCGGTGCTTTAAAGCCCCTTAAAAGTAGATATTTCTGAACCTCAGGCCTCCACGGGCGGCTCGGCGAAGGTCGCTCCAAGCTGGGCGGATAGAGGTGGCCTCGTTCGTTCGGACAGGATCTGCGAGTTTTTAAGTGGAATTGCTGGGGCAATCAAGCTGCCGACACAATACGTTGAAACCGTTTTCGTTACGGACTGCAAGTTCGATCCTCTGTCTGAAGGCGGCCTCAAGAGCGGTTGCCTTGATTCCGCGTCCCAGCTCCCAGCTCGGACTTGTAAGGATGTCCACGACATGTCGTGCTGGTTGCTGGAGGAGGTACGCTGCGAGTTCATTCAGAAAGTCATAAACCTCGGGGCCGACATCTTGTTCGGCGCGCCTGGGTCTGACATTGGGCCTCCTCGTCCGTTTTGTTCCGCGCATGCGCTTGCTCTCCTACTCGGCGTCAGACGCCATCGCCGAGATGTTAGTGTCCTCAATGTTTCGGTTTCGCTGCACTTCAAAGTCATACATCTGCCGAAGTAGCCGTACCGCGAGTTCCCAGAGACCATCGCCATTCTCAACTGTTATAGAGCCGAGCGTGACAGACTCATCTCCCTCAATACGAACATCGCCATACGCGAGTTCCCCCTCGACAACCATCTGTAGCGACGCGACGGTTTTCGGAATCTCGGCATTGCTTTCCTCATTGTCGGACGGAAGCATCTCGACGGTCATCGTAGCGAAAGGCTTAATGACCGCTTCTGGGTCGAGGGGACGTCGGTACGCCATCTTCATTTCCAGGGCCATGCACACGGCGACAAGGACAAGGTGGTTTTCTGACTTCGCCTGCCATCCTCAACGTTCAACCGAAGTGCTCCCAGATATGACCGAGACATAGGGCGTCGGGTCCGACTCCAAGATGCGCCCTTGAAAGACCATAACGCGCCAGTGCACCGACTCAATCTCGTCTTGCGTCTCAAGAATAGCTGTGCGACCCTCCCGGTCTGGAAGTAACCCCTCGAATAACTCAATCTCGGATCGCACAGGCGGCGCTTCTGACAATGGATGTGCTTGCCTCCAGTCCGGCACCAGACGGGCCGTTACGTCAGCCCACGATTCGATTTTCCACATCTTTCGAGCAGTGGACCATGACTCCGAAGCCTCCATTCTCTTTCGACATAACAAGTATTCCCGCCGCGCACCTACCCTCCGGCAATGAGATGAGTAGCATCAAAACGCTGTCGTCGATGAGCAAGCAGATATTGGCAGTTTCCGGAAAGCGAATTCTACTCGAGCAGCGGCTCGGTATAGCCCCCTCTTCGCCAGGCTGACCGCACGCCCCGAGTCGTCGTCAACCTTAGCCGATGGACTCCGGCTCCGGACTGCTCATCGACTCCTGATCATCCCCTCGTCCGCGACGGCGCGGTTGTGTTCTTCCAGCAAGTTCATGAATAAACCTCATGCAAAGCCCGACCAAAATGCGTTTGAGGTCGCTCCGACTCCCGCGCACACTGTGCGAAAGGCCACTGTGAATACCGGTGCGGAGAGTGGTGCGGAGTAGTGACTCGTTCGGCTTGGTAGCCACTGTCCCTCGGCGCAGACTCAGCCCGATCACCACGCGAGTGCAGTCAAGACTCGCGAAGGAGATCGTCGGTAGCGCGTAAGCGGACAACAGGTTACCGAAAAGTACCTGGCAACTAGTTGCGACACGAGACAGAGATGACACGCCGGGCACAGCTTACCTCGGCGCCGATAAGGAGACCTGAGATTCAAAGAGAGATATCGGCAGACTTTCCGTTTGGTATCGAGAGAGCCCGCGTGCACGACGCCGAAATGGCGTACGTCGACATTGGGGAAGGCGATCCGATCGTCTTCCTGCATGGCAATCCCACCTCTTCCTATGCCTGGCGAAACGTCATTCCGCACACTCAGAAGATCGGCCGCTGCATTGCTCCGGATCTGATCGGCATGGGCGCGTCGAGTCCTTCTCAGACGCTTCGAACGTCGCGCCGGCATTCACGAGTGCGTTCCTCAAACTTCGCTGTTGCTTGACCTGCTCGACCGCCCTTCAGCAAGCTCAACGGTCTTTATGAAACCGTCTCCTATAGCCAGTGTCCGCAGGGCGGCATGAATGAGAACAGTTCCAGTGGTCCGCGTCGTCCGTGCATGAGATCAGCGGGATCGGCCCCTTGTCCGGCCACCGCGGACGTCGCTCAACGCCGCCCCACCAGGGCCGTTTTTGTAGAGCGCCTTGACGGCGTCAGGTTCAGAGTGCAAGCCTTGGACGCGGACTTGTTGCCTCTCAGGATTTCTTAATCCGGCAGTTTCATTAACCGACATACTTTCACGACGCAAACGGGCTAATCATGTGGGACTTTATCGTTGTTGGTGGCGGTGCGGCCGGATGTGTCTTGGCGAATCGCCTATCTGAACGCGGTAGCCGAGTGCTACTGCTCGAGGCGGGGATGGACACTCCGCCCGGCTCCGTCCCGAGCGACATAGAAGACGTCTATCCGCGCTCGTACGCGAATCCTGAATATCAATGGCCCGGGTTGAAGGCGGACATCGGGACGCGCCAGGGGGGAGAACATCTTGTGCCATTCCAACAAGCGAAGGTGCTCGGCGGAGGATCAAGCGTCACCGGATTGATTTCGCTTCGCGGGTTGCCTGATGACTACGACGGTTGGGCGCGTACAGGTCTGCCTGATTGGGGATGGAGCGGCGTTCTGCCCTACTTTCGCCGACTCGAAAACGACTGCGATTTCGAGGGCGAGATTCATGGCAGCACCGGTCCGGTAAGGTTGAACAGGATACCCGAACACCAAATGCCTCCGTTTACGAGGGCCATTGCGCAGGCGGCGAGAAACGCCGGACTGCCGACTTGGCCTGATCTGAACGGGGTAGCTGAGGATGGTTGGGGGCCGTATCCGCTGGCAAGCTTCTCAGGAAAGCGCGTGAGCTCTGCCTCCGCGTATCTCGACGAAGAGACTCGCAGGCGCCCAAATCTGCAGATCAGGTGCGGTACGACCGTGGAGCGGCTAACGTTTGACGGCAATCGTTGCACGGGTGTGCGAGTCCGCTCCGCCCACGGGTCCGAGACCATAAGTGCCGGGCATGTTATCCTCGCAGCGGGCGGTATATACTCTCCTACCCTGCTTCTCCGCTCTGGCATTGGCCCGGCGAGCGAGCTCTCCAAGAGTTCCATCCCAGTGGTCGCCGATGTGCAGGGAGTCGGCAAGAATCTTCAGAACCACCCTGTTGCTTACCTTGCCACACATCTAAAGGAAGTTGCCCGCCAGCCGTCGTCGCTGAGGCCGTTAATGCTGAGCGGCATTCGCTTCACTTCCGAATCTGGTGGTGAACTGGGCGATATGCAGATGCTCGTTTTGAACAAGTCGTCGTGGCATGGAGTCGGGGCGAGTGTCGGTGCGCTAGGCGTGATCATCGGAAAACCACGCTCCCGAGGATCGCTCAATCTGAATCCAGCAAATGCCGACGCACCTCCACAGATTAATTTTAACTATCTTTCGGACCCCATCGACCGAATGCGGATGATAGAAGGGCTTCGCTTGGCGCTCAGCCTCATGACCGATCCAGCCGTCCGTAGTCTGCGAAACGAAATATTTGCTCAAGGATATTCGGAAGTTATTCGGAAGTTGAATCGCGCGACATGGACAAACAACGTCGTCACAAGTGCGCTTGCCGCGCTTTTGAATGGACCCGACACCGTCAGGCGCTGGGCGTTGGCGAGGGTCATAGGTGTGGACACGACCGACGAATTGCAGATGGCTGGTCAGGAGTGGCTTGCTAAAATGGCGGTGACGCGGACGATGAGCACGTTCCACCCGGCTGGAACGTGCATGATGGGCACTGACGAAAATCCGGCCGCAGTCGTGGACGCGCGTTGCCACGTGCGGGGGGCGAAGGGATTAAGCGTTGTCGACGCGTCTGTGATGCCTTCGATTGTTCGGGGAAATACAAACTTGCCGACGATCATGATCGCGGAGAAATTCTCCGACATGGTGACCGCGTAAGCTTTTGTGAGCAGTCGCTGCAGCGTGACGAGGGCACCTTCCTCGGTTGATGTTACGCAGTGCAAGCCAGATGAGCTTCGTCGCCGCATCGTGTGTCGGTAAGCGGCCGCGTGCCTTTGATGATCTTGCGCAGTTGCATGCGCAACGACTCAATGGCGTTGGTAACCGGCATGATATAGGCGGTGCCTCACGGTCCCGCGCCGAACGGTTCGAGCGTATGGTGTGGCCATCCGGGACAGGGGGCATAGGGAAGCATTTCGGGTGGGCAGGCCGTTGTTATACGTTGAGCCGCGAGCTCGTGTTAGCAGTTGGCCGCCCCTGCGACCCGCCCGGTTGTGCTGCGAGCACGAGTCCGTATTGTTGTTCTGTCCCACTGTCTCCCGACAGTGATCTGAAACGGGGGACGGTTATGCAAATCGTAGAATTGGATGTTTCGCGGTCCGTGGCAGAGATCGCGTACCTGGGGCACGTTGCGCTGCGCGCCGGCGGCCGACGGGCTACGACGCGACGGCACCACCGATCATCGGGTGCTCGATGCGTTCCAGACTCCCTCAATCCTTGCGCGACTGGCGCGCATCGCCGGGTACGCACACATCAACGACTTTCGCAATGCAAAGAAGGCGTGCGTATTCCCTCTGGGAATGAGTAATATTACCGCGCCGTGTCTACCACTCAGCTGAGGGAAAGGACACAGTACCGTCTTCCCGGCGAACGCCGCAAGGGTTAGAAGCAGCCAGGCGGGAACTACTATTCCGCTCGCCACCGAGGGCAAGACGTGGAGAATGTTTCAACGATCAATCAGGTAAACAAAGTGATCAAAGTATATGCCTTTTCGACCCCCAACAGCGTGCGCGTTCCGATCGCGCTCGAGGAGTTGGGACTCGACTACACGCTACAGGCTGTCAACGTGCGCAAGGGCGAACAAAAGCACGCTGACTACCTCGCGACCAATCCAAATGGCAAAGTCCCGGTCATCGTCGACCCGAACGGCCCCAACGGCCAGTCGTTCACGCTTACGGAATCGGGTGCGATCCTCGTTTATCTCGCTGAGAAGACCGGTCGCCTCATTCCGTCCGATGTGTTTGGCCGCGCCCGCGTTCTGGAGCAGACGTTCTTTCATTTGAGCGGAATCGGTCCCGCTCTCGGACAGGTCGGTTTCTTCAAAAGACAGGCCGCAGAGCAGATTCCGTACGCTATTTCGCGATTCCAGACCGAGGCCGAACGCGTCCTCAAAGTGCTCGACGGCACGCTTTCCAGATCAGAGTTCGCGGCTGGCGACGTCTTCACCATTGCCGACATCGCACATTTCGGCTGGCTATGGCGACGCGAATTCGCCGGAATCACCTTTGACAGTACGCCGAACATCGCGCGCTGGTATGAGTCGATTGCGGCTCGTCCTGCGATTGTTCGCGCAATTGAGCGCGTAACGGCGCTGGTTCCTCTGGCGTGAGCCTAGCGATCCCGGCACGACGAGATACCTCCCGGACCCACGCACCATCGGTACCCTATGGCGCTTGCAGTCCGGGAGCCGCACGCTTCTTCTCGTATGCCACGCTTGCCACCTGAGCTGGTGATGTGCATGCAAATGACGCGCATGGTCGGTAGCGTCTCCGTTCACTCGTAGTTCTTCAAATCAAGCCAAGGCGTTTCGAGAATACCCGCGGCATCGATCACATCCATCGGCCCGCACGAGATCCGAACGCCGTACAGGTCGTAGCTGCTGCATTGCTCCACGCCTGTTGCGCGCAAAGTAAAAATGAGCCACTTCGCACAAGGTAAATCTGAGCCACCTTTCAGTAGAGTCAGTCTTTTTCGCGCGAAGGCTGGCGATGCTCCAGAAGGAACAGTGGATGCAAATCCATGGGCTCAAAGCCTAAGGGTAGTCGATGCGAGAGATCGCGCGACGCTGGGCGTGTCTCGCAACACCGTGACGCGTTATTTGGCGTCAGAGGATGTGCCGCGCTGAAAGATTCTGCATCAAATCGTCGACGACTCGGCGCTCGCGAGCGAGCGAAATGATTCACGGTCTGCGAAAACTGGCCAGAAGATCACCGCCGCCCATGGCCTGGTTCGATCTGAACGCGGCCATACGTAACGTCTTGAGACTTTTGAACAGAGAGATCATCGAGCACAGCGTGTTGATCGACGACCAGGGCATTGCATGACCCATGCATCACCTACGGTGACCGCGTCCAGCTCCAGCAAGTCGTATAGGACCCCGTCATGAACGTGGTCGACGCCATGCCCGAAATCGACGCACGGGGGCAAAAACTCAACCTGAATTCGCACGAGCTCGATGACAAATCAGTGTGCATCAGCGTGACGGACGCCGGGTGCGGCCTCGCCCCCGCCGTTGCGGCGCATATCTTCGAACCATTTGTGACAAGCAAGCCGGCTGGCCTGGGGCTTAGGTTGTCAATCTGCCATTCGATCATCGAGGCCCACAGTGGCACGCTGGAGGTATTCCCGCTCTAACCCTCCGGTATCACCTTCAAGTTCACGGTGTCCTTCCTTTTCGCATAGCGTCGACACGGAGAGTCGCGTCCCTTTCCTTCCCAGCTCCGACTCCGTACCGAACGCGAGAAGCGGCTCCCATTCCCCGCCGGAATGCGAGCTATTCCGAAACTCCAACTACCGCCAGCAGCCCGTGTCCTTCCCGACACACGTCACGCTATCGAAGATCCATTCCCCCGGAGTGTATTCATGCACACGATGGCCGGTTCATTCATAAAGCTTATGCAAATGCTGACCAAAATGCGTTTGATGTCGCCCGATCACGCACGCACACTATAGACGTAGGCTAACGAAGAGCACTAACGAAGAGCACACGACCGGTATTTGCAATGGAAAACTCGACAGATCGGACGCTAGGTGCTGCCGGCGTGAACAAGGAGACTTGAAATGAAAAGAGACATATCGGCAGACTTTCGGTTTAGTCTCAAAAGAGCTCGAGTACACGACGCTGAAATGGCATACGTCGACGTCAGCGACGATGATCCGATTGTATTCGTGCATGACAATCCCATCTCTTCGTATCCCTGGCGCACGCTGCCCGCTCAACAGAAGGAAGTCTACTTAAAGCCGTTCCGCGAGCCCGGTGTTTCGCGCCTTCCCACACTTGTCTGGCCGCGGCAAATACCATTCGACGGAAACCCGCCAGATACCTATGCGCGCGTCAAACGTTACAGCGACTGGCTCGCGCATAGCGCTCACTTACCCAAGCTTTTCGTCAACGCCGAGGAAGGGCGTGGTACTGCCGGCGCCGCGCGCGAATTTTGCCGCGCATGGCCTAACCAGCGCGAAATTTCTTTGCGCGACAAGCACTACTTTCCGGAAGACTGTCCACCCGAGATCGGGGAGGCGGTTGCTGGATTCGTGAAGGAAGTGCGTAGTGCGATGTCGAAGGCAGACACAGCGTTTTAAGGCCAATACGTTCCATCATGTCGACTATTCAAACTTTGCAAACCAATCCCCCGCTGGGCGGGCAATCGGCAAGCAGGACTCCTGAATCGCAAGCTTCATGGATCGATCTGCGCCGTGAACTGGTCTCCGCCCTGGGCGAGTCCGTGCATTTCGCGGAGGGACATCTGGCCGTGTACGCGGCCGACGCCTCCAATTACCGACAAGTGCCGCTGGCGGTCGTCATCCCGAATTCGATCGATGATTTGGTAGCGGGCGTAACGGTATGCCGACGCCATAACGCACCTGTGCTGATGCGAGGCGCCGGCACCTCGATGAGCGGGCAAGCCGTGAACACCGCGGTCGTGTTCGACATATCCGCCCACTGCACGAACATTATCGAGCTGGACCCTTCGTCGCGGACGGCTCTCCTCGAGCCCGGCGTGATCTGCGATCAGCTGCGCGACGCTGCTGAACAACACGGCCTCACATTTGCCCCGGACCCCTCCACCCATAGCCGATGCACGCTGGGCGGGATGATCGCGAATAATTCCTGCGGCCCACACTCCGTGATGGCGGGGAAAACGCTGGAGAACGTCGAGGAGCTGGAAGTTCTGACCTACGACGGAGCCCGATTCTGGGTAGGACCGACCAGCGAGGATGAACTCGAGCGTATCATCGCGGAGGGCGGCCGCAAGGCGGAAATCTACGCCTCCCTGCGGGCGCTCCGCGACAAGTACGCGGATCTCATTCGCAGCCGATTTCCGAACATCAGGCGTCGGGTTTCCGGCTTCAACCTCGATCAGCTCCTGCCAGAAAACGGCTTTAACGTCGCTCGCGCGTTGGTAGGTACCGAGGGCACCTGTGCGCTGACGCTTCGTGCGCGCGTTCGCTTGGTGCATAGCCCTGCGCACCGCGTCGTGCTCGCCTTGGGATTCCCCGACATCTATGTTGCCGCCGATGCGGTACCCGAGTTTCTGCAGTGCTCGCCGCTCGCCATCGAGGGGCTCGACCGTCAAATCATCCGAGGCCTCGAAGCACGGAAGCTAGCGGCTGCCGAAGTCGCGATGCTTCCCGAAGGCGATGCGTGGGTCCTGATGGAGTTCGGCGGCGATACGCCGGAAGAGGCCGTCGCCAATGCGGAACGCGCCGCCACGAAGCTCCGTGGGCGTGCCAACGGACCCATACCGACCAGCAAACTACTGGTGAGCGCGGCAGACCAGAAACGTATCTGGTCGATCCGCGAGAACGGGGCCTCCAGTACGCAATTGACGATCAACCCCGGCGAACCCGATCCCAAAGTCGGTTGGGAAGACGCGGCCGTCGATCCCCATCGGCTGGGCGGCTATCTGCGCGCCTTCCATGCGTTGGTTGATCGTTTTGGCTACAAAACCTCCCTGTTTGGCCATTTCGGCGACGGGTGCGTACATGCGCGCATCACGTTCGACCTGAGGGATGCCCAAGGGGTACTCGACTATCGGCGGTTCGCAAGGGAGGCTGCGCAGCTCGTCGTCGACTACGGCGGCTCGCTGTCGGGCGAACACGGCGACGGGCAAGCAAAAGGGGAGCTGCTTCCGATCATGTTCGGTGACGAATTGATGGAAGCGATGCGTACCTTCAAAGCGATTTGGGACCCGCAAAGCCGCATGAATCCCGGAAAAGTCGTGGATGCGCGCGGCATCGACCAAGACCTACGGATGGGCCCCGCCTACAAGGTCGTCAACTTTTCGACAAAGCTTCAATTCAGAAGCCAGGAAGGAGATGGCTTTCAACGTGCCGTGGAGCGTTGCGTCGGCATGGGACGATGCCGCACGGAAAAGGGGGGAACCATGTGCCCGAGCTATCGCGCGACCCATGATGAACGCTTTTCGACTCGCGGCCGTTCGAGACTTCTATGGGAGATGTTGCAGGGCGATCTGATCGACGAGGGCTGGCAAAGCGAGTCGGTAAAAGAGGCGTTAGATACTTGCCTTGCCTGCAAGGGCTGCCGAAGCGACTGTCCCACGCACACGGACATGGCCTCGTACAAAGCTGAGTTTCTCTCTCACTATTACGAGCACAAGCGCCGTCCGAGACAGGCGATTTCTATGGGACGAATCGGCGATTGGGCACCTCTCGCCGGTCGCCTCCCCGCGCTCGCGAATGCGCTCACCCAGACGCCTGTTATTTCGTCCATTGTCAAGCGGGTCGCTGGCGTTGCTTCGGAAAAAACGCTACCCAGGTTCGCACCACAGACACATAGCAAAATTCACAAGCGTCGCGCCGCGAAACCGTCGCCGGCGCTGAAGAAGGTAATCCTTTGGGTAGACACCTTCTGCGAACACTTCCACCCTGAAATCGCCAGCGCGGCGGTCGACGTGCTCGAGTTCGCCGGCTTCGATGCTGAACTGCCAAAGCGACGCCTTTGTTGCGGACGACCGCTCTATGACTACGGCTACCTCGACGCGGCGCGAGAACGATTGCAAACCATTCTCGATACGCTGTCGCCCCTGTTTGACGGAGACAACGCGGCGGTCGCTCTCGTTGGCCTTGAGCCCGGCTGCATGTCGGTATTCAAAGACGAACTGCTGAAGATGTTCCCGGATGACCCTCAGGCGAAGATCCTCTCCGAAAAGGCCTTCCTGCTTGGCGATTTCCTCGATCACAACAGATACCAACCGCCCCAGCTACGCGCCGACGTGCTTGTCCACGCGCACTGCCATCAAAAATCGCTCTTCGGCGTCGCCGGTGAAAAGGCGATCCTCAATGCGATGGGGGTCAACGCGACGTGGCTCGACAGCGGGTGCTGCGGGATGGCGGGTTCCTTTGGCTTTGATCCAAAGCATCAGGACATTTCCCGGAACGCAGGCGAGCTCGTGCTACTGCCTGCTGTGCGGAGCGCGCCGCAGCAAGCCTTCATTCTGACGAACGGCTTCAGTTGCCGAGAGCAAATTGAACAACAGACCGGCCGCCGGGTCGTGCATTTGGCCGAGCTTCTCAAGCTCGCTCACCAAACCGCCGAGGACAAGGCGAACGACGGCAACGCCGCGGCTGCGAACGCGCCGTTGGAAGGCGCATGCCACTGATCTGCCGACTGGCACCCACTTTACGTTTAAGGAGCACCTTGTGACTTCCACTCTCACCTCCCAAAATTCAAAGCCGATTCGCGGCGTACTCGCTCCGGTCGTCACCCCGTTCGGATACGACCTCGAGGTCGACAGCGACGCATTCGTCGAACAGTGCAAGTGGATCGTAGACGCCGGTGCTGGCCTGGCCGTGTTCGGAACCAATTCGGAAGCGGCGTCCCTGTCTCTTTCCGAACGCATGTCGTTGCTGGAAACGCTGCTCGAAGCTGGACTGCCGGCCGCTAAAATGATGCCGGGCACCGGCACGTCGTCACTGAAAGAGACGGCGGAGTTGACTCGCCACGCGGTCAATGCAGGCGTAGCCGGCGTTCTCATGCTGCCGCCGTTCTATTTTAAGAATCCGTCGGAAAACGGCTTGTTTGATTACTTTTCTCGCCTTATCGATACGGTTTCCGACTCGCGGTTGAGGATCTATCTGTACAACATCCCTCAGTTTACCCAGGTTCCCATCAGCCTAGGCCTCATCGAGCGCCTGCTCAGGCGCTATCCGGGCGTAGTTCGCGGCGCAAAGGATTCGTCCGGAGACTGGGCGAACACCGAAGCCATGATTCGCAATTTCGGGCGCGATGGTTTCGACGTCTTCCCGGCGAGCGAGGCGCTCCTCGCCAAGGCCCTAGAGATCGGGGGTGCAGGATGTATCAGCGCCACGGCAAACATGAACCCTCGCGGGCTCTCCGAGCTCTACGAGGCGCTGATCTCGGCTAAGCCGATCACGACGTCGGTCACCGCGCTGGCAGTGCGCGAAATCTTCATGTCCGTGCCGATGATTCCTGCCATGAAATATGTCATCTCGAAGGTCACCCAAACAGCCACGTGGTCGATCGTGCGGCCGCCGCTGACGCCCCTGCCGGAACAAGCTGGAACGGACTTGCTGAAGCGCCTGGACGACGTTGGCTTCGCCATGCACGGCCGGGTCTCGTAGCAACCTCTCCTCCCTCTCTGGAGGGGCGCCTACCTGAACAGCCGATTCATAACGTCGGAATGCCGACGGCGCGTCGTGGAGACGAAAGCCGACGCGACGCCAAAACAGAGGAGAGAGCCGGGTCGGTGCGAGGATTCATCGTGCAGGCCGCGGGGCTTCAGTTCGTTGGAGACCGCCAGCCAGAACTTGGTGTCTCCGGTTTGCTCGGACCGTAAGCCGTCGGCTGGCCGCGTGCGAGCCGATCTATCTGGCCGCGACGGCAGAGGTGGCCGCGGCGCTCGACACCTTTGCGGGAAGCGAGTGGGTCCGTTGCAGGAGCAGTTGGCCGGCATGATTACCGGGATCAGAACCGCCGCGGATGCTACAAGCACCTCGTGTTTTCCGTATAGCGGCAGGAACGAAACGCGATGACCCTCGGCGGCAGCCGGCGCCTCAATTGCATACGCGTCGAGCTCCGTTTGGTTTGTGATTTCCTCTCGAATGAACACAACGTAAGCGGCCATCTCTCTGTCCACCTTTGCATTTGGTCTCTTCTTGGGCCACGAACATCTAACCGAAGAGACGGCTCGACGCACTATCCTACGCTCGTGGCAGCCGGGTCTGGCCATTTGATTTCGGAATAACTGTTATGCCCGCCACCCTCGATTGGCTAGCACACGCAGTGGCGATACCGTGTCACGCGGCTGGATGAAGAGCATGCTCGTCCGTGATTCCTAAAGCAGCCCACAGAAGAGTACTTCTTGCAAATGTCGGCAGCCCCTTACTCTCACCGCTGCGACATATCACCTATTCCGGCAGCAACGTAGCGCGATCAGTCAGAGATTTTTATACTTGTCACTTGACAATCAAACGTGTTCGATGGGAGCGATGCAAACGGCCAATGACGAGCCCTCCGTCCGGGCGGGTGCGCCTGGAGCACCCATGTCGTCGTACGCGCTCACGAGCTCCGTCTCTCCCTGTCGGTCGCGAAGTCTTCTGCGACTCTGGCTCGGCTATGGCGCATACGCGCTAGGCGCGGCCGTCATCGGGCTCACGGTCGTCGTATATGCCCATCTGCTCGACATTGGAGCCCTCCTCTTAGTTCGTGCACAGCAAACCCGCCCTTGGATCCCACTGCTGGTGACGCCCGCAACAGGTGCCGTATCCGCGTGGCTGACGAGAAAGTACTTTCGCGGTGCAGAGGGGAGCGGCATCCCCCAGGTGATCGCGGCGTTGCGGAGCAACAGCAGTCAATCCGCCGCGGATTTGATGCAGACGAAGATAGTGGTAGGAAAGATACTCGTGAGCTGGCTTGCTCTCGCAGGTGGATTGACGATCGGCCGCGAAGGCCCCTCCGTTCACATCGGTGCCGCCGTCATGTTCAATCTGCGCCACCTCCATCCTAGGCGAGTTTCCCAGGATGCACGCATCGCGCTCGAACGCTCCCTCCTGCTGGCCGGGGCTGCGTGCGGTCTCGCTGCGGCATTCGACACACCCCTCGCCGGTTTCGTGTTCGCCTTTGAACAGCTTTGCGGGCGGAGTATGCGCCTGCCTCTCAAGGTCATGGCGATGACTATCGCGCTTTCGACCTCAGTCACGCGTGCAATCGACGGCAACTACACCTTCTTCGCCTCACTGCGGCCGCTTGAATTCCCCGCCGTGGAGAGCATGACAGCGGTTTTCGCGTTATCAATTGTTACGGGCGCGGTGGGCGGTGCATTTGCATGGCTTTTTGCGAATAGCGAGCGATGGCTTCCATCGTTCCTCAATTCAATGCGGGCAAAGACGCCTCTCGCGTTTGGAGCCCTGTGCGGTCTGGTGGTCGCGGTTATCGGATACGTCTCGGAGTGGCATACCGTTGGTAGCGGGTACGCTGAGGCGAGCGGCATAATTGGAGGGCATATCGCGCTGCCTACCGCCTACCCGATACTCAAGATCGCGTCGCTGTTGGCGTCGAGCCTGGTGGGCGCACCGGGCGGAATTTTTGTGCCCACGCTCGCGATTGGTGCCGGTATTGGCGACCTCTTGCACACTCTGATGCCGGTCGTGCCTCTGCACGCAGCCATTGCGTTGGCGATGGTCGGTTATCTCTCTTCAGTTACGCAAAAACCCATCACGGCTTTTGTCATCGTAATGGAGATGAGCAATATGCATGCTCTTCTGTTCCCCCTGATGGCGGTCGCTTTCATCGCGAGCGCAGTCTCAAGAGCGTTTACCACCCCGCTTTACGAGACCCTTTCGCTGCGTTATAGGTAAAATCGATACGCGAACTCGGACGCCGACATCCGGTGCCGTCCATCTGGCCGCCGTTGTCAATGTCAAAGCCGTCATAGCAGTTCACCCCTTGGACGCTCGAGGGCGCGACACAGCGAGTCACTGCGTATTTCGGCAAACGTGCTCAGCGATCGCTGATCACCGGTTTCCGAAACGCGCGATCATCTTGTCGAAACGGGTGATCACGTTTCCGGAACGCGTAATCAGCAGCACTGACACCAGCGGTGGAGAATCAGAAAGAAGATTCGGGGAGCCTTGGCGGCTTACGTCTGGATTGGCCTGTGCGGTCCGGCGCAGAGGTCCTGTCGTTCGAATTTTGTGCTGGGCCGCTTCCAATGTTCGCCACGCCTCGTAGCTCCGCTTGCGACTTTGCGCGCGCGTGGTTCAACTTATTGCGAATTGGTATGACTTCTGCGATCGGCTATCGGAACGAACTGACCAAATTCGCCGGCCGCCCCAACCAGAGTTCATTCGCCAACGCAGCGCCGTAACGGCAGATGGCAAGAGAGGTGCCGCCAGCTTTCTCCTGGTGCTGTTGTTCATGATGCAGCCCCAGAGTCAGGACAGGTTCCATCTGCGCCAGCAGACCGTCATCCGCACTATCGTGCAGTTCGTGCACGACGTCGTCGACGTATCGGCGGTGCATGTACGTCTTCCAGGGACGGGAGCGTTACCAATCCCGTTGTGCCCTGTAATTTCTGGTCCCAAGTATTTCCTAATCCGAATAGAGTAGGAGTGTGTATTTTTCGTCAAAAAGTCAAAACCCGGGCAATGTCGAGCGAGCAACACCGTCTCGAAGAACCATATGGTATGCGCCAGATCCTATTTTTTTGGACTGGCATCGGTCATGGACCGCACTTGTCGGTCTTCGGGTGCGAGCGGAAGTGTGAGCTCGAGGCTGTCCGCTACGCACTTCGCGGAATCTTTTCCCAACCTCTGCCGGGTTGCAATCGTCCGCGATCCTCCTAGATGAGAGGTGCCCCGCTGCCTTCATTTCTTTTGTCATGCTCGATACCACGCCTTTGTAACGATGTCCGATCGGCCATTCTTCAAGGATCGCGCTGCGAGGACTGCCGCAACAGCGAGACGTGACAACCCGTGGCCGTGGCGATCTAGGGCTCGCACAACCGCCAGCCGACGTCAACTCGGACCGGCTTCGGCGAGAATCTCCTCAACGAAGCTGACGAAGGTGCGACCCTTTGCGCTTACTAGACGCCCGGCCGGGAAGACGGCCCACAACCCGACCGTCGGCAATTGCCAATCAGTGAGCACCGCCTTGACCTTTCCGCTCTTCAACTCCGGGGCGAACATCCATTCCGAGGCCACGGCGACCCCGGCGTCGGCAAAGACCGCTTCACGAACGCCTTCCGCAGCCGTCGTGGTCAGCCGCGTCGAGAGGGCGATCGGTACTTCCGAACTGCCACGCCGGAATGTCAACGTACCTCCACCTTGTTGGTTGTAGACGATCTGACGGTGGGATGCGAGTTCTGTAGGCGTGCGAGGCTCCCCCGCCCGCTCGAAATAGGCGGGGGTCCCAAAAACAAGCCGGGGCGCCTCCCCCAACTTGCGCGCGGTGAGACTCGAACTATTAAGGGATTCCATACGCAGCGCGACATCGACCCGCTCTTCGAATAGATCGATATTGCGGTCATCTAGCAGAAGGTCGAAGGAAATGTTCGGATGCTGGTCGAGAAATCGCCCGATCGTCGGCACAATATGTAGTCTGGCAAACGTGACGCAAGCACTGACTCGCAGTCGTCCCGCCAGGCGCTCCTCCTTCGCGCGCACGGCCCGCTCGGCATGCTCGAGCTCGTTGATGACGCGCTTCGCGTACGCATAGAATTCTCTGCCGACCTCGGTTGGCGCGAGCGCCCGTGTCGACCGGAGGAGAAGACACACACCCAACCGTTGTTCCAGCATCGCGATGGCTTTCGAGATTGCTGGCTGACCCACGTCAAGCATGCGCGCTGCCGCCGAAAAAGAGCCGGTATCCACCACGGATACGAACGCCTCCACGGCCGTGAAGCGATCCATGTAAGACTCTCCCTACTGAGCGATGATGGTGGAAGTCCCTCGAAATTGCCTAGGACGAGACCTCGCCGCGTGAAGCGACCGAAGCTGAGGGACAGATGTTGGCACATCTATGAAACGCTGAGGAAGAGCGCTTGCGGAGATAACACTCATTCCGGACGAGAATAGAACCCGAGGTCGAGTAGTATGAGGTCAGAACGTGTGGACGCCAACGGGTTAAGCAGCAACCTGATTCAGATAGTATCGCTGCGTGAATGCTACTGGTGACAGGTAATCAAGGCGAGCCTGCGTGCGTTGCCGGTTATAGAACATCTCAATGTATTCGCTGATGGCTCGCCTAGCCTCTTCGCGCGTGGCGAAGCGTTGATGATAGACCGGCTCGCTTTTCAGCGTACCCCAAAACAATTCAATCGGCGCGTTGTCGCTCCTATGTCAAGCCGAGGCCCTGGAATCCGCCAAGTCGGCGAGGATGAGCGGGTACAGCTCTCGAACTATGTACCGCTTCAGGCAGCGATGGATCTCCTTCTTCGTCATGCCCTCCATAGTGCGGCGCTGGACGTAAGCCTTTGTCCTGGGGTCGCTGCGCATCCGTACCATCGCTATGGTCCACAGAGCGTTGTTGGCTGAACGATTTCCCCCTCGGTTCAAGCGGTGCCGAACCGTTTTCCCTGACGATGCCTGGAGCGGACTGGTTCCACAAAGCGCCGCGAGAGCTGCTTCGCTCTCGATCGGCTGAATCCGCCTTGGCTGCCGCGGTCCGTGTGATGAATCAGACCAGCCGCCGGGCGCTGCGATGCAACCGCGCGGAACAACACCAGTTGCTTCGTCGTGCGCTCACTTATGGCGTAGCCGACCAGCTCGCCGCTGGACAGATCTTTCAGGCCGGCAAGGTACATCCAGCCCTCGTCGGTCTCGATATACGTGATATCGCCACACCAGGCTTTCCGGCCGGCCTCAGTCCCTGCTACGTGCATTTCCGTCCCGGTCCTCGTGCGCTTGTTGAAACCGAATCCAATGGTCGAGCTAAATATAGAGTTCAACCATTGCACAGTCGATCCCATCGAGGAGGCCCACGACGCCGGGATATGCATAGGCAAGAGCAAGGGCAACGATACGCGACTTGCCCCGAAAAAGCGGGCGCTCATTAGATCAAGACTCCGCCGGCCTCCCTTGCATCAGCGATGACCTAGCGGTCCGCAAAGAACGCCTACGCCACGGCCTCAAGGGAGACTGGACGACGTTGACCACACGCAACCCGAAGCGACCTCACCCCAGGTTGAGCGGCACCGGACGATTCGTGTTCAGCGATTCCGTGACGGCCGCCATGATCGCCACGTTCGCCACCATCTGCTCGGCCGTGATCGGATAGACAGCATCGTCCGCCAACGACCGGCAGAAGGTCTCCAGATTGTCCCGTACCGAGTCGTTCCATTCAAATTGTGACACCCGTTCCGTTCCGTCCGCGGCGCGAATCGTCATCGAGCTTTCTCCGCCGGCGTCCGGATGTGCGATGTTACGCACCTCGGCCCAACCTGCTGTACCGAAGAGCGCCAAACGCATGTAAAACGGCGTTTCCAATGTCGAATTGACATAGCCCGTCGCCCCACTCGCAAATCGCAGGTGCAGCGAAAGCGTCCTGCTAACACCTCCAGTTTCAGCAGTTGGGGCGGCCGCAAAGACGTCCGTCACGTCGCCAAGGAGATCGAGCAGCAGATCCGTCATATGGACGCCGGTACCCGTCATCGGCAGGGGCGCGAGGTGCGCATCGGTAAAGCGCCAGTTCTCTGTGGGAACATTGGCCAGCTTGTCGTGACTGAAGTTGCCTTCGGCATGGACAATTCGCCCCAATTCCCCGCCTGCAACGATTTGCCGCAGCTCCTTCATGGCGCTTTCGAAGCGACGCTCATGACCAAGGCCCAGACGCACACCGGCCCGCTCACAGGCACGCACGCATTCGGCAGCATCCGCCACCGTCAACGCCAGCGGCTTTTCACAGAAGACATGTTTTCCGTGCTCTGCGGCCTTCAGTACCTGTTGGGCATGCAGCGCATGGGGGGTAGTGAGCACGACCAGGTCGATTTGGTCGTCTTTCAACACGCTTTCGTAATCGGTCGTGAACGGCACGCCGCATTCGTCCGCAACGGCGCGGTGGCCCTCTCGATTTCCGACCGCAGCCGTAAATCGCAGCACCTCCGAATCCCGCATTTGCTTCAGCAAATGCTTGCCCCACCATCCAAGCCCCACGATCGCGGCATTCATGACCATGATTGCACCTCCATGATGTACAGACCGCCGTTGTAGTCGGTCGAATAAATGATCCCGTTGGCATCGACGAATACGTCGGCTGATTGAATGACTTTCGGACGATTCGGCCGGTGATCCATGAGGTGTTTCGGAGCGGGCGGTACGAGCGCCGCAATTTCCACTGGCCGATAGGGATCGCGAATATCGAACGCGCGCACGCCAGCGTTCTGGTACGTTGCGACGATGATGTCGGAACTCACGAACGATTGTGGACGGTTCTCGTGAAGGTTGTGTGGCCCGAAGTGGCCTTCCTTCGCCTTGTAGTCCGCCTCGTTCGGCGACGGAAACGTCGAGATGCTGACAGGGTTGGACGGCTCGCGAATATCAAACATCCAGATGAACTTCTCGCCGTCCTCCTGGTGGTCGAGCACCGCTTCATCGAGCACGACGAGCAGATCGCGATCCGGCAACGGCAGACAGTTGTGCGTGCCCCCGCCGAAGGGCGGCGACCAGTTCCGGTGCGTGACAAGTTTCGGCGCGGACCGGTCCGCCACATCGAGAATCACCATTCCGGCGTCGCGCCACGCGCAGTACGCCGTATCGCCGTGAACGATCGGATGATGGAGACCGCTTCGTCGCCGTTCATCACCCGACGGCACCTCGCCTCCCGCCGCGTGCATGCCACGCAGCCAGAACCTGCCTGCTTCCTTCGGGTGGCGTGGATCCGACATGTCGATCGTGATGAAGATGTAGTCGGTAAAGCCGTCCAGCAACGCGGAAGCATAAGCCCAGCGCCCGCCCGTGTACCAGATGCGGTGGATGCCGCCGCCCTCCACCGGCATAAAGCCGATCTCGCGCGGCGAGTCGCCTTTCGATATGTCATAAACGGCAAGCCCGGCGCGCCAGTGACGACTCGTTCTCGACTTGGTAGCCGTGCCGACCTTTTGGCCCAGCGCTCCGCTGTAGTAGGCGCGCTCATCCTGAAATTCACTCGCCGCGAACATATCCTTTGCGTTGATGACCAGCAACAAATCGTCATGCGTCTGCAAATGAATGTTCCACGTATCGGGCGCCGCGGCAATATAGTTGACCGTGGTCGGGCGTGTCGGATCGCGTACATCTATGACGCTGAAACCCTTCGAAAACATGTGGCCCACGTACGCATAGCCTCGGTGAACCATTAACTGCACAGCGTCGGCGCGCCCCCCTTGGTCGGAGTGGCCAATTAGATGCATGTTCTTTGAAAACTCTGGGATAGGTAAATCAGAAGCGGGCATCTTGCTTACTCGGGTAAAAGGTTGACCTGAAAGCACGCCGCAGCGGCCCACGAGTGGTGCCGCATTCGGCGCTCAGTTCGACTTCAGGAAGTCCGAGGACGCGGTGTTCCTAAGAATCCCCGGGATGCTATGAAATTCCTCCCAGGTCGCGTCGTGCACGTCGTGTGTCGAATGCACAGGCATTGTCAGATATTCGCCAAGGGCACGCCCGCGCTCGACGGCCTTTTTGCCCTCCTTCAGGCGAGCCTGCTCGAATTGCCCCAATGCCTGCTCAATGGCGACACCGGGATCGCTGAGGAGTTGGCCTAACAATTGCGCGTCGGACGCGCCCTTCGCCACACCCATCCCGATGTGGGGTCGTCCGACCGATGCGGCATCGCCGATGAGCACGACCCGTCCGAACACCATCTTCGGAGAGAAGTGGTCATAGATCGGCGTAAAGAAGGGCCGAGGAATGACCGACAATGTGTCCCTGAACGACGGCGGAAGCTTTGTGTAGGCGTCCGTTCTCAGCGCATCGATGACATCCTGGCGCACCTTTGGGGGCGCAATCGATATCGGATGGTAGACGCCGCTCTCATCGACGAGCATTTTCTCCAGCGTATCCTTGTCAACTGGTCGATACCACACCCAGTTGTACCGGCGACGTCCAGGTTCGAGCGCGTTATTGAGACCTGGAATTGGATAGCCGATGATCTTGTTGTTAGGCGGCAGGAAAAATGCAAACTTGTCGAAGATCACGTCTCTAGTGGACTTGGGCATGGCGCTTTCGTCTGCCACCCCGCGCCAGATGACGTACCCGGCATAGATCGGTTGGATCTCGGGCATGTAGATTTCGCGGACCGTTGAGCGGTAACCGTCCGCGGCGATGAGCAGATCCGCTTTCTCCACGCGCCCGTTCGAGAAACGGGCCGTTACTCCCGACGACGACTGCTCCATGGACAGCAAGTTGCACCCGAGATGGTGGTGCTCGGCCGGAATCAGCGTCCGCATCATCTGGTGGAGCTTGTCCCACGACGTCACGATCTGGGGAAACGTCAGGCGCTCGATGACGTGATCTTGGTGGTCGAGCGCGATGCGTTCGGTGATCTCGACCCCAAGCCCGTTCACGTCCGCTCCGCTTTCCATGAGCGCGTCGCGGAGCTCGGGCTGGACCGTAATGCCCGCACCTCGTCCGAACAGCTCGACGTCTGAACGCTCGAAAACGTCGACAGACCAACCGGCTTTACGCAGCAACGCCGTCGCAAGGAGCCCGGCGAGCGAGGCGCCGATGACCAGCGCCCTTCTGGAATTCGACCGAGTGTGATTCTGATCCATTGCTTCGTACCTCTTTACGATTGATACTTCGATTGCGAAAAGACTTTTTTGAAAACGCCCGCTCCCGACCGATAACCCGGCCGTGACCGCGCCGCCGAACCTGCCTCGTGAAATCGGGCTTTAAGTCTTGCGAACCCGTTCGAAATCAAAGAAGCTCACGAGAGTGATCGGGACGCACGGCGGCGCAACGCCCATGACATTTGCCGCCGCCCGCCACCCACCCAACTCTACGAGCTTGCCAAATAGATGTCCGGCAAATGACCCGCTCAAGTAAAAGCCGGTCATCGCCGCCGACACCCGAGTATCCGATTTCATCGCTGTGCGGACTGCGCCGGATAATTGCGCAAACCGCGAATAGAAGAAGCCGCGGACGATCAAGCCAAAAACGAACGAGAGCCCATTTTGGCTGGCCGCATGCGTCGCCCCGTTAGACAAGCAGAAGCCTGCTGCCGCCAGGATGGCAAGGCCAACGAATACCCCGGTCTTCGAATCCGGTCACCCGCCCAACCGCCGACGACGGCGCACATTGCGCCAAGGCCATACATGCCGAGCACTGAACCCGCTGCAACGGGCGAATAGCCCAAGTGTTCCCGAACAAGTGTTGCGTAAAGAGCCATATAGGAGAAGAACGACAGGCCAACGAGCGCAAACGACGCGGTGGCAACTCATACATTGCGGTTGAGCACCGGCCGCCAGTCCATTCGTGCCGAACCAGCCTGCTTATTTGAGTCTTCCCTTGCCTCCGAAAAACCGACAGGAAGGAAGACTGCGACCGCAGCCGCGATAATCAGGCCGCCAATACCAAACGCGTACAACGGTGTCTGCCACGCCCCCAGAGTCTCTCTCAACCGCGCAACCGCGATCGGCCCAACGAAGGCGCCCAAGCCAAAGAATGCCTGGACGACACCCATGGCGGCGCCGCGATTCCTTCCGAAATACGAGCCCATACGGGCGCAGATCGTCCCGATCTGCAGTGCCTCACCCACACCTATCAGTGAGCGGTAGAAGGCAAGGTTGACAAACCTTTGAGCAAGAGGCGTCAGCAACGTGAATAAGGAGTAGCCCGCCGGACTGTCCATCAGAATCGACTTCCGTGTGAAGCCCGAGAGGAACCAGCCCCTCACCGTACCAAACAGGGCGACGTTGATCGCGAAAACTGTGCCGGCGAAGCCAGCCTGCGGGAGCGTAAGCCCATATGTCGCGCGGATTCCACCCAGGAGCGCTCGGAACACCTGCCGGTCCATCGCATTGAACATGTACGAGATGCCCAGCATGCCCATGACAAATGCTGTGGCCTTCCTGGTCCATCTGACGTTCGATGAAGATACAACCGGCTGCCGCGCATACCTGTCCAAGGTATCCATCGTTGTCTCCGCCTATGTCTTGTTTGGCGCGCCTGCCCGCGCCCGCTCGTTCTGTCCGTTCTGGCGCTAGCGGACGAGCTGCTTCACGAAGTCCGCGACCGCCTCCCCGACCTCATGCGGGCAGTCCTCCGTGACGTAGTGCTTCGCATGGACAGTGATTTCCCGTTGGTTCGGCCATGCTCGGCAGAACTCCCGCGCCGCGCCCGCCGTTCCGTGCCCCTCATCCGCATTGATGAAGAGCTTCGGCAAGTGATGACTTTGCGACAGCCAGTCACTGTAGCGCTTGACGCGTGCGTACATGTCCGGGGGATCGCCGTCGAACGGAATCTGGCGCGGCCAGACGAGCGTGGGCAACCGCGACACGCCCGGTTCGCGGTAGGGTTTCAAGTAGGCCTCCCTCTCCGCTGGCGCGAGCTCACGAATGACGCCGCGCTCGAAGAGCATCTTCTCGACGAAGAAGTTCTCATCGAGCACCATCTTGTCCCCTTCCGGACCGCGCAGTCGTTTGAAAGTCTCCTGGCGCTCGGGCGGCATGTCGGTCCATAGGCGCGGGCGCACCATCGCCTCCATATAGACGATGCCCGCGATCGAATCCGGATACCGGACAGCGCGGTCGAACCCGAGCGCGGCGCCCCAGTCCTGAATGACCAAAACAACGCGCTTGTTCAAACTCAACCGATCGAACCAGGCATCGAGATAATTCGCGTGGTCAGCAAACTTGTACGAATAGCTCGGTGATCGGCTCGAGGCTCCCATACCGATCAAGTCCGGCGCCAAACAACGGCCGAGTGACTGAACGTGCGGAATGACGTTTCGCCACATGTATGATGAACTCAGGTTGCCGTGCAGAAAGACGATCGGATCCCCGGCGCCGACATCCACGTACGCCATCTCGGCGTCTTGCACGCGCATCCTCCGCATCTCAAAGGGATCGTCGGCTGATATCGTTTTGTCCATTCCTTGTCTCCTATCGGCGCCTATGTCGATTCGTTGTGAATCGACACACGGCATATCGTACAAACAGCTACCCTCGTTGCCGACACATTCTGCTCATTCGATACTTGCCGCGCAAACGCATTTTGCTCAGCTTTTGCATGAGATTCTTGAATGAAACCGCGTTGCCCGCACCTTCCGTGCCGCTGCCGATCGTCCTCGGCGTTGCCGCACGCCGCTTTTGCATTACTGAGGCGGCCACGGATCTGGCGCTGGCGCAAGGCGTGCTGCGCCGCCAAGCGCAAGCACTCGAAAGGCTCCTGGTGTTTCCTTGTTTGGTCGCTTGAATCGGAAGCTGGCGCTGTCCGAAATCGGGATACGCCTATCACACGCAGATAACCTACGCGCTGCAGCACGTGCGCAGCAGCTTTGCTGCAAGCCATTGCTTCGGCATCCGGGGGTGGCACTCTGTATCCGGCAACGCGGCCGACCTTCGCTAGCAACCGGCGCCTCCGGCGGTTGTCGGACTTCTACGAGGAACATCCCGTGTCCTGATCAACCTTCGCTCTCCCGCTCGCCAGTGTTCAATGTTTAGCCCGCAAGCATGGACGCCGCAATCGGCACAGGTGATGGAAACTGTCGCCGCCGGCCACGCACCGATCTCTTTCGCAAAAGAATCTGCGCTCAGGCATCGTCGGATCAGCTATCGCTAGCCCATTCATCACAGGGCGAGCTACAACCTTACGATCGGCAAAACAAAACGTGACTACCGCACACCACTATCTGCAACCACTGCACCCTGTCGCCGTCCAAGCGATGACGCTTGGCGGACAAAGTTGCCAGTTGGATTGGTTTGCTACCCATCATGTGCAATCCCTGTCACCGCCGATAGTACTTGTCGGGAATAGCTTATATTCCTTATACCGGGGATCCTCCATTGTTCGATGGGGTGCACGCTACGGGCTTCGGACCACTTTGCTTTTGTACGCCTTGGATCGAATGTCGCCCGCCGTGTGAGGCCATGCCTCGCCCTCAGCACCACAGCGACGCAATCCGGGTTGTCTCGCGGGGTATTCGGTACGCGCGCACTTATCCAAGGAGTCGGGTGGTGAGTATTGGCTTTGCCAGAACGCTGAGTTGGAAACTGCAGAAAGTACATTCCGCTGCGTGGATCATGTAACAGCGTCAGCTCCGGATTCAGCTCAAAGGAAGAGTTCGGCCTGATCGGGTCGTGTGTCACCGTACGGTCAATCGGACAGCATGGACTGACCGCAATCAATCACTCTGCGCGCGGCGCGTAACTACCTCAGGAGGCATCATGCCCAAAGCCTATTGGATTGCTCATGTCGAAGTGAAGGACCCCGATCCCTACGCCACTTATATCAAGGGGGCAACGGTGGCGTTCGGAAAGTATGGCGGACGGCCTTTGGCGCGAGGCGGGAGGATACATGGTCTTGAAGGGGCCACACGTCCTCGTAACGTCATCATCGAGTTTGAGAGTATGGAGGCCGCTCTCCGATGCTATCACTCGCCGGAATATCAAGAGGCCAAGGCTCATCGGAACGGACATTCGGTCGGCGACTTGATGATCCTGGAAGGGATTGATTAGGCCTAAGGCCATGCGAATCTCGCGTCGGCGGCCGGCGGCCCCGGAACTCACAATGCTCATGGTCGCCGATAATGCATGGAGGCCGTGATGTCCATCGCGGGTCGCAACCTCCGGCGCTTCGCGTATTTCCGGCGGCGTGCTGAGTCCGGGCCAGCCGTGCACGGTACGCCTGCCTCCCTCAGATGAACTCGTGCGTTGATATCGGCTGTTGATCCCAGTCCTCGGGTCGCGCGGATATATACAGAACGGGGTTTGTGATTGCCGTGGCGACGGAACGCAACCACCTTCCTTTGCGATGATGAGGTTCGTCATGTCACGTCATTAGATGCTATTCAAGCCGGTTTCAATGCTGGGCGCTCGATCGGTGGGGTCGGGCCGACGAGTAGGTGATAAGGAGGCGTATGCACCATTCCAGAGCGCGCGGACCGGCTGACAGGCACATTTCTTCCTCATCGTGAATGTCCACCTAACATACCCATGTACCGCGTATGCGCGTTTTCCACGCACAACACGTCAACGTTCCGATCGCCCTCGAGGAATTCGAGGTCCCCGTACGAACTTCATGCGTAAAACGTGCGCAAAGGTTGCCGGACGAGGGTCCCGTTGTCATGGTGAACTTGACGAAGTTGCATCAAAATTCAGCCGACGGCGTCGGATCGAACCGACTAACCTCTGGAAAGGTCAGGCGGCGACGCCCGACGCTTTGCGAAGGCCGAGAAGCAGATCCGGCGGTTCACGGCCCAGCGTATAGTCGGGGTTGACCGCGGCTTAGACTATCGTCCCATCCTAAGCGATCACGTAGCGCGCGGGCGCACGCATGTGCGGCGCACGCTCAGTGTATGGCCCGATCTGCAGCAGGTCCGCGTGCTTGATGGTGTTCATGTGCTGGCCTGTCATCCCCGCAGCTTCGATCGCTGAGCACGGGTCGAGCTGTCGCAGCAAATCCGCGAGCTCGAGCAATACAAACGCCAGGGGCGGCACCATTGCGGCCTGGACCACCAGGCGACTGCGGCGCTAGCCAGCCGCGACCCGCTGTGCCGTGCAACCGAGAGTGGGGCCAACTCCGGTACGTTGACCGCAGCGCTGCTGCGGCTGCTCGATCGTTACGGCGCGGCTGAATTGCAGGCCGCTATCGCCGAAGTGCTCACCACCGGCGCGCCTCACCCAAACGCCGTGCGCCTAGCGCTTGAGCGTCGGCGGGAGGCACGGCGCGCCCCGCCGCCGGTCGCCATCTTCTTGCCACCACACGTGCGTCGTCTCGCTCGTCGATCGGCTGATGCATCGCGCCGAGGTGATCTCGATTGAATGAGAGTCCTACCGGCTCGTGGAAGCCCTCGAGCGTACTGAGGCTCGTTCCCGACAATTGGACGCCTGAACAGGCGCTCGCGGAATTTGAATTGCTCGATGATCTCCATCAACTCATCTGCTCACGCTACTTCGACCAGACTCAGTAATTTATGCGTGACGAGCGCCGTCCGTGCAACCGGCCTTGCGATCCTAGAGAGGCTCCGTTCTGAAGGCATGGCGCAAATCTCAACGACAACAAATGGGCTCGCGTGGCCCCTTCTTTGTTGAATATTGTGCTCAACCCCTCATTGTCATCTAACGTCGCTTTTATGCCGTCGCCAACACAGGTGCGCGATCGGCGCGTCACGGCCTCGCAGCGTTGCGTCGCGCTCGCGCGACATCGCAGGCGGAGCCTTGATGCCACCTGGGGGTGCGTTCACCGCGGTCATGTGGACGGTTGCGCACCGGCGACTGCGCCGTCCAAATTTTGTCTTAACCGTAAAACGAAATCGGCGCCAGGGCTCAGCGCCGATCAATTTCGGTTAAAGCTTTGTGTGGACGTCTTTCCCGCCGGCTCGATGGTGCTTCCATTCGATCACCATCGAGCCGATTCGAGCCATACCGCAACCCAGCAACGCAATCTTCAAAGTTTTGAAACCAACCCTTGGTTGCCCCAGCTCTGGTGTTGCCCTCCAGGGAGAAATCGAAATCCACGGACGGAGTGGCGGTCTGAATGGTCGCCGCTGCATCCGGCATATCCAGAAGAGCCGTATAAAGCAGGTTGGGCACGAAGCGTCCGGGAAGGCAGGCTCAAGCGATTGCGCCGCCACCGTCAACGAGCACGGTCGAGCCAGTCGCGTAGGCCGTCTTGGCCAGGTAGACGACGGCGTTCGCAACGTCCTCCGATTGACCGATACGCCGAACTGGCAGGCGCGCCGCGGCACCTTCGAACATGCTCTTCCTTGAATCCGCATCGAGTTTCGACCACAACGGCGTTGCAATCAGTCCAGGGGAGACGGTATTCACTCTCACAGGCGACAACTCGAGTGCAAGCCCCCGAGCCAACGCTTCCAAGGCCGCATTGATTGCGCCTTGCAACACTGAAGTCTTGCTTGGGCGCACGCTGAGAAAGCCCGACACCAGGGTCAAAGATCCGCCTTCTGTTATTTTGACCGCGCGCGCGACACGATAAGCGCCCCAAAACTTGCTGTTCATTGCAGCATATGCGTCACTGAGCTTGAGGTCTCGCACTGGTCCGCCCGGCGTTTGCGCGGCTGAAATCACGACGTGATCGAACTGTCCGGCCCTGGCAAAGAACGCTTCAACGCCGGCTTCGTCGGTCGTGTCCAACACGGCGATACGCACGCGCCCACCTATCTCGGCCGCGGCTGCGTCGAGTTTCACCTGGTTACGGGAAGCGATCGTCACTTCGGAGCCCAACTCTGCGAAGGCCTTTGCGGTAGCGGCGCCAATGCCAGAACTGCCGCCTACGATTAACACCTTCTTCGATTCAAGATTACTCATGTTCAGACTCTCTGGTTATGTCAGATAGCACAAGCTATCTCGACGGAAACGGACGACGAGCAGGTTGCTCCTCACACGGAAATCGGCAACCAGGCGCACTCATTCTGCAGTATCAGCGGCCGCCCTTCACTCCAAGCCTGCGCGTTTGGTTGAGGCCGCAATTGCCTCTTCGGCGGCGAAGTTCAGCTCGATCGTCACACCGGAGGGATCTTCCAGGAACACCTGGTGCAAGTCGAGGCTGGGAACCGTGCGTTCGCGAAAATCGACGCCTGCCGACTCGAGTCGTGCGTACGTCTCCGACAGATCGGTAGCGAGGAAGGCTATATGGTCGAGGTTTCCAGTGCCTTGCTCCGGCCCCCGATCTCCCAGGTATTCAGCAAGCCCCGAGTCGTCGGGACCCGTCCCGAGCAGGTGTACGACGCCATAGTCACGCTCGTCGCCGCCGAGGTACAGCCATGCGCCTGGGAAATTTAACGGTGGTCGATAGCCATCCTTAAATCCGAGTACGTCGATGTAGAAGCGCTTGGACCTTTCCAGTTCACTGGTCCGGATCGAGTAATGTGCGAGCTTTTTGATTGCCATGACCCTTGGTAACAACCGGTTGTTAAGAAACTTGTGACGGTGCTTGATAAGAGGCTGCGCGAATGCGCCCAACGCCGACGCCTGATAGACACGGCGTACGAAAGACGTTCGCGGGCTCTCACCGAGTCCTCCGAGGCCGGCTCTAAGCCGGTGCGAAACACTATGCCTCAACGGTGTCTCCTGTTTATTTGCTCGGGCCCATGACTTTGGCCAGATAGCCGACGTCGAGCGTCAATGCCCCAAGAACAATGTGCTCTCGATCGACAAAACTTGACGGAAGCCCGAACCCATCCAGGAACTCGACGGCGGCACGCGACGCGATCCTCGGGTCGCCATTCGTCCCGACGGCGTTTTGCCTTTGAAAGCCCGCCGAGAGCCGCAAGCGTTTCCCAGCCGAGTGCGGTTGACCGACGGGATCTCTATTTGCTCTCGGCCTTCCACCTCAGCACTGCCAGCCACATCTCGTGACCACGATTGAGCACGCTTTCATCCGCCTGTCGGAACTGTTTGGGAAGCGGCCCCTTCGCGGACTCGTCTGTCACCACCAGGCAATCTGCACCTTGCGGGATAATGTGCCAAGCGTGGCAGAACTGGGGAGGGCCATCTTTCTCGAACCCTTGCCAGGTCAGCCGGCTGTACGGCTCGTATTCCGATACCCGCGAGTCGATGCTGAGCCCGAAGGTCGTCCAGGAGAACGAGCTATCGGTTTGCAGCGTCTGACCGCCGTCCTGGATGCGAACGCCCTTTGCATTCGGGTACCAATCCGGCCAATTGTTAGCCTCGATCAGGAGCTGCCAGATCCGCTCGGCGGGAGCATTGATGAGCAACTGATTGTGCGCGAACAGATCCGCCTCCTCCGGCGCAAAGCCGTCCGGCCAGCGGATCTCCATCGAGCGTCGCGAGAGGTCTTCCTTCATTGTCATGGCAACTTCGTCTCCTGATTTGGCTTGTTCCGGGGGCCAGCACTTCAGGCCCCGGCTCAGAGCGAGCCGGCTTCGATGTCTCGACTGGCTTCGACGACCCGCTTCCGACCGCGATGATGATTTTCTAAGTTAGAACCTTGACTAGGGGAATGCCGCGGCGGCCCGCCCCTTCGCAACCCGCGGGGACGCACGCCGCGACGCGTCGTCGACTGACTGACGCGAGTGATTCGCAACCCCATATTCCGTGAGTCTCGTCGCGGGCGATAGTATCCGTTGAGAATAGCTTCCATTCCCACAAGGCATCACTGACACGATCCCAAGGGGAATAAGAGCCCGATGAAAACGCCTCGAAGTACGCATGGGCCTCGAGATCACGCCCCACTTGGTTTTGTATCCGGAATGCATTGCCGATATGCGAGACCGAACCATAATCGTCTGGCCTCCCAGGCCTTCACGCAAAAGCCGCCCGCAGCCAAGATTGGGAAAGCATGGGAAGAAAAACATTTCATCGAGTGAATACGAAGTGCGCGCTTTTTCCGAATCCTCGGGATCGCGATACTAATGGGGATATCTCCGGGCTGATAGATCGCCGCTCCGGAACCCCGAACGGCGTATCCGCGCTGTCGTCCCGTGATGCTGTCACTTGCGGTGTAGAGTGCATCGGCGAGATCCGCTTCCGAATCGCGGCCGCTGCATGAATTCAAGAGTGCTCCGATCCATCGGGTGCACTGTACTCTGCAACAATCGTAGAGGTGACGATGGCCGACAAATCAGATGCCGAAATCCCCCTGTCGCAACGACTGGCACGAAGCGGGGATTGATCTCTAACGGGGATCAGGGTTTCTCACTGTTCCTTCGCAAGGCATTCATCAAGGGAGCCGGCTACTCGGACCAGGCGCACGATCGACTGGTCATCGGAATCGCGAACACCGGTAGCACCTACAACCCGTGCCATGGCAACTGCCGCAACTGATTGAGGCCGTCAAGCGCGGGATCATGCTCGCGGGCGGGTTGCCGATGGACTTTCCGACGATCTCGATTCACGAGAGCTTTGCATCGCCGACGTCGATGTATCTGCGCAACCTGATGTCGATGGACACGGAAGAGATGATCCGTGCGCGGCCGATGGTGACTGTGATGCCTATTGGTCAATGGCGATATTTCAAGCGAAACGAGGCTGTCATTCGAGCGTTTCTCGACTCGCTGCCCTCGGAGATTTAAGCAACGGCTGTCCGCGAATGTCCCGGGTCCGCCAAGAGTGGAGACGGGGCTGTCTCTCGATTGCCGGCCTGAGCCCGCTTGGGCTGGGTTGCCCATTTCCGCCACGCCAGACAGGCTGAAACGCCGCGATCGGCCGAGCCCGCGCCCGAAACGAACGCGAGGCTAGCGCGACTCATGACGATGCACGTCAACTTTCCCGGTCGTCCCCGGCGTGGACTCGGTCTTCTCGCAGAAAAAAGATCGCGGTGACACGCCACATAGCGCGCGCCACCGCGACAGGGTCAGCCTGAACCGTCGACTGGGTTCCGCCGGAGGAAAATCAGGCAGCGAAGCCGGCAGCCTTGCGGAGGGCCGGCAGCAGATCTTCCGGCTCCGGGCGGTCCGTGTAGTCGGGATTGACCTCAGCATAGACGATCGTCCCGTCCTGAGCAATCACGTAGCGCGCCGGCATCGGCAGCGTCCATTCGGGGTCGTCGTTGAAGGTCGGCAGATCGTTCTTGAGGTTCTTGTAAAGTTCCACGAGATAGTCAGGAAGCTTGAACTTCAGACCGAAGGCTGCGCCGGCTTCGCCCTTCACGTCGGAGAGAATCGGGTAGCTCAGCTTGTTCTGGCGAGTCGACTTGCGGCTGTTGGGCGCCGTCTGCGGCGAGATCGCGACGAGGCTCGCACCAAATTTCTCGAATTCGGGCAGCGCTGCCTGCAGGGCTTGCAGTTCCATGTTGCAATACGGACACCAGACGCCTCGGTAGAACGTCACTACCACGGGCCCTTTCTTTAGCAGCTCAGCCGACGACACCACGTTGCCTTCCGGATCCTTCAGTTCGAACGAGGGCGCTTTGTCGCCGACCTTCTTGGCGCGCGCCGCTTGCCCCGAGGCCTTGAGTTCAGCGGTAGCGCGGTGCATCACCTCGATTACCGAGCGGGGAACACTGTACGGCGGCTTACCAGCCTCGAAGTCAGACTTGAATGCCTCGAGTTTTGCTTTAAGGGTCACGGGATTCTCCAGTATCTATGATCTGTTCGCGGTCAGGACGACCGCTTGGGGCGCTGCACGTCGCGGGCGGCGTTGCAAGAAAGATACGGGTTCCCTAAAAGACGCAGTAGTCTCCGGCGAGGCATTACGCTTATTCCTTCGAGGAATGCCTCGGTGCGTCCCGCGCTTTTTCCCCAACGTGAACACCCCCTTCTATGAGGCATTGAAGGTCAAGCCATTTTCAATATAAACATTATGGTATGCGAAGTAAATCACCTTGTCCGTTCTCTACGGCTAGCTTGCGCGGTCAGCTCATATGACCAGACGCAGGCTGGCCGTAGAGAACGTTCCGTAAAGCACAGGGGGCCGACGCTCATCGCATACATCTTTTGCAGGTTGGCATGTCAATGTCATTCAGGTCAGGGTGTCTGTTGACCGGCCAGCGCCGGGTCTACCTTCTATCCGTGCCGGCCTGGCTGGCCGATCACCTCATGCCGCATGCGCTAAGCGCTGGAGCCACCCTGCTACCGACGCGCCCCATCTAAGTACACGGCTACCCTTCTATGAGCAGGAAGTTGTCAAGGCCTTTCACGAACTGACTCGCGAATCATTGGTCAGGTCCTTCTGCGCCTCCACTTGCGGAAGCGCGTAATCGGGTCAAGATGCTATGAGCATGGGCCCACCGGAACACTGATGCCTACAATCAGCATTGCGAGCCTACTGGACAGGAGATGATCATGGGCAACGACCTCAGATATCAGTCAGGTATTGGAGAAGT
>Ga0247692_1000031_pt1 | contig 30736 bp, 20 predicted proteins | sample CNK33_metaG_FD_183041 | JGI IMG/M metagenome (GOLD analysis project Ga0247692, IMG submission 183041) | Soil microbial communities from Purdue University Martell Research Forest, Indiana, United States - CNK33 | ecosystem: Environmental > Terrestrial > Soil > Temperate forest > Bulk soil...
GAGTCTGTTCGTGATCGGCTACGTGCTGTTCGAAGTGCCGAGCAACATGCTGCTGTACAAGGTCGGCGCGCGCAGATGGATCGCGCGGATCATGATTTCGTGGGGTCTCGCGACGGCCGCGATGGTGTTCGTCCATAACGAATGGCAGTTCTACGGTCTGCGTTTTGTGATCGGCGCAATGGAAGCGGGCTTTGCGCCCGGCGTGCTCTACTATCTGACGCTGTGGTTTCCGGCGAGCTATCGCGGACGCGTGACGTCGCTGCTGTTTCTCGCATCGGCGTTCTCGGGTCTGGTCGGCGCGCCGCTCTCGGGTCTGGTGCTCGGTCAGATGGACGGCGTGTTCGGCATCCGCGGCTGGCATTGGCTCTTCATGCTCGGTGGCCTGCCGTGTATCGTGCTCGGCATTCTCGTGCTCAAGGTACTGAAGGATCGCATCGAAGATGCGGGCTGGCTGTCGCCAGCGGAAAAGACGTATCTGTCGAGCCAGATCGCACAACAGGCGCAGCCGACCACGCATGGCCACTCGCTGCTCGGCGCGATTCGCACGCCCGGTTTCCTCACGCTCGGCCTGATCTACTTCCTGATTCAGATCGCTTCGTATGGCCTGAACTTCTGGGCACCGCATCTGATCCGCGTCGCTGGGACGCAAAACCCGACCATCATCGGTCTGCTGACGGCCGTGCCTTATATCTGCGGCGCGATCTGCATGGTGATCGTGGGCCGTTTGTCGGATGCATCGGGCGAGCGCCGCAAGTTCGTGAGCGGACTGCTCGTGATGGCTGCGGTCGGTTTCTTTGCTGCGGGTTTCTTCGACAAGCAGACGGTGATGCTCGTCGTGGCGCTCGCTGTGCTCGGCGCTGGCGTGATCGCTTCGATTCCCGCGTTCTGGGCGCTGCCGCCGAAGCTCGTGACGGGCGCGGGCGCTGCGGGCGGTATCGCGCTGATCAATACGCTGGGTCAGTTGGGCGGTATCGTCAGCCCGGTGATGGTGGGCCGCGTGCGCGACGTGACGGGTAGCACGACGCCCGCGCTGTATGTGATCGGCGGGTTGAGCCTGATCTGTGCGTTGATCATTCTGTACGGCCTGCCGCAATCGCTGCGTCAGAAGGACCATACGGGGAGCGCTGCTTGATGCTTTGGTGAATGAATAGAAAAAACGCACGGCATCGAGCCGTGCGTTTTGCTTTTAAGCCTTCAGTTTCGCAGCCGCCGCATCTTCGCGCGACTGCACCTGCAACACGGCATCGCGCTTGTCGAGCAAGTGCTGCCGCAAGATCGCGCTCAGGCGCTTGCCGTCGCGCGCCTCCAGCGCTTTGAGCATTTCGTCGTGATCGTGGATCGCGCTGTCCCACTTCGGAATCTGGAAGTTCGAGCGAAAGCGCAGCGCCTGCAAGCGGCGGTTCACCGCGATATACGTTTGACGCAGCGCCGAGTTGCGCGCGGCCTCGTTGATCTTGTCGTGAATCGCCTGATTGCGGCTGTAGTAACCGGCCAGATCGTTCTGCGCGCGGCACGCGAGCATCGCGTAGTGCAGCGCCTTGATTTCGGTCAGCTCGGCGGCTGTCATCCGCTCGGCCGCCAGCTCGCCGGAAAACGCTTCAAGCCCGCTCATCAACTCGAACGTTTCGCGCAGTTCCGCTTCCGACATCTTCGACACCGACGCGCCGCGATTTGGCTCGATATCGATCAGGCCTTCCGCCGCGAGCACTTTCAGCGCCTCGCGCAACGGCGTGCGCGAAATGCCGAGCGTTTCGCACAGTTCGCGTTCGTTCAGTTTCTTGCCCGGCTCCAGCGTGCCTTCGACGATAAAACGCCGGATGTGTTCGACCACCGTGTCGTGCAAACGCTGGCGTTCGACCTTCGGCATCAGGGGAGGCGGTGTCAGGCCTGCATCAATGTCCGAATTTTGCATACAAAAATCCTCAAGCACGATTTGCACCGATTTTAAAGCATGCAACCCTCTAGCTGGTTGCGAGGGTAAACACCACCTTGGGATTGTCACGAATCGTTTGTTATAGTTTTTTGCATGCAAAATTCAATCGAGGAGATCGACCGATGCTGAAACTCGACTTTCATCCCGCAGGCCGCCACTTTTTGCAGATTCCGGGTCCGAGCCCGGTGCCCGACCGCATCTTGCGGGCGATGAGCTATCCGACCATCGACCATCGCGGCCCGGAATTCGGCGCGCTGGGCCTGAAAGTGCTGGACGGCATCAAGAAGATCTTCAAGACGCAGCAGCCCGTCGTGATCTATCCCGCGTCGGGTACGGGCGCATGGGAAGCGGCGCTGTCGAACACGCTGAGTCCCGGCGATCACGTGCTGATGTTCGAGACGGGCCACTTCGCGACGCTGTGGAAGAAGATGGCCGAGAACCTCGGTCTGAAGCCGGAGTTTCTGGGCTTGCCGGGCATCGAAGGCTGGCGGCGCGGCGTGCAGCCGCAAATGATCGAAGCGCGGCTGCGCGAGGACACGCAGCATGCGATCAAGGCCGTGTGCGTCGTGCATAACGAAACCTCGACGGGCGTGACGTCCGACATCGCGGCCGTGCGCCGCGCGATCGATGCGGCGGGCCATCCGGCGCTGCTGCTCGTCGATACGATCTCGGGTCTTGCGTGTGCCGATTACCGTCATGACGAATGGGGCGTCGACGTCACCGTGTCGGGTTCGCAGAAGGGCTTGATGCTGCCGCCTGGCATCAGCTTCAACGCCGTGTCGCAGAAAGCGATCGAAGCGGGCAAGCAGGCGAAACTGCCGCGCGCGTTCTGGGACTGGACCGAAATCATCGAGATGAACAAGAGCGGCTACTGGCCGTACACGCCGAATACGAACCTGCTGTATGGGTTGTACGAGGCGCTCGAGATGATTCTCGGCGAAGGGCTCGACAACGTGTTCGCGCGTCACGACCGTCTTGCCGAAGCCTGCCGGCGCGCGGTGCGCGCATGGGGCCTCGAGATTCAATGCGCCGATCCCTCCGTGTATAGCCCTGTGCTGACGGGCGTGATGATGCCCGACGGCGTCGATGCCGATGCCGTGCGCAAGGTCATTTACGAACGCTTCGACATGTCGCTTGGCACGGGCCTCGGCAAGATGAAAGGGCGCATGTTCCGCATCGGGCATCTCGGCGATTGCAACGACCTTACGCTGATGGCGACGCTTTCAGGCGTCGAAATGGGCCTGCAGATCGCGGGCGTGCCTGTCGCGGCGAGCGGCCTGCCTGCTGCGATGGAGTTCCTGATGTCGCAGCCGAACGCCACGAAGCTCAAAGCAGCCGCTTAAGCTGCCGATAACCATACGACGAAGGAAGCGCAAACGGCGACACGTTGCTTCCTTCATCTCTGACGCAATCCTCGAAGCACCCACGCGCCCGGCCGGCGCGACGCACAGCAGCGAACAGAAAGACAAAGACGCAAGCGAACCACAAACGCGACCAACGCCAACGGCAGACCCTGCGGACGGCGGCTCGCGCGGCATGAAGGCCGAACACGCCGTGCGAATGCCCCGTCCGCCAGCAACGGAGACAGACGATGAAGCGGTTTCGTGTAACCAGTGCGACCAGTATCGTTCTACTGATGCTATGCATCATGTACTTCATCACCTACCTTGACCGCGTCAACGTCAGCACGGCGGCGGCGGGCTTCGGCAAGGAGTTTCATCTTTCGCATACGGAAATCGGCCTGGTTTTCTCGGCCTTTGCGTATCCGTATCTCGTGTTTCAGATTATCGGCGGCTGGGTGAGCGACCGTTTCGGCGCGAAGCGCACGCTGATTGCGTGCGGCGCGATCTGGGCGCTCGCGACTCTGCTGACGGGCTTCGCGGGTGGACTCGTTTCGCTGCTGTTCGCGCGCGTGCTGCTCGGCTTCGGCGAAGGCGCGACCTTTCCGGCCGCGACGGCCGCGATGTCGCGCTGGGTCGCGAAAGAAAAGCGCGGCTTCGCGCAAGGCATCACACACGCGGCGGCGCGCATCGGCAATGCCGTTGCGCCTGGCGTGATCGTGCTGGTGATGACGACATGGGGCTGGCGCGAGTCGTTCTATATCTGCGGCGCGTTCAGTCTGCTGTGGGTCGTCGTCTGGGCGATGACATTCACCGAGTATCCGAAAGAGCATCGCCGTATCACGCAGGAGGAGCTCGACTTCTTGCCGCCGCCGAAAGCGAAGATGGCGAACGTGCCGTGGAAAGCGCTCTTCAAGCGCATGGCGCCCGTGACCATCGTGTACTTCTGCTATGGCTGGACGTTGTGGCTGTTCCTGAGCTGGATTCCGCAGTACTTTCTGCACAGCTATCAACTCGACCTGAAGAAGTCGGCGATATTCGCTTCGGCGGTGTTCTTCGCGGGCGTGATCGGCGATACGCTGGGCGGCATCGTTACCGACAAGGTCTTCGAGCGCACGGGCAACCTCAGGCGCGCGCGCAGCTGGATGGTGTCGATCTGCATGCTGCTCACACTCGCGTCGCTCGTGCCCCTGATGCTTACGCACAATCTTTATGTATCGATGGTGTGTCTGTCGGCGGGCTTCTTCTTCGCCGAAATGACGATCGGCCCGATGTGGGCGATTCCGATGGACATCGCGCCTGAATACTCGGGCACTGCAAGCGGCATGATGAATACGGGCTCGGCGCTCGCCGCGATCATTTCGCCTGTGCTGTCGGGTTATCTGATCGATACGTTCGGTAGCTGGGAATTGCCGTTCGCGGGCAGCATGCTGCTGATGGCGATCGGCGTCGTGCTTGCGTTCCGCATGCAACCCGAAAGCCGTTTCGAAACCGGCGCAGAGCCGAGTGCACAACCCGCAACGCGCTTTAACGCGTGAGCCTCGCTAACGTTTGAATGACCATGCTGACTCAACAACTCGCCGACGCACGCGCCGATCACACGACACTCGCGTCGCTCTCACCCGAACTGATTCCCGCCGACATGGAGCGCCGCCTACGCGATCCAGCACGAGTTGCTGGCGATGCGCGGCGCGCGCATCGGCGGCTGGAAGATCGGCGCTAAATCCGCCGAAGGCGCGATTCAGGGCGCGCCGTTGCCATCGACAGATTTGCATGCCGACGGTGCGCGACTGCCTCGCGCGCACTACACGCCCCTTGGCCTCGAACTGGAAATCGCGTTTCGCTTCGGGCGGCATTTCGAACCTTCGGCCAATGCGTATCACGAAGTCGAAGTGCTCGATGCAATCGATTCGATGGCCGCGACCATCGAAATCGTCGCGAGCCGCTTCGCGCAGTGGCCCAACGTCGACAAGCTCGCGCAACTCGCGGACTTGCAGAATCACGGCGCGTTGATCGTCGGCGAGTTCACGAAGTACCGGCGCGATTTTCCGTTCGTTGCACCCGCGCTGGGCTTCACGTTCGAAGGACAGGACGTGGTGAAGGCGACGCCTTCGAACCCGTGCGGCGATCCGCGGCGCCTGCTGACGTGGCTCGTCAATCACTGCACGCAGCATCATCGCATTGCGGTGACGCCCGATATGATCGTCACGACGGGTTCGTATACGGGCATGTTCTTTCCGCAGCATGCGGGCACTGCGCGTGGGCAGATCGACGGGCTTGCGCCCGTCAGCGTCACGCTCGAATAGTTTCGTACTACACGCCTCGCTTTTTATAGGCCGAAGCACATGTCGAACGCCGATTCTCTGCTGGTCAAGCCGATTCATCTCGTGCCGTCGTCGGCGCGCCTGAGCACGCCGCTTGCGAACCGCCTGCGCAAGGAATTGCGCGGCGATGTACTGTTCGATGCAGCAAGCCGTGGACGCTATTCGACGGATGCATCGATCTATCAGATCATGCCCATCGGCGTGGTCGTGCCGCGCGATCAGGTTGATCTGCTCGTCGCGCTCGACGTTGCACGCAGCGAACGCGTGCCGCTGCTCGCGCGCGGCGCGGGTTCGAGCCAGTGCGGGCAGACGGTCGGCGAAGCGCTCGTGATCGATACCAGTAAATGGCTCAATCAGGTCATCGCGTTCGACAAGGACAAGCGCACCGTGACGGTCGAGCCGGGCATCGTGCTCGATCGCCTGAATGCATGGCTGAAGCCGCATGGTTTGTGGTTCCCCGTCGATGTATCGACGGCGGCGCAATGCACGATTGGCGGGATGGCGGGCAATAATTCGTGCGGCTCGCGGTCGATCGAATACGGCAACATGGTTCATAACGTCGACGCGATCGACGCGATTCTCGCGGACGGCACGCAAGCGCATTTCGCTTCGCTGCGCGATGCGCCGCAGGGCGCACGCCTGCAGCAGATTGTCGAAGACGTGAAGGCGATTGCGTTGCGCGAGCGCGATGAGATCGTCGCGCAGGTGCCGAAAGTGTTGCGTCGCGTGGCGGGCTACAACATCGATCTGTTCGATTGTCAGAATCCGCGGGCCTATACCGATGATGGCTTTGCCAATCTCGCGCATCTGCTGGTCGGCTCCGAAGGCACGCTCGCGTTCAGCCGGCAGCTCACGCTGAAGCTCGCGCCGCTGCCCGCGCACAAGACGCTGGGGGTCGTGAACTTTCCGACGTTCTGGCAGGCGATGGACCTGACGCAACACATCGTCAAGCTCAAGCCCGTTGCCGTCGAACTGGTCGATCGCACGATGATCGATCTCGCGATGAGCAATCCCGCGTTCCGGCCGGTGATCGAGAAGGCGCTGGTCGGCAGGCCCGAGGCGATTCTGCTTGTCGAGTTCGCAGGCGAGAACCGCGACGAACAATTCGCGTCGCTCAAGCAACTCACCGAACTGATGGCCGATCTCGGTCTGCCTGACTCGGTCGTGCAGATGCCTGACGCAGGCGAGCAGAAGGCGCTATGGGAGGTGCGCAAGGCGGGCCTGAACATCATGATGAGCATGAAGGGCGACGGCAAGCCCGTATCGTTCATCGAAGACTGCGCGGTGCCTTTGGAACATCTTGCTGAGTACACGAGCCGGTTGACCGAAGTATTTCATCGCAACGGCACGGAAGGGACGTGGTACGCGCACGCGAGCGTCGGCACGCTGCACGTGCGGCCGATTCTCGACATGCGCCGCGACGGCGCGACGAAGATGCGTGCGATCGCCGAGGAAGCGGCGGCGCTGGTGCGGGAATACAAGGGCGCGTACTCCGGTGAACATGGCGATGGATTGTGCCGCGGCGAATGGGTGGCGTGGCAATACGGCCCGCGCATCAACCGCGCGTTCAGCGAGATCAAGGCGCTGTTCGATCCGAACAACCGGATGAACCCGGACAAGATAGTGCGTCCGCCGAAGATGGACGATGCGAGTAACTTTCGCTTTGCGCCGGGCTATAAGGTCCAGTCGTTGACGCCTGCGCTCGACTGGTCGACGTGGAATGTGGAGCGCGATCCGATGACGGGCGAGGAGACCGCACGTGGGACGGGCAACGATCTCGCGGGTGGTCTCGCGAAGGCCGTCGAGATGTGCAACAACAATGGTCATTGCCGCAAGTTCGATGCGGGGACGATGTGTCCGAGCTATCGCGTGACGAAGGATGAGCAGCATGTGACGCGCGGACGGGCCAATACATTGCGGCTTGCGCTGTCGGGGCAACTGGGTGATGAAGGACTTGCTAGCCGGGACGTGAAGGACACGCTTGATCTGTGCGTCTCGTGCAAGGGCTGCAAGCGAGACTGCCCGACGGGCATCGATATGGCGAAGTTCAAGATCGAAGCGCGTGCTGCGTGGGCGAAGAAGAATGGCCTGCGGTTGAGGGAAAAGATGATCGCGTTTATGCCGCGTTACGCGGCGTTGGCGGCTAGCATGCCCGGGGTGTTCGCGTTTGCGGCGGATATGCCATGGTTCAAGCGCGCGTTGGGATTTGCGCCGCAGAGGTCGTTGCCGCGGTTTGTGAAGCCTTTTTCGAGTAGTGGATATGTGAAGGCTGCTTCGTCGAGTGCGCAGAGCGCGCAAAAAGAAGTGCTGTTATTCGTCGATACGTTTAACAACAGTATCGAGCCGGAGAATGCACGCGCTGCACAGCAGGTGCTCGAAGCGGCGGGTTATACCGTGCACTTCAATACGGTTGAGGGCGAGCGTCCGCTTTGCTGTGGGAGAACGTTTCTCGCAGCAGGACTCGTGGATGAAGCGAAGCGCGAGGCGCGCCGGATGCTGGATGCGTTCAGGCCTTTTGTCGAACGTGGTGTGCCTGTTGTTGGGTTGGAGCCTTCTTGTTTGCTGTCGTTGCGGGATGAGTTTCTTCAATATGGTTTCGGGGAAGAGGCCGAGCGTCTGTCTAAACTCGCGATGCTGTTTGAAGAGTTTCTTGTGCGTGAGCAAAAGGCTGGCAGGTTGGAGCTTGATTTGAAGCCGGTTGAAGGTGCGGACCAGGCGCTGGTGCATGGGCATTGTCATCAGAAAGCATTCGATGCGGTTTCCCCCGTGCAGACGGTTTTGAAGTGGATTCCTGAGATGAAGGTGTCGATGGTTGAATCTTCGTGTTGCGGGATGGCGGGGAGTTTTGGGTATGAGGTGGAGCATTACGAGGCTTCTATGGCGATGGCTGAATTGTCATTGCTGCCCGCGGCGCGTGCGATCGACGGTCATACCTTGATGGTCGCGGATGGGACTAGTTGTCGGCATCAGATTCATGATGGAGCAGGGGTTAGGGCGATGCATGTCGCGAGGGTTTTGGTGCGAGCTTTGAGGTAGTGGTTTTTTGTCTGCGACGCTGGGTGGTGGTGTTTGCTGCGCAGGCCGTTTGGTTTCTTTGCCTTAGCGCGGGCATCCGCGTTTTGCCTTCGTGCTTCACACGTCGCCCCTGTGCGGGGCGGCACCTACTTTTCTTTGCCGCCGCAAAGAAAAGTAGGCAAAAGAAAGCGGCTCACACCGCCAACATTTCTTCTTGCCTGAGGGCCCCCAACCGGTCTTACGCTTCACACGGCAGCATTTCTGTTCGCGTTCGTTGCCAACGCTTCGAATGAGCGCCTCACCCACTTCAAACACCCACGCACGGGCTAACAGCAGCGAATGGTATATGCCGCCCAGGTGGCAAACTGTGTGTAGGTTGTCGCGTCGTATAGCCTGGCGCTCTTACATGGTGGAACGCGTGCGCTATCGGTCCGAAGTGAGGCGTTTGGAGTGCTACGGCCTACACACAGTTTGCCACCTGGGCGGCCGTGGAATATCTGGCACGGCGTGTTGCGACGCGGACGCGTGAAGCGGGTGAGGCGCGCCGCAAGAGCGCTGGCAACAAACATGGGTCACGTGATTGCCGTGTGAAGCGTGGGACCGGTCGGGGGCCCTCAGGCAAAAACAAGTGCTGGCGGTGTGAGCCGCTTTCTTTTGCCTACTTTTCTTTGCGGCGGCAAAGAAAAGTAGGTGCCGCCCCGCACAGGGGCGACGCATGAAGCACGAAGGCAAAGCGCGGATGCCAGCGAAAACCCCAAAAAAACCAAACCGGGCCGCGCCACGAAGCCAAAACCCGAATTCCAGCGCATAGCCAAAACCCAGATCCCACCGCAAAGGCAAAAACCGTAACCCGCCCGCGCCGCGCAGGTGCAAACAACCTCAGCGCGCTACACCCCGCAAAAACTCCGACACCTTCTCGAGCCCCGCAACAAGTACATCACGACTATTCGTGTACCCAATCCGGACATAACCCTCGACATCCAGCGCGCTGCCAGGCGTAAACATCACCCCAGTCTTCTCAAGCAAAGAAACACAAAACTCCCTTGAAGTCATATCAACATTAACCTTCACAAGAGCAGTAGTCCCGGACTTCGGCTTCACATAAGAAAGCAAAGGCTCCTTAGCAATCCACGCATCCAGCACCGCAAGATTAGTCCGCAGAATCCCGTGATTACGTTCCAGAATTGCCTTGCGATTTTCCAGCGCGATAGAAGCCAGCAAATCATTCAACATCCCAACACTAATCGTGTTGTAGTCCCGATGCGTCCTTACGCGCTGAAGCAACTCAACAGGCGCGACAATCCAACCCACCCGCAAACCCGCCAGCGACCACGTCTTCGACATGCTTCCCGTGCTGATACCCTTCTCGTACACATCCGCAATCGATGCAGTAAAGCCGGTCCCTACCTGATCCGTACCGCGATACACCTCATCGTTCAGCACATAAGCACCGCACGAACGCGCAATCCCCGCAATCTCCGCGAGAAACTCGCGGTCCATCAGCGAGCCCGTCGGGTTATTCGGATTGTTGATCGCGATGACGCGCGTGGTTGGCGTGACCATTCGCCTCAATTCATCCAGGTCAGGCAGAAAGCCGTTTTCCTCACGCAAACGCAAAATGTCGACCTTTGCGCCGTAACTCTCGGGAATCGAATAGTGCTGCTGATACGTGGGCAGCACAGAAATCACATGATCGCCAGGTTCGACGAGCGTTTCATAAACCAGCGCATTCGCGCTGATCGCCCCGTGCGTAATCAGCACATTCGGCACGCCCTGCTTCTCATACAGCGACGCGACATTGCTGCGCAAACGCTCGGTACCGTCGATCGCGCCATACGTCAGCTTCATCGGCAGAATCTCGCCGAGCAGCGCGTCTTCCTTGCCCGCGATCTTCAGCAGTTCGCCGACCGTCAGCGATTCGACGCACGTTTCAGCAAGGTTCAACTCGCATTGGTTCTCGTAGAGATCCATCCAGCGTTCGACTCCAAATTCCCTGATTTGCATGAGTTCTGTCCTCGTGTGAAAGCAGTGGCTAGGGCGCGGCTGGTCAGACGTTCGCGGCGCAGGTTGATTGCTGTCGAGTGTAGACTATTTGTCTAAAATAGACAAACGAAGTCCATGGCGGGGCGAAGCAATGGCGAGCGCGTTCACGCGAAGACCGCGTCGCGACAGCACATGGAGAATGGGAGAACAGCGTACGCCCGAACGGGACGCAACGCAGGCGCGAAATGTCAGCCGGCGCGCAGCGCCTGGCGCCAGGCGGCGGGCGACACACCGACGCCCTGACGGAATCGGTGGCTGAAGTGGCTCGCGTTGGCATAGCCGCATTGCGTCGCGATATCGACGAGCGGCAACGCTGTCGTGCGCAGCAGCGTGCGTGCGCGTTCGAGTCGCTGCTGCGCAATCCACGCATGCGGCGGCAGGCCGAACGATGCACGGAACATCCGCGCAAGATGGAATTCGGAGAGGTTCGCAACGGCAGCCAGCTCGCCGAGCGTCAACGGCTGCGTCAGATTCTGGTCGATGTACTCGCGCAACCGGCGGCGCGTCGCCACCGCAAGACCGCCCTTGAGCACCGCATCCGCGCGGTTCACGCCCTGCGAGCGCAGCAACAGGCTCAGGATTTCATGCGATGTTTCGTTTGCGCGCAGACGACCGTCGGCGTCGTCCCACGTATCGTTCGCGAGCGACTGGCAGAGCGTGGCAATGTGCTCGTCTTCGAAGTACGTGCGGTCGGCAAGCGTCAGTTCGCGCGGCTCGCGGTCCAGTTCGCGGATCGCGCGCTGCGTGAAGTGCTCGGGCAGAAAATACAGATGCATGAAATGCATGTGGCCGCGTACCCACCAGCGCGATTCGTGATCGCCGGGCAGCGCGCACAAGCGGCTCGGCGCGCCATAGCGCCCCGGCAGCTTCTGGCGCTCGGTGCGATAGCCGCCGTCCAGATAGCACGACAGCGTGTGATGACCTGGTTGGTCATACACCGTCTCGGCTTCCTTCGTTTCGCGCGTCCAGATCGCGACGGCGAGCTGATCGCCCAACCACGCGAAGCGTTCGAGTATCGCATTGGAGTCGCTCAGCGTCTTGCAGACCGAATGCAGGCCGAACGGCGGATCGGCTGGGTCGGTCGTGGGGATGAGCGGTGTGTTCACGTGGATGCGGCGAAACGAAAAGGGATGCAGAGACTAAGCGCTAACGTCGAGTATACGGCCAGCACGCATTTCGCTCCCTGCGATATGCCAAAAGTGCGCAATTCTGGACAATCGAACGGACGTGCGCAGGTGCATAGTCGGGGCCAACTCGTATTGTGTGGCCCTATTGCAATGAATCTGTTTCTTTATGTTGTGACCGTGCTCATCTGGGGCACGACCTGGATCGCGATCAAGTGGCAGCTCGGCGCCGTGCCGATGTCCGTCTCGATTGCGTGCCGCTTCTGGCTCGCCGCTATCGTGCTGTTCGCGCTGCTGAAAATCATGCGTCGCCCGATGTGGCCGCCGCGCGCGGCGTGGCGCTTTCTCGCCGCGCAGGGCCTCGCGCTGTTTTGCGTGAACTTCCTTTGCTTCTATTACGCGGAAAGCGTCGTGCCTAGCGGTCTTGTGGCCGTCGTGTTTTCGACCGCGCCACTTCTGAACTCGCTCAACGGCCGCCTTTTCATGGGCCGTCCGTTGCAGCCGACGGCCATTGTCGGCGCGGTGCTCGGGCTGGCGGGCATCGTGTGTCTGTCGTTGCAGCAGATGGCCGGGCATCTCGGCGATCACGCCGCGTGGCTTGGTCTTGCCGTCGCGTTCGCGGGGACGATGTGCTTTTCGGCGGGCAATCTGCTGTCTAGCCGCATGCAGTCGATGGGTTTGCATCCCATCGTCACCAACAGCTGGGCGATGCTGATCGGCGCGAGCGTGCTGACGGTCGGCAGTCTCGCTGCCGGCGTGCCGTTCGCGCTGGAGACGGACGCGCGTTATCTCGGCGCGCTCGTCTATCTCGCGGTGCCCGGCTCGGTGATCGGTTTTACCGCGTATCTGATGCTGGTCGGGCGCATCGGGCCGGAACGCGCCGCATATTGCACGGTGCTGTTCCCGTTCGTTGCGCTGGCTGTGTCGACGGTGTTCGAAGGCTATCGATGGTCGGCGCTTGCCGTCGTCGGACTCGTATTGGTGGTGGCGGGCAATCTCGTCGCGTTCGGCGTCACGCAGCGTCTGTTCGTGCGACGTGCGCGCGCTGCGTGATGCTTCAAGCTAATGCCAATTCGATTCGAATAAAAGCGGAAAAAATCGCTAAACGAATTATTTAAGGAGAAACGGTCGCGTTCTGATTTGAGAAGATAACAAGCACAATAAATCTATTCCATGCGAATTGGATATTAATTCGTACGGAATGGCAAATGCTCTTCGATAAGCACATCGATGAAACGCTTTATCTGCATTTGCTAACGTTTTGCTTCTCGCAAGGACACGACCGTGAAAGTCTCGACTCGCCTCGCTGCCGCGCTATTCGCGCTCGGCAGCCTGATTCCCCTCGGCGCTGCTGCGCAATCGCAATTGACCTACACCACATCGTGGATAGGCAATAGTTTTGGATTCGGCGACGGCAAATGGATGCAGCAAGACATTCAGGCGATTAACGTTGCAGCGGATGGCACCGTATTCACCAATTCGCCATGGGATGAAAGCGGAAGCGAAATAGCCGCCTATAAAAATGGCGACAAAATTGCAGTTGCCGGCGCGACGCACGGCTGGGGTGCGGCGGGCGGCGACGCGATTGCGTCGAATAACGCTTACGTGTACGCGGCGATGTCGATCGGCAATGAGAACAATGGGCTGGTCGGCGCGGATTATCCGCCGAACGGACAGACGTGGTTCGGCATCACGCGCCGCGCGCTGGCGAACATCGCGGTTGGTGCGCCGTTCGACAGCGGCATCGGCAACAGCGCAAACGCGACGAAGAACAGCTTTCTGCGAGTGAATGCCGTAGCGACAGGCACCGATGCAGGCATTCGCGGTCTCGCGGCGACGGACACCGAACTGTATGCGTCGGATACCTACGGCAACCAGATCGTCGTGTTCGACGCGAACACGATGCGACGCCTGCGCTCGTGGAATGTCGCGGCGCCCGGACGCATCGCAATCGATACCGACTCGACCATCTGGGTGATGAGCGGCTTCGGCACGGGCAGCGTGAGCGTGCTTCACTATTCGTCGACGGGTGCGCCATTGGCGGGCACGCTCGTGTTGCCCGCCGGCACCGCCCCGACGGACCTCGCCATTTCGCCTGCGGGACAGCTTCTCATCGCCGATAACGGCCCGAAGCAGCAAGTCCTCGTCTACGACAAAGCGGCAAGCGGCGCGACCCGATTGACGGGCGCGCTCGGCACGCTCTACGGCATCTTCCACGAACCAAAGGGCACGCCCGGCAACTGGCGTTTCAACGGCATCACAGGCATCGGCTTCGATCAGGCGGGCAACTTCTACGTCGCGCAGAACGGCGAAGGGCCGCGTCCGCTCGCATCGGCGACAGTCGGGCAGGGCGCAGTGCTGGAAAGCTACCGGCACGCGACACGCGGCTTCAACTGGCGGCTGCAAGGGCTGACTTTCGTCGACAGCGCGGCCTTCGATCCCGCGACGCCGAACATCGTCTACACCGGCTCGAAGCGCTTCACGATGGACTATGCGCAGTCGTCGGGCCGCGAAGGGAAGTATGCGGGTTTCACACTCAGCCGTTTCGATTTCCCCGACGACCCGACGTTTCATCAGCCACGCGGCGTGCGCGGCGAGCCGATGATGCGGCGGATCAACGGCAAGCCGTATCTGTACACACTCGATCCGGGCGCGCACTACCTGAACGTCTATCGCTTCGACGCCGCGCATGACGAAGTGGCGATCCCATCGGGGCTGTTCGCGCAGAATCCGCTGCCGGGCAACTGGCCCGTCGGCCAGCCGACCTACGGCGAATGGATGTGGCGCGATACGAACGGCGACGGCCATGTCGACGCCAGCGAGATCACCGGCAATCCGTCGACGGGCAGCACGGTCGGCAACGGCTTCTGGTGGGTCGATACGCCGGGCAACGTGTGGCTCGCAACGCCTGCGAGCGGTATCCGCGAAACGCCGTTGCAGGGCTTCGACAGCGTCGGCAACCCGATCTACACGTACGCAAGCTCGAAGACGTTCCCGATGCCTGCGCCGTTCAATCGGATCGCGCGCATCGTCTATATCGCTGAAACGGACACGATGTATGTGTCCGGCTACACGAGCAGCCTGCCGTGGGACGCGACGCACTGGAAGGAGGCGGGCCGTATTCTCGTACGCTACGACAACTGGAGTTCAGGCTCGCCCACACCCGTTTATACGATCGCGCTGCCGTGGAATGCGGGCAGCAATCCGCAGGTCACGCCCGTCGGCGTCGCCGTGGCGGGCAACTACATCTTCGTCGCCGAGTTGTACGCGCCGAAGGTCGATGTGTACGACGCGCGCTCGGGGCAAATGGTCGGCTATATGACGCCTGGCGCCGCGGTCGGCAACACGACGGGATGGGTCGACGTGTATCTCGGCATCAGCGCGGTGCGGCGCGACAACGGCGAGTATGTCGTGCTGCTCGAAGACGATGCGCGCGCGAAAATCCTGATGTATCGATGGACACCCTGAACGTCGCGTGAACTACGCTTGATCGTCGTCAGTCGAATGAGAAATGCCGCCAGTGCATGCCGTCTGTGCGAATGGACGGCTGCACACGATCGGTATATATATAACGACAGAACTCTTTGTGTACGAGCCATAACAGGAGCGACGAATCATCATGACGCCCGACGATCCCGACAAGCAGCAAACTGGCGGTCAGCCGGACCTCGAACATCTCGACGCAGCCGTGTCGCACGTGAACGAGATGGTGTCGTCGGGCAGCATCGCGGTCAGCGCGGCCCGCGGCATTCTCTATAGCCTGATCGAGACGCTCGGCGCGCTGGTCGGCGACCCGGACCTGCCGGAGCATGCGCGTTCCGGCTACGAAGGTCTGCTTGAAACTGCGCGCGAACTGCGGGTTAAACTCGATCGCTAGGTTGCGTGTGTCGCGCAGCATGCGGTGGCGCTTTTCGCGCACCGCGTGCTGGCGCTTTGTTTTCTTGACAGAATTCGGCACTTTCGCGCGACTGTGATACAAAGGGCGCTCGTTTCGACTCGCCCGTTTTCACCTGATGCTTTCTCCTACCGATACGGCGCTGCTCGCGCTCGGCATTATCGTCGTGCTGATCACGCCCGGCCCGACCAACACGCTGTTGGCCGCCGCTGGCTTGCGCCAGGGCGCGCGCCGCTCGTTGCCGCTGATCGGCGCGGAGCTGGCTGGTTATCTCGTGTCGATTTCCGCGTGGGGCCGTTTTCTCGCACATGCGGCGCATACGCTGCCGTGGCTGCCTTCCCTGCTGCGCATCGCGAGCGGACTCTACATCGCGTATCTGGCCGTCGACATGTGGCGCGCAGCCGTGGCGCTGCCCGACTCGGCGCAACCGGCGAACGGGCCGCGTGCGCTGTTCGTCGCCACGTTGCTCAATCCGAAGGCATTGCTGTTCGCGGGCACGATCTTCCCGTCGATCGCGTTCGAGAACTTCGCAACCTATGGCTTTGCGATGTCGCTGTTCGCGTGTCTGCTCGCGCCGATCGCGCTCGCGTGGATTTCGTTCGGCGCGGCGCTCGGCAGCGGCAAGCTCACATGGCTCGACCCGGTGAAGATGCAGCGCGCGGCGTCGATCGTGCTCGGGATGTTTTCGTTGTCGCTCGCGTGGGCCGCGTTGCACTGAACCTGTAGACGGCGGGCTCAGTCGTCGCCGGCGGCGAGCGCGGCTCTGAGTTCGTCGGGTGCCGAGGTGATCTGCAATTGCGGCGTGCCGTGCCAGTCGGCGCAACGCTGCAGCGCGCGGCGCAAGTCGGATGTCAGCCGGCCGCTCACGCGCACGCCCGGTTCCAGATGCAGCGCCTTCAGCTCGAACACACCGCTCGCGCGGTGCGCTTTCGCGTCGACCCGGCCGATCAGCTTGCCGCGATTCAGAATTGGTAGCACGTAGTATCCGTATCTGCGCTTCGGCGCGGGCACGTAGCACTCGATCACATAGTCGAAGTCGAACAGCGCGGCGGCGCGCTTTCGATCCCAGACGACGGGATCGAACGGCGAGAGCAGCGTCGTGACTGTTGATGCAATCTTGCCGTCCGCAGCATCGTCGATCATCGGCGCGAAGTCGCGATGCACGAAGGTCGGCTGCTTCCATCCTTCGACGCGCACAGGCGTCAGCTCGCCTTCGTCTGCCAGTTGATGGAGCGCGTCGGCGTAGGGGCGGCGCGGCATCCGGTAGTAATCCGCGACCCAGTCCGAACGCACGACGCCCAGCGCGCGGCAACTGCGCCGCAGCAGTTCTTTTGCGACGGCATCGACGGGCTGCAGATGGCGCTTGTCGTTCCAATGCGGCAACACGCGCTCGGTCACGTCATAGACACGCTGAAAATTGCGCCGCTCCGCGACCATCAATTCGCCGATCGCGAACAGCACTTCCAGATGCCGCTTCTGCGGCTTCCAGTCCCACCAGCCATTGCTCTTGCCCGCTTCGCGCGCGAAATCCGCCGAGCGCACGGGACCCGTCGCACGGATGTGCGCAAGCAGATCGTCGATCTCGGCGCGGTACTGCGTATGCCAGTCGGCGGCGTATTTCCAGCCCATGTCGCCTGGATCGAGCATCCGGTGGCGCATCAGGCCGTAGTCCTCGATAGGAAGAAAACACGCTTCGTGCGCCCAGTATTCGAACAGCTTGCCCTCGGCGAGATGCTCGTCGAGCCATTGCGGCTGATACGGTCCAAGACGGCTGAACAGCACGAGATAAGGACTACGCGCGACGACGTGGATCGTATCGATCTGCAATTGCGCCATGTGCCGGATGGCGTCGAGCACATCGGCTTTGGTCGCCTTGCGGCGAGGTGGGGAGAGCAGGCCTTGAGCGGCCAGATGCAGCGTGCGGGCGGCGGGCAGGGGCAGTGTGATCACGCGGTCGGCGTCGTAGCGGCGTTGTAGCGATCCGGACGGCGAGCAGTCGAGCGAAACTCGACTCGCGTCGTTCCAAGGGCGGCATGGTGTCGTGCCATGCCGGACTTGTCGCTACTGTAGCGTGATCGGTGGAAACGCACCGTCAGATGGCATTTGCCGTCGCAGCGCGTCGCCGGTTACCAGCGCCCGTGGTGATGACGTCCTTCCCAGCCGCGATGACGGCCGTGATCGTGCCAGCGCGGACCGCCGCCCCAATAGCGGGGCCCGTAGCCACCATATCCACCGTAGTAGACGGGCGGCGGCGGTGCGTAGACCACAGGGGGCGGCGCGTACACGACAGGCGGCGCATACACGACAGGCGGCGCCGCATAGACAGGCCCGCCCAGATACACGCCGACGCCGACGTGCGCCGACGCAGCCGTCGATACGCATGCAGCGGCAAGTCCGATTGCCACCAATACCATCGCACGTTTGATCATGCTGTTCTCCATCCGTCCCAAGCCGATTGCTAACTGAAGCCTGACTTGATCTTACGAAGTAGAAAGCATCACAGGTGAAAGCAGACGGTGGCTTATGTAACAACCAGTAAGCAGGCTGACGAGCGGGGAAAAGAAGAAGCGACCGGCCCGCGCGGCAAAGCGCGCAAGGCCGGTGCAAGACGGAAGGATCAGGCGCCGAGCGCGACGGTCGTTTCGCCCGCCAGCTGGGCGAGCATCTGGTGGATCTGCGCGACGACCTGTGCGCCTTCGCCGACGGCAGCCGCCACGCGCTTCGTCGATCCTGCGCGCGCGTCGCCGATCGCATACACGCCTTCGACAGACGTATTCAGATCGCACGCCGAGTTCGCGCCCGTAATCACGAACCCCTTCTTGTCCAGTTCGACGCCGCAACTGCGCAGCCAGTCCGTATTCGGATCGGCGCCCGTGAACAGGAAAAGATGCCGCGAATCGAAGCAGTCGCGCCCGTCCGCGCATGGGTGTTTCAAGCCGATCTGCTCGAGCCCGCCTTCGCTGCCTTCGAGCCAGCCGATCTCCGTACCCGGATACACGGTGACGTTCGGCAGCGACGCGATCCGGTCGATCAGATAGCGCGACATCGTCGCCTCGAAGCCGCTGCGGCGGATCAGCACGTGAATGTGCTTCGCATGCGAAGCCAGATAAACGATGCCCTGACCGGCCGAATTGCCGCCGCCGACCAGCACGATTTCCTCGCGCTTGCACAGCTTTGCCTCGACGGGCGACGCCCAGTAGTAAATGCCACGGCCGTCGAAGCGGTCGAGTCCGTCGATCTCGGGGCGACGATACACCGCGCCGCTGGCGATCACGATCGTCTGCGCGCGGATGCTGCCCTGACACTGCAGTTCGAGCCGATACGGACGTTCCTCGCAGTGCAGATGCTTGACCTTGACGGGAATCGCGACGTGCGCACCGAACTTCTGCGCCTGCACGAACGCGCGGCCCGCGAGCGCCTGGCCCGAAATGCCCGTCGGAAAGCCGAGATAGTTTTCGATGCGCGAACTGGCGCCCGCCTGGCCGCCCGGCGCGCGGCTGTCGAGCACGATCACCGACAAACCTTCCGAGGCCGCGTACACGGCCGTCGCGAGTCCCGCCGGACCCGCGCCGACGATCGCCACGTCGTACACATGCTCCGAGTCGAGATCGGGAATCAGGCCGAGGCACGTTGCCAGTTCAGGGTCGCTCGGATGGCGCAGCACCGAGCCGTCCGGGCAGATCACGAGCGGCATGTCTTCAGGACCGGCCGCGAACTGTTCGATGACGCGCAGCCCGTCTTCATCGCGTTCGTCGAGCACGGTATGCGGATGACCATTGCGCGACAGGAAACCTTGCAGCGACACCAGCCGCCGGTCGTTGCTCTGGCCGACGATGATCGGCCCGCCCGCGCCGCGCTCGATCAGCCCGACACGGCGCAGAATCAGCGCGCGCATGATGCGCTCGCCGAGTTCGGCTTCCGCGACGATCAGCGCGCGCAGCCGCTCCGGCGAGATCAGCAGCGCTTCGACGTGTTCCAGCGCCAGGCCGTCGACGAGCGCCGGCTTGCCCGACAGCTGGCCGACCTCGGCGAGGAACGAACCTTGATGGTGTTCGTTGACGAGCAGTTCGCGCCCGAGACCGTCGCGCTGAAACACCTTGACCGAGCCCTTCAGCACCACGAACATGCCCGGGCCGGTGCTGCCCGTGCGGAACAGCAGCTCGCCCGCTTCGAAATCCTGTCGTTTGCCGAACTTGCACAGCCGCTTGATTTCTTCGGGCTGGAGTATGGGAAACATCTGGTGACGCCGCGTCGAAAGCGTCGAGAATGGCGCCTCGTTGACGGCGGCGCGTTGAGCGTCTTCACCCTCTCGCGTTACACCCATCGATTTTGCTCCTTGCTTTGCCGCGCGCCGGAGGCGGCATGCAGCCAATGTCGGTTCAGACTGTCTTCGGCGTGATGCCGATATCCATCGTCGGCTCCGGCTCTTCGGCGAGTGGTTCGAGCTGGCGGCCCGCGTCGCGCCACGCATCGAGGCCGCCGCGCAACGGAATCACGTCCTTGAAGCCGGCGTCCGCCAATTGCTTCGCCATCCACGCCGCCGACACCTCGTTCGGGCAGGAGCAATAGATCACGAGCTTCTGGTCGTGCGGATACTTCTCGACGATTTCCTGGAGCTGGCGCTCATCCGCGAATACCGAACCGGGAATCACAAACGGATCGAGCGCGCGCTTTTCCTCCGAACGGATGTCGAACAGCACGGGCGTGCGCTTGTCGAGCATCAGGTCGTACAGTTCGTCGACGTCCATGCGTGCCGTGGCGAGCTTCTTGATCAACTGGCGGCGCCGATACCAGCGGTACGCGCAGTAGATGGCCAGCAGCACCACGACGACCACGGCCGTCATCTTGCCCAGACGGCTCGCGCCGGCGAACAGCATGTCGATCTGCTGCGCGAACACGACGCCGAGCCCGAGGCCGAGGCCGGACCAGAGCGTGGCGCCGATGCTGTCGTACGCGAGGAACATGCGGTACGGCGTGCCCATCGCGCCCGCCATCGGAATGGAGACGATCGACAGGCCCGGCACGAACTTCGCGACGGCCAGCACGCGCACGCCCCAGCGGCCGAAGAAGCGCTCGGTCTTCTTCACGCAGGTATCGCGCGACAGCGACAGCTTGCAGAGCGTCTTCAGCGTGTTGCCGCCGTAGATGCGGCCCGCCGCGAACCACGCGCTGTCGCCGATCAGCGTGGCGAACACCGCGAGCACCAGCACGGGCAGCACTTGCGCGCCGACCGAACCGGGATGCATCGCGGCCATCGCGCCGAACAGCACGAGGGAAGGCATCGCGGGCACGGGCAGCCCGATGGATGCGGCAAGCACATTGACGAATACGATAGCAGGCCCGTACTGCTCGACGAGATCATGTAGCATCGGCTTACTTTCGTGACCGTTTCGGCCTCGAAGACGACTGGAAGTAACTAAAAGATTATGGACGCATTTTCAACGCGTGCAAGAGAGGTGCGTTTTGCGTCCGGATATTGCCGACATGCGGGAAAAGCGCCTGTCGCCTCGGTCTTCGGCGGAAAGGCTTTGGTACGTTCGGTGAACGTCATGCGACGTTCGTCGAGGCGTCAAAGATGATGGTGACTGCGCAAAAAACAAGAGGCGCGGCGCCTGATTCAACCTGCGCCGCGCACTCTTCCTATGGCCATTGATGACTGCAGTGAATTATTGACGGTGGTTATGCTGCTCGCCCGGTAGCTCGGCGCCATGCGCGCGGATGGCTGCGATCAGTTCCGCAGGCGTGATTTCATAACGCACTTCACGGTGAATGCCCGGCTTGCGTTCATCGACTTCGATCAGAAGTATGCCTTTCCCGTCTTCTGTCGATTCGAGGCGCAGTGTGCGCAGTTCGCGACCCGTTGCGTCGTCGTGCTCGGTGAGCAGGGCCATTGCCCCGGAAGACCCGGTGGTGCGCATCGAAAATTCCCTCTTGCGTGATTGAACAACGTTGCCGAACAGGCATTGTAAGGGCAGTGCCCGCGCGCCGTCTGTCGCGTGGCGCTCACACTCGCCGGATTATGCGGGCGAGGCGTGCGCGATGCATCGAAGGGACGCTGCGGTGCACGCAAATATAAGGCCGGCGCGGCTCCTGGCGGGGTGCCGCGATTTTTTTGCGTGGCAGCGGATAGGGGTGTCGCGCGGGTTTTGGGCGGTGCAAGGCACGGGTTTCGCGCAGGCTCGCGGCGCTCATTTTTTTGCTGTCACGGCGGTGACGCGTGCGTGTGATGGGTTCCGATCAGCAAGATCCGGGAGGCAGCGCCCCTTGCCGGTGCGATACAGTGGACGCATTCAGAAGGCCGCGCATGACTTTGCAGCCGGCCTTCGACCATGCAGGAGGATGTCATGAAGCAATGCATGTCGATGCCAAGCCCGCTGGGCGATATTCTGCTGCGCGCCGAAGAGGACGCACTGACGGGCGTGTACTTCGTCGGACAGAAGTATTTTCCGGCTGTCGACGGCGCGCTTGCCGCTGCAAATGCGCCACGCGTGCTGCATCAGGCGCGCGAGCAGCTCGACGAATACTTCACGGGCGAGCACCATGCGTTCACTGTGCCTTTAAGAATGCTGGGCAGCGCGTTCCAGCGCGACGTGTGGGACCAGCTCGTGCAGATTCCGTACGGCGAGACGGCGAGCTACGGCAGCATCGCGCGGCGGCTCGGCTTGCCGCTTTCCGCGTCGCGTGCGGTTGGCGCGGCCAACGGGCGCAATCCCGTATCGATCATCGTGCCGTGTCACCGCGTGATTTCGAGCGCGGGCGACCTGACGGGCTACGCGGGTGGACTGCATCGAAAGGAAGCGCTGCTGACGCTGGAGCGGCCGATGTCGAAAGCGCCGCAACAGCTGGAATTGCTCGCGTTCGGTTGAACGCACCAAAAAAATAGCCCGTCCAAAAGAGGGCGGGCTGCGTAAACGCCGTTGTTACTCGGGTCAGCCGGCCCGTACACAATCCTGGGCGCTGACGGACGTATCTTTATCGGACAATAGCTCGCTGTCGAGATGGTAGTAACGATGATCCATCAGACCAAAGCGTCTTCGTCGACGGCAGCACGCGCGACTTGAACCGGCGCGGCCGGGTTGCGCAACACCCTGGCCGCCGGGCGCGCGGCTTTGCTGGCCGCGCCGCCCGCGTCCTGCGCGCCCGCGACAGTGAACAGGCGCACCGCTTCGTCAAGCACGTCGGCCTGTTCCGCGAGACGTTGCGCCGTCGCCGCAGCCTGCTCGACCATCGCGGCGTTCTGCTGCGTCGCGCTGTCCAGGTGCGACACGGCCTGATTGACCTGGCCGATGCCGTCGGCCTGTTCGCTGCTCGCGTTCGCCACTTCGACGATCAGCGACGACACGCGCGCCACGGCCTGATCGATCACGGCCATCTGCGCCGTCGTCCGCGCGACGAGTTCGGTGCCTTGCGCCACCTCGTTCACCGTCGTATCGACCACCTGCTTGATTTCCTTCGCCGACGCCGCGCAGCGCTGCGCCAGCATGCGCACTTCGCTCGCGACGACGGCGAACGAGCGGCCCGCCTCGCCCGCGCGGGCCGCTTCGACGGCGGCATTGAGCGCGAGGATGTTGGTCTGGAACGCAATGCCGTCGATCACGCCCGTGATGTCGGCGATGCGCTTCGATGCCTCGGTGATGCCCGCCATCGTCTGCTCGACCTGCAGCGCGATCTTGCCGCCCGTCGCCGCCGCCGATTGCGCGTCCTTGACGAGATCGAGCGCGCGCACGGTCGCGTCGGCGTTGGCTTGCACGGTGGTCGTCAGTTGCTCCATCGTCGCCGCGGTCTCTTCCAGCGACGCCGCCTGCATTTCCGTGCGGCGCGCGAGATCCAGATTGCCTGTCGAAATCTCATGCGCGGCGTCGAGCATCCCGCCGATCTGCGCGCGCACGTCGGACACGATGGCGGCGAGATTCGCCTTTAGCTGGTTGAGCGCCTGCAGCACGTCGCCGAGATCGTCGTGACGCGCGATGGCCAGATCGGCGGTCAGGTCGCCTGCCGCCATCCGCGTGGCGAACGACGCCATCGCATCGACCGGCTGACCGAGGTGGCGCGACAGCAACTGCGCGGCGGCGGCGCTGACCGCGGCCGTCACGCCGAACGCGGTCCAGAACGGCAGCGGCGGCGTGCCGCCCCACGCCGCGAGGCCGTCTGCGAGCAGGGCGACGGGCGCGACCATGTAGCCGATCGTGGCGCGCATCGCGACGGGCAGACGCATCAACGCGTGCAGCTTGCCGACCAGCCCCGTGCGCACGACCACGCCCTGATGCAGCCGCACGCCGCGCGCCGCGCCCGCGCGCATCTTCGCGTAGAGCGCCTCCGCCGCGCGCACCTGATTGCGATCCGGCTTCACGCGCACGCTCAGGTAGCCAACGGGCGTGCCGTTCTCGACGACGGGCGTGACGCTCGCCCGCACCCAGTAGTGGTCGCCGTTCTTGCGGCGGTTCTTGACGAACGCCGACCATGGGCGGCCGGCGCGGATCGTCGTCCACATGTCGGCGAAGGCTTCGGCCGGCATGTCGGGATGGCGAATCAGGTTGTGCGGCTGGCCGATCAACTCGTCGCGGCTGTAGCCGGACACGGCGATGAAGGCGGGATTGCAGTACTGGATCTTGCCTTTGAGGTCGGTTGCGGAAACGAGCATCTGCGAAGACGGGTAGTCGTACTCGTTCTGGGTGACAGGCTGATTGTTGCGCATGACGTTCCTTGGACTGCCGGATGCCTCCGCATCCGAATGGTTCTGTAAGGCTTAACGGCATTGACCCCTGATGCTTTAGGGTTTTCCTGGTATTTGACTCAGGTAAATCGCGCTCGCGCCGATAACACAGAGTTCGGTGCCGCTGCCCACATAACCAACGCGGTCGCGTCGATTGTGAGCACCTGACGTCGCATGAAAACAACGCTGGGCGCCGGTTATTGGGCGTACGCTTTCGAGACGGGCCCGTCCTGGTGGGCCTTGGTGCGATCCCCCGCGCAGACTGCGGCGCGGCACATTGTTTTCGCTTTACTTCCGTTTCTCGCGAATCCGATAATGGGACTTACTTGCATTTCGTAATGTAGCTTACGGAGCGGTTCCGCGAAGTTTTAACCCGCTCCCCTTGTGCGTGTGGCTGTTGTTCCTATAAAAAGTCGCCTTCCAAAGTCGAATCGACTCAACTCAGGGAAGCCAAGCATGTCCGCGAACAAGATCAACAAGAAAGCCGCAGCGGCCGTGAGCGCCGCGCTCCTCGCGCTTGGCACGGGCGCGCACGCGCAAAGCAGTGTCTCGATGTACGGCGAGCTCGACACAGGCCTCGCGTATATCAGCAACGCCGGCGGGCATTCTCAGTGGAAGGCGACGTCGGGTCTCGTCGACGGCAGCTATTGGGGCTTGCAGGGCATCGAGGATCTGGGCGGCGGTTATCGCGCGATCTTCCGGCTCGAACGCGGTTTTTCGGTGACCTCGGGCGAGATGTTCAATGACCACCCGTATTACGTCGGGCTCGGCAACGAGCAGGCGGGTACGCTGACTCTCGGCCATCAGTACGACCTTGTTCACGACTACTTCGCGCCGTTCACGCTGACGGGCGGCACAGGCGGCACCGCGTTCGCCCATCCGTTCGACAATGACAACGCGAACAACACCTATCTCGCGGCGAACTCGGTCAAGTATGCGAGCCCGTCGTTCGGCGGCTTGACGCTCGGCGGCATGTACGCGTTTTCGAACGCGGCCGGGCAGTTTGCGAACAACCGTGCGTACAGCTTCGGCATGAACTATCAGGCGGGCGCGCTGAATGCGGGCGCCGCGTATCTGCATGCGAACGGGCGCGGCAATTCGTCGACGGGCGCGTATGAGGCCGTCGTGCTGCCCAGCGCCACCGATGTCTTCGACGCCGCCGTGCAGACGCAGAACACCTACGGCGTCGGCATCAGCTACGCGATCGGCGACTTCACGATGGCGGCGGCGTGGTCGCGCTCCACCTTCACTGGCGTGACCGTGATCGACACGGGCGGCGTGGCGCCGTCCGTCGGCTTTTCCAACTACGAGGTCAACGGCATCTACCAGTTGACGCCGACCGTTTCGCTTGCCGGCTCGTACACGTACACGAAGGGGTCGACTTCGCACTGGCACAACGGCGGCGTGCAGGCGGACTATCAGTTTTCGAAGCGCACGGACACGTATCTGGAGGCGATCTATCAGCGCTCGTCGTCGGGCGCGCCGGCCGTCATCAACACGACCGATCCTTCATCGAGCCACAATCAGGTGCTGATCGGCGCGGGCCTGCGGCACAGGTTCTGACAGACGCGCAGTTCACGCCGGTGTGATCAGTCCTTCGGGCGCCTGCGGCATGCTGAGCAGATAGCCCTGCACATAGTCGCAGTTCACCTGGCGCAGAATCTCGAGCTGCGCCGCCTCTTCGACGCCTTCCGCGATCACCTTGATGCCCAGCTTGTGCGCAAGGTCGATGACGCCCTCGACGATGGTTTGCGTCGTCGGATCGTGTTCGATCTTCGACGTGAAATGCCGGTCGATCTTCAGCGTGTGCGGCTCGAAATCGGCGAGGTACATGAGGCTCGAGTAGCCGGTGCCGAAATCGTCGATGGCGATGCGCACGCCGAGCCGCTTCAGTTCGACGATCGACTTTTGCGCCTGCTTCGGGTTCTTCATCAGCGCGGTTTCCGTCAGCTCGATTTCGAGCTTGCCGGGCGGAATGCCGAACTGCTTGAGCGCGCGGTCCACCTCGCGCACGATCTGCTCGCTGCCCAGTTGCCGCGCCGACACGTTCACCGACACCCCGAGATTCATCGAGCCCGCCTGACGCCACGCGGCGAGCTGGCGCAGCGCGTTGTCGAGCACCCAGACGCCGACGTCCTCGACAAAGCCGGTTTCTTCGAGCAGCGGAATGAAATCGCCCGGTGAAATCTTGCCCCGCCTGGGGTGCTGCCAACGGATCAGCGCTTCCGCGCTATGCACCGCGAGCGAATGCGGCTCGTGAATGGTCTGGAAGTGCAGGAAGAACTGGTTGGTCTTCAGCGCCTCGGGCACGTCGCGCTCGAGTTCGAAGTCGCCGATGGTCCGCGCCGCCTCCTCGCCCGCGAACTGATAGCCGTTGCGGCCGGTTTTCTTCGCGGCGTACATCGCAACGTCGGCGCTCGACAGCAGTGCGTCGTGGCCGCTGCCGTGCTCCGGATAGATCGAGATGCCGATTGACGCCGTGATGAACGCGCCCGCGCTGTCCTGCAGCCGGTTTTCCGACAGCCCGCCGAGCAGCGCCTTCGCCTGCGTTTCGAGCCCCGCCTTGTCGACCACGCTGCCGATCAGCACCGCGAACTCGTCGCCGCCCAGACGCGCGACATACGCGTCGCCCGGCAGCGAGCGGCGAATGATGCCGCCGACGTTGCGCAGCAGATGATCGGCGGCGAGATGGCCGAGCGTGTCGTTGAGCACCTTGAAGCGGTCGAGATCGACGAACATCAGGCCGAAAGGCCTGTCCGCGGCACAGCGGCTTTCGATTTCACGCAGCAGCGCGGCGCGGTTCGCGAGCCCCGTGAGCGAATCGGTGTACGCGAGCCGGTCCAGTTCGGCGATGCGCTCCTGCTCGACGGTGACGTCTTCCGTAATGCCGACGATGCGCAACACATTGCCTTTGTCGTCGAGCACCGGGTAGCCGGTGCTGCGCAGCCAGCGCACCGAGCCGTCGGCTTTTCTGATGCGGTACTGCGCGCGGCCTTCCGTCGATTCGGCCATGATGCGGGCCATCTCCGCCTGCAGCGCGGCGCGGTCTTCCGGCACGACCAGCTCGCGCCAGCCGTTCGGATTACGCATGAATTCGTCCGGCTCGATGCCGAACACGTTCGACGAACCCGCGGTGATGTAATGGAAATATTCGAAATTCGCGCTGTACGAGAAGAACACGAGTTTGACGTGCGCTTCCATCTCCGACATCAGCTCGCTTTTCGCGCGCAGTTGCTGGAGCAGTTGCGTCTGGCTCGTGATGTCGAGCGATGCGCAGACTACAGCGACGACCTTGCCGGCATGGTCTTTCACAGGAATGAGTTGCGAATCCCACCACTTCGGCTGGCCTGTGGTCGTCGTGCAACTGCCGCGAAACGAGGCGGGCGTGCCGTTCAGCGCGCTCCTGAAAGCGGCCGTCGCCGCGTCATAGTCGTCGCCTTTCCAGAAGCCGAGCCAGTCCGCGCCCGCCAGTTGCACGGGCGACGCGGCTTCCATCAGCGTTGCGCCGTAGTCGTTGATGCGCAGCATGTGCCCTTGCAGGTCGAGCAGCTTGACGCAATCGCGGCTTGCATCGAGAAACGAACTGGCGAGCGCTGTCGTTGCCGCCTGTCGCGCTTTTTGCGCGGCGAAGCGCTGGCGCGTCACGATCATCGCGATGGCGCCCGCCGTCGCGCCGACGGCAACCTGCACGCTGAACGGCGCGCTCGCCGGCCCGCGCACGGCCATTTGCAGCGCGATGCCTGTCGCACCCGCGCCGATTCCCGTGGCAACGCTGACCGCGAAGCCGAACGGGCCGACCGGGCGGCGGTTCGACCAGGCATCGAGTAGCAGCGCGAGGAAGTGCTGGTCCTGGCGCGATCTGTCTTCGCCGTGCCGGCGCAGCGCACGGCGCCATTTCAACGTGAGGCTCGTCGGCATATCCGGACTCGCCTTAATGCGCGCGCAATGCGCGGAGCGGGCGCAAAAGCGGCGCCGTAATAAACGCAGTGCGTGCCGCGGACGTGAGCGAACTCACGCGCGCCGCGCATCGTGCGTCGATCGGGTGGGGAAGTGTGTTGCCTTTCATGGTGGCCAGCCGCTTCGGCGGTAATTGTTGCTGCGCTTGCGGACGGCGCTGCTTTCTACGTTTACGGCGCGCCGGTGCATTTGTTTAGCCCACACGATTGTGCCTGTTTTCGAGGGCTCGAACTACCTCGTCGTTGGTCACGCAACGACGCGTATGCCGAATATCTTTGCTAAATGCGCGATGCATCGTTTTAACAAAGAAACGACGCTCAATGGAAAAGCTCTGCTTACCTAAGCTTTCTCGCAACATCAAAAAAATGCGACACAAAAGAACGTGCGAGTCGTTTTTAAATGAATGCAGGATCGGCGAATTCGGATGCCTGAACGCCGCTGCCAATAAATGCTGACGATCGCTCTGCGGCTTGCTAAATTGCATGGTCAGGCACCGCAAAAAAACGTGCGCGCCTTCCGGTTGCACCCTGAGCGGCGCAACCCGCTACGGCGTTGTACGAACCGGTAGCAACCATCTTGCATGGGACGCTGAAGCGCTGAATCTGGTCAACAAAAAAGGAGACCCCATGCGCGCCGTATTCCAGTACCCGTTTCCCGTGACCGAGCGCAAGGTCGGGCGCAACAAGGTCGTCAGCGCGCGCGCCGCGGTCGAACTGATTCGTGCGGGCGACACGCTCGCGACGGGCGGTTTCGTCGGCGTCGGTTTCGCCGAGGAAGTCGCGATCGCGCTCGAAGAGCGCTTCTTCGATGCGAACGCGGCGACGTCGGGCGGACCAGGCGCGTTGGGGACGCCCGATGCGTCGAGCGCGCATCTCGACCTGACACTCGTGTACGCCGCCGGCCAGGGCGACGGCAAGTCGAAAGGGCTGAATCATCTCGCGCATGAAGGGCTGGTGCGGCGCGTGATCGGCGGGCATTGGGGGCTGGTGCCGAAGCTGCAGCAACTCGCCATCGACGGCCGCATCGAGGCGTACAACCTGCCGCAAGGCGTGATTTCGCACCTGTTCCGCGATATCGCTGCGGGCAAGCCGGGGCATCTGTCGACAATCGGCCTCGGCACCTTCGTCGATCCGCGCCACGGCGGCGGCAAGCTGAACAGCCGCACGGCGGAAGATCTCGTCAGGCTGATGGAAATCGACGGCAGCGAGTATCTGCTCTACAAGACCTTTCCAATCGACGTCGCGATCATTCGCGGCACCACGGCCGACGCGAACGGCAATGTCACGATGGAACGCGAGGCGCTCACGCTCGAAGCGCTGGCCATCGCGATGGCCGCGCGCAATTCGGGCGGTGTCGTGATCGTGCAGGTCGAGCGGCTCGCCGATACGAACACGCTCAATCCGCGCGAGGTGAAGATCCCCGGCATCATGGTCGATTGCGTCGTGGTTGCGAGGCCCGAGCATCATTGGCAGACGTTTTCCGAACCGTATTCGGCCGCCTTCGCCGGCGAACTGCGCGTGCCCGCGAGTTCCGTGCCGCCGATGGAGCTGACCGAGCGCAAGGTGATCGCGCGCCGCGCGGCGATGGAACTGATGGCCAATAGCGTCGTGAATCTGGGTATCGGCATGCCGGAAGGCATTGCGAGCGTTGCGAACGAAGAGGGCGTGATCGATCTGTTCACGATGACGACGGAGCCGGGCGTGATCGGCGGCATTCCGGCGGGTGGGCTGAACTTCGGCGCGGCGACTAATACGCAGGCCATCATCGATCAGCCGTATCAGTTCGACTTCTACGATGGCGGCGGTCTCGACCTCGCGTTTCTTGGCCTCGCGCAGGCGGATCGGCAGGGCAATCTCAACGTCAGCAAATTCGGGCCAAAGCTCGCGGGCGCGGGCGGCTTCATCAACATCAGCCAGAGCGCGAAGCGCGTGGTGTTCGTCGGTACGTTCAACGCGGGCAATCTGGACGTCGCGATCGAAGACGGGCGCCTGAAGATCAGACGCGAAGGCAAGAGCCAGAAGTTCGTCGATGAAGTCGAGCATCGCACGTTCAGCGGCGAATATGCCGCGAAGCGTGGACAGCACGTGCTGTACATCACCGAGCGCTGCGTGTTCACGCTGACGCCGCGCGGACTCGAACTGACGGAAGTGGCGCCCGGCGTCGACGTGGAGAACGATATCGTCGCGCAGATGGGCTTTAAGCCGATCATCGAGCGCCCGCCGCGTCTGATGGACGAGCGCATCTTTCGCGACGCGCCGATGGGACTGCGCACGCTGCTGCTTTGCCTGCCGCTCGAAGAGCGCTTCAATTACGACGCGGAGAAGAACATGTTCTTCGTCAACTTCGAGGGCTTGCAGGTGACGACGCAGGATCAGATCGACGCGATCTGGCA
>Ga0247692_1000032_pt1 | contig 30323 bp, 29 predicted proteins | sample CNK33_metaG_FD_183041 | JGI IMG/M metagenome (GOLD analysis project Ga0247692, IMG submission 183041) | Soil microbial communities from Purdue University Martell Research Forest, Indiana, United States - CNK33 | ecosystem: Environmental > Terrestrial > Soil > Temperate forest > Bulk soil...
ATGAACTGATCACGACCGCGCTGGCGAACAACAACGACGTGAAAATCGCCGCGGCGCGCGTCGACCAGTTCCTCGGCCAGTTCGTGACGACGCGCGCGGCGCTGTTTCCGCAGGTCGGCGCGGGCTTCGATGCCGAGCGCCAGCGCATCTCGACGTCGTCTTCGCCGCTGCTCGCGAACGTGCAGAACCCCGTGTTCAACACCTACCAGCTAGCGCTCTCGGCATCGTGGGAAATCGATCTGTTCGGCCACAACCGGCGTCTGACGGAATCGGCACGTGCGAGCCTGCTGTCGACGGAAGAAGCGAAGCGCGGCACGGTCCTGACGCTGGTGTCGTCGGTGGCAGCGTCGTATATCAATCTGCGCAGTCTCGACCGGCAGCTGGAGATCGCGAAGGCCACCACGGCGAGCCGCGCCGAATCCGTGCACGTGTTCGATCTGCGCTTCAAGGGCGGCGAGGTCTCGCAGATGGAGCTCGCGCAGAGCCAGTCGGAATACGAGGCATCGCGTGCGGTGATTCCGCAGATCGAGGCGCAGATCGCGCAGCAGGAAGACGCGCTGTCGGTGCTGCTCGGGCGCAATCCGGGCGATATCCTGCGCGGGCGCGCGCTGGCCGAACTCGCGGCGCCCGCCGTGCCGGCCGGGCTGCCGTCGGATCTGCTGGAACGCCGTCCCGATCTGCGTCAGGCCGAGCAGGATCTCGTCGCGGCGAATGCGCAGATCGGTGCGGCCAAAGCGCTGTATTTCCCGCAGATTTCGCTGACGGGGCTGCTGGGCACGCAAAGCGGACAGTTCTCGAAGCTCTTTACGGGGCCGGCGCGCGTGTGGTCGTTTGCGGGTTCGATCGCGCAGCCGATCTTCGAAGGCGGCGCGATCGTCGGACAGGTGAAGCAGGCCGAGGCGGTGCAGCAGCAGGCGCTGTACTCGTACCGCAAGGCCATCCAGGTCGCGTTCCAGGAAGTCGACGATGCGCTGATCTCGTCGCAGAAGGTGCGCGAACAGTTCGATGTGCAGGCACGGCAGGTCGAGGCGCTGGCGACGTACGCGCATCTTGCGCGGCTGCGGTACGAAGGCGGCTACACCAGCTATATCGAGGTGCTCGACGCCGAGCGCAGTCTCTTCAACGCGCAGCTGAACCAGACGCAGACCCAGGCGGGTGTGCTGGTGTCGTACGTGAACCTGTACAAGGCGATGGGCGGCGGCTGGGTCATCACGGCAGAAGGGCTGACGACCCAGGCAGCGCAGCACAGCGGCGATGCGGCCGCGCAGAGCGCGAAATGAGCGAGACGGCGTCCGCGTATCTAGGCCACGCGACGCGCACGCCGGTGATCGCCTGTCACGAATGCGATCTGCTCCAGCGCGAAAGCACCGTGCCGTCCGAAGGGGCGCTGCGTTGCTGCCGCTGCCGCGCGACGCTGTACCGGCGTCACGCGAACAGCCTCGACCGCACGCTCGCCTATGCGCTTGCTGCCTGCGTGATGTGGATCGTGTCGAATGCGTTTCCGATCGTCGGTCTGTCGGTGAACGGCGATCTCGTTGAAACGACGATGTTCGGCGCGGTGCGCGTGCTATACCGGGATGGCATGTGGCCTCTGTCGGCGCTGATCTTCATCACGACGATGCTGATGCCCGCGTGCCAGGCGCTCGGCCTTGTGTGGCTGCTGTTGCCGTTGCGGTTCGGGCGCACGCCGTATCGCGCGGATGCCGTGTTCCGCTCGCTGCGTGTCGCGCAGGAGTGGGGCATGACGGAGGTGCTGATCCTCGGTCTGCTCGTCGCGCTGGTGAAGCTTGCGCATATCGCGGCGGTGGTGACGGGGCCGTCGTTGTGGTCGTTCGGCGCGCTGATGCTGTTGCTCGCGGCAGCCGCCTCCGCGTTCGATGCGCGCGACCTGTGGTCGCGGCTCCAGGGCGTGCCCGATGCCGGCCCCGCGTTCGACAGCGACACGCCGTTTGCTGGCGAAACAGCGGCGGCGTGCGGCCTGTGCGTGTGCCACGACTGCGGCTTGCTGACTCGCGCCGCGCCCGCGCAAGCGCGTGACGAACGCGACTACGCGAACGTGCATGCCGCCGTCCACGTGCCGGCGCATGCCGCGCATTGCCCGCGCTGCGGCGCGCATCTGCATCTGCGCAAGCCCGACAGCCTCGCGCGCACCTGGGCCTGCCTGATCGCGGCGATCATCCTCTACATCCCGGCGAACGTGCTGCCCGTGATGGACACGAGCTCGCTGTTCGGCGCGCAGAAGGACACGATCATGAGCGGTGTCGTGTATCTGTGGACCTCGGGTTCGTGGCCGCTTGCGGTGCTGGTCTTCATCGCGAGCATCGCGGTGCCAATGCTGAAGATTCTCGCGATCGGCTTTCTCGCGATCTCGGCCAATTTCCGCTCCACCTGGCAGCCGGACCAGCGCGCGCGCATCTACCGGCTCGTCGAACTGGTCGGGCGCTGGTCGATGCTCGATATCTACGTGATCGCCGTGCTCACGGCGCTCGTGCAGTTCAACGCGCTCGCCACCGTGCGCGCCGGTCCTGCCGCAATCGCGTTCGGCGCGGTCGTCGTGCTGACGATGTTCGCCGCGATGTCGTTCGATCCGCGGCTCATCTGGGATGCGAGGAAAACGGAATGAGCCGGCCGCCCGACCTGCCCGACGCCGTCGCCGTGCCGCGCAAGCGCTGGCGTATCCAGTGGATCTGGCTGGTGCCCGTCGTCGCCGTGCTGGTCGGCGTCTGGCTCGCGGTGCAGGCGGTGCTCTCGCAAGGGCCGACCATCACGATCAGCTTCAAGACAGGCGAAGGGCTCGAAGCGGGCAAGACCAAGATCAAGTTCAAGGACGTCGATATAGGCGTGGTGAAGAAGGTTGCGCTGTCGAAGGACTACAAGACCGTCGTTGCCACGGCCGAACTGACGCGCGACGCCACCGACATGCTCGTCGACGACACGCGCTTCTGGGTCGTGCGGCCGCGCGTGACGGGCGGCAACGTGTCGGGTATCAGCACATTGTTGTCAGGCGCGTTCATCGGGATGGACATTGGCCGTGCGAAGAATGAGCGGCGCGACTACACCGGGCTGGAAGTGCCGCCCGTGTTCGCGAGCGACGTGCCGGGCCGCGAGTTCGTGCTGAACGCGTCGAACCTGGCTTCGCTCGATGTCGGCTCGCCTGTCTATTTCCGCCGCCTGCGCGTCGGGCAGGTGACGTCGTACGAACTCGACAAGAACGGCGGCGGCATCACCATGCATATCTTCGTGAACGCGCCATACGACCGCTACGTGAAGAGTGATTCGCGCTTCTGGGAAGCAGGCGGCATCGATGTCACGCTCGGCACGGAAGGCGTGAAGATCAACACGCAGTCGCTGGTGTCGATCCTGATCGGCGGTCTGGCCTTCGAAACGCCCGCGGAGTCGCTGGCGCAGCCGGAAGCGCAGGCGCGCACGCCGTTCACGCTGTTCGCGACGCGCGTCGACGCAATGAAGGTGCAGGACCGCATCGTCGATACCTATGTGCTCAACTTCAAGGAGTCGGTGCGCGGCCTGACGGTGGGCGCGCCCGTCGATTTTCGCGGCATCGTGCTCGGCGAGGTGTCGGCGATCTATACGCGCTTCGATCCCGTCACGAAACAGATCAGCATTCCTGTCGAGATCAAGTTCTATCCCGAGCGCTTCACCTCGCGCTATGCGGGCGACAAGCCAGGAGAAGGACGCGTGGTGCGCGATCCAAAGGACATCGCCGATTTCCTCGTGTCGCGCGGCTTCCGCGGGCAGCTGAAAACGGGCAGCCTGCTGACAGGCCAGCTGTACGTCTCGTTCGATTTCTTCCCGCATGCGCCGAAGGCGAGCATCGACTGGAGCCGCACGCCCGCCGAGCTGCCGACCGAGCCGAGCGGCCTGCAATCGCTGCAGGAGTCGATCAACCGGATCGTCGCGCGCATCGACAAACTGCCCATCGAGCAGATCGGCAAGAACACACAGCAGGCGCTCGCCGACGCGGGTACGCTGATGCAGAGCCTCAATACCCAGGTGGTGCCGCAGGCGAAGAGCACGTTGTCGGCGGCGCAGGCCACGCTCAATTCGGCGAATAGCGCGCTTGCGCCTGATTCGACGCTGCAGCAGGACACGAGCGACGCGATCCGCGAGCTCGCGCGTACGGCGGCGTCGTTCCGCGCGCTCTCGGATTATCTGCAACGCCATCCCGAAGCGCTGCTGCGAGGCAAACAGGAGGACGCAAAGTGAAGCGATCGATGCTCCCGCCCGGCGCATGCGTTTGCGTCGCCGCCGCCATTACCGTGCTGGCCGCGTGCAGCTCGCCGCGCTCGAACTTCTATACGCTGAGTCCCGACATGACGCTCGAAAGCGCGGGCGCGCCACTGTCGGTGTCGGTCGTGGTCGGGCCCGTGACGGTGCCCGATCTGGTCGACCGGCCGCAGCTCGTGACACGCGTGTCGGGCAACGAAGTGAAGCTCAACGAGTTCGCGCGCTGGGGCGAGCCGCTCAAGAGCGGCGTTGCCGATGTGATCGCCGCCGACCTGACGCGGCTGCTCGGCTCGCAGCGCGTGTCGGTGTCGTCGCAGATGGTGGCGGGCACGGAAGCGTGCCGCGTGCGCGTCGACATCCTGCAGTTCGATTCGATGCCCGGCGAGGCGGTCGCCGTCGACGCGCTGTGGACCGTGCGCGTGACGGGCCGCACGGCCTTGCTGACGGGTCGCTCGATGATACGCGAGCCGGTGCAGGGCGCGGACGACGCCGCGCTCGTCGCCGCGCACAGCCGGGCGCTCGCCGCCGTGAGCCGCGACATTGCCGCGGCGATCCGGAGCGCGCCGCCGGGTTGAGCCGCTGAGTTGAGCCGCCCGGTTGAGCCGCAGGCGCGCTGCGGGGTCTGAAGCGGCCGCGCGGGCAGACTCTGTACAATGGCCTGATCGACAACCGCACGCATGGCTGCATGGCTTGCGTTGCGGGCCATCCCGTGCCGGGCGAGCTGCGCCAGATGCGCGCGATGCCCGCCTGATCGCCCGTCGCACGACGATGTTGAACGCGACGCGCCATGCCTGCCGCCAACGCTTTACCGACATGGCCATTACCTACAAGACTCCCGAAGACATCGCGCGCTTGCGCATCTCAGGCCGGCTCGCCGCCGACGTGCTCGCCATGATCGGCGAGCATGTGAAGCCCGGCATCTCCACGGGCGAACTCGACGCGATCTGCCACGACTACATCGTCGACACGCAAAAGGCGATTGCCGCGAACGTCGGTTACATGGGCTTTCCGAAGACGGTGTGCACGTCGGTGAATTCCGTCGTCTGTCACGGCATTCCCGACCGCGCCGAGATTCTCAAGGACGGCGACATCATCAACATCGACGTGGCTGTCATCAAGGACGGCTATTTCGGCGACACAAGCCGCATGTACACGGTCGGCGAGCCGAGCACGGTCGCACAGCAGCTGATCGACACGACGTATGAGGCCATGCTCGCGGGCATCCGCGAGGTGAAGCCGGGCGCGACGCTCGGCGACGTCGGTCATGCGATCCAGCAGATCGCGCAGCGCGAGGGCTTTTCGATCGTGCGCGACTACTGCGGGCACGGCATCGGCAAGGTCTATCACGAGGACCCGCAGGTGCTGCACTACGGCCAGCCGGGGCAGGGCGTGCGCCTGAAGCCGGGCATGGTGTTCACGATCGAGCCGATGATCAACGCGGGCCGGGCCGGCACGTCGGTGATGCGCGACGGCTGGACGGTCGTCACCAAAGACCGCTCGCTGTCCGCGCAATGGGAGCACATGGTCGCCGTCACCGACGACGGCTACGAGCTGCTCACGCCGTGGCCCGACGGCACGGGGCGCTACGAGGCGCCCTGATGCGCCATGAAGCGCGGTGAAGCGCCACTAAGCGCGGCGACGTGCCCGAGGGATCTGCAAGCTGACGGCGCTGAAAGCGATCGTGGCCACTCGCGCACGATGCGACGCAAAACACCTGTCCTCGCGTGTGCCGGTTTTGTAGCCGCGTGTCAACCCATGCGCGCTGGGTCGCACTGCGCCGAATTAAAGATTTGACTCACGCGTCGGTTCGGTTAAAGCTACGCGCTAGCGCTTTACCCGGATGACACAAGGGATTTAAGGGATTTTCGAACGCATGAGTCCTTCACTGACCGTTCGCCGTATCGCAGCCGATCAGGGCGTCGTCTTCCGCGAGCTTCGTACCGCCTCGCTGCGCGAAGCGCCTTACGCATTCGGCGAGACGCTGGAAGAAGCGCTGTCGGCCGATGCGTCCACGTTCGAAGAAACGGCCGCGCGGCACGCCGCGTCGGCCACGTCGACATCGTTCATCCTTTACACGGAAGGGCATCCAGCCGGTCTGATCGGCGCCTGCTTCGAGGACGCGCCCTCGCATCGCGCGTTCGTCAGCGAGTTGTGGGTCGCGCCCGCCGTGCGGCATCTGCGCGGTGGCGAGCTGCTCGTCAACACGGCAAGCGGGTGGCTAGCGGGGGCGGGCGCCACCGAAATCTACGCGTGGATCGCCGACGAGAACCGCAACGCCATGCGCTTTTACGAGCGCCTCGGCTTCGGCCCGACGGGCGAACACGAGCGTATTGCGCGTGCACCGGACCAGTTCCAGACGCTCCTCGTGCGTCATGTGCCGCAAGAGGCGGCATCGGACGATCCCGCGCACGGGCAGGCCGGTTAGGCGCTTCCCAGCCCCTTTCGCCGCTTTCGATCGTTTCTCCGGGCGCGTGTTTCGCGCGCTTTCTTCCCAGTTTTTGTCGATCCGTCCGGCCCGGACCAGCACGCACGCGGCATTTTCCTGTCGCGTGAAGACTTATTGGCAAAAATGCTCACCGTTCGCCAGGACGCCTGTAAAATACGCAAAATTTTTTGCCGAACGCTATGTCGCCGAAGAAATCGCCATTTTTTGAACTGCGCAGTGGCGCGGTCGACACATTGCTGTTTGTCGTCAAGACGACCAACCTCGATGAGATGCGTGCCGAGTTGACCCGGCGCTTCGAGGCGACACCCGAATTCTTCGCGAACGACACCGTCGCGATCGACGTGCGCCGTCTTGCGGAAAACGAGCGCGTGCCGCTTGCGGACATCGCGAAGCTGCTGGACAGCGTGCGCATGCGTCCCATCGGCGTCGTCGCCGACAGCGCGCAGCACGCGTGGGCGAACGAAGCGGGGCTGCCGCTGCTCGATGCGCGCGACGCTCGGGATGCTCGCGTCAGCAAGAGCAATACGGATGCAGGCGGCGACGAAGCAAAGGCTGCAGCGAAAACAGACACGCCGCCCGCTGCGGACGCCGCCGCGCGCGAGCCGGAGCAGGCCGACTCGGCTGCCGCGGAACCCGTGCGCATCGGCACCTCGTCGCAGACGATGGTGGTCGACAAGCCGCTGCGTTCAGGCCAGCGCATCTACGCGAAGGGCGATCTCGTCGTGCTCGGCATGGTGAGCAACGGCGCCGAAGTGATCGCGGAAGGCAACATCCATATTTACGCGCCGTTGCGCGGCCGCGCGCTAGCGGGCGTGCACGGCAATCACGACGCGCGCATCTTCTGCACGTGTCTCGAACCCGAGCTGATCTCGATCGCGGGCATCTACCGGACGACCGAGAACCCGCTGCCTGCCGACGTGCATGGCAAGCCGGTGCAGATCTGGCTCGAAGATGAAAAGCTGATGATCGAACCGCTGCGGCTCACCTGACGCGTGCGCCGCGCATGCAGTTGCGCGCGCTGCGCGATGGAACTCCCGCCGGACTCAATAGACGAATAGACGAACACAAGGTAAAGGGTAATGGCAAAAATCATTGTGGTGACTTCGGGCAAGGGTGGCGTAGGCAAGACGACCACGAGCGCGAGTTTCGCATCCGCGCTCGCATTGCGTGGCGCGAAAACGGCAGTGATCGATTTCGACGTGGGTCTGCGCAATCTCGATCTCATCATGGGTTGCGAGCGCCGCGTGGTGTACGACCTGATCAACGTGATCCAGGGCGAAGCCAACCTGAACCAGGCGATGATCAAGGACAAGAAGTGCGAGAACCTGTTCATCCTGCCTGCGTCGCAGACGCGCGATAAAGATGCGCTGACGATGGAAGGCGTCGAGAAGGTCATCAACGACCTGATCGCGATGGACTTCGAATACATCGTTTGCGATTCGCCGGCGGGTATCGAGTCGGGCGCGTTGCTCGCCATGCACTTCGCCGACGAAGCGCTGATCGTGACGAACCCGGAAGTGTCGTCGGTGCGTGATTCGGACCGCATTCTCGGCATCCTGTCGTCGAAGACCAAGCGTGCGATCGACGGCAAGGAGCCCATCAAGGAGCATCTGCTGATCACGCGCTACAACCCGAAGCGCGTGAGCGAAGGCGAGATGCTGTCGCTCACGGATATTCAGGAAATCCTGCGCATCGACCTGATCGGCGTGATTCCGGAGTCGGAAGCCGTGCTGCATGCGTCGAACCAGGGCTTGCCCGCTGTGCACCTGGACGGCACCGATGTCGCCGAAGCGTACAAGGATGTCGTATCGCGTTTCCTCGGCGAGCAGAAGTCGCTTCGCTTTACCGATTACCAGAAGCCGGGCCTGCTGCAGCGCCTCTTCGGCACCAAGTAAGGGAGGCGAACGTGATGTCCATTCTTTCGTTTTTGCTGGGCGAGAAGAAGAAGTCTGCGTCGATAGCGAAGGAACGCCTGCAGTTGATCATCGCGCACGAGCGCGTAGGCGGCAAAGCGCCCGCCGATTATCTGCCCGCGTTGCAACGTGAACTCGTCGCCGTGATTTCGAAGTACGTGAAGATTTCGGACGACGATATCCGCGTCAATCTCGAGCGCCACGACGATCTCGAAGTGCTTGAGGTCAAGATCGAGATTCCGCAGGCTTGAGCGGTTTGTAGGTTCTTTATTGCTTGACGCGCGTCACCGTCATCGGGTGGCGCGCTTTGCTGTGCCATCGTTTTTCGTGCGCACATTCGCTGCGCACGCACTTCCGTCTATTCCCCCAATCACTCCCCCGAAATAATCCGTTGCACTTGAGGGCACGCGGTAACACGTCCGCTGTCAGCCCTTTCGTCACCTCGCGCATTGAACGGACAACGCCGTCATTCGGTGCTGACACAAGAGGTGAAAACATGAACAAGTCGATTCGTCTGCTCGCGGTTTCCGCTGTGCTCGTGGTGTCTGGTCTGTCTGCCGCTGCGTCGGCGTCGGCTGCGGAAGTGATCGTCGTGGCGCCGTCCGCGCCGCCCGTCGAGCGCTTCGAAGCCGTGCCCGCGCCGCGCACGGGCTATGTGTGGGACAAGGGCCACTGGCGCTGGGACCACGGCCGCTACGTGTGGGTGGCGGGTCACTGGCAGGCCGAGCGCGTCGGCTATCACTGGGTGCCGGGCCACTGGGTCGCGCACGGTCCGAACTGGCGCTGGGTGCAAGGCCACTGGGCGTGATGCCCGGGTGAATCCAACGGGCTCTGATGGCGCGTGTTGACGGCATCGCGCGTGGCCATCCGCCCGTTCTCCGAACGCGCCCAAGAGCGCGCTTTATCGCAACCATCAAGGGAGTCGTCAAATGAGAAAAAGGACCTTGCTCGCGATCGCCGTGCTGGCGGTCACGTTGGCCGGTTGCGTCGTCGTGCCGGCACGCCCGGTGTATTACCATCCGGTCGGCATCGTCGTGTACTGACGATTGTGGGGAGGTCGGGCGCATCTCTGCGGGATGCGCCCGATTTTTTAGCGGCAATGGCGAAAGCCAATCTGCCGCAAGCTCATTCTTTTGCTTCGCTGCGTGTCGCCGGTTGTTCTTCGCTACGGCTTTCTTCTTCGACTGAAGACACCGTAGCGGAAGCGGCGGGCGTCATATACCGGTTCGCCAGCGCCTCGTACAACGGCGGCGCAAACACGCTCGAAATCCGGCTCGACACGAGCGCTGTCGCCATCAGCGAAATCACGAGCGCGTGGCCGTTGATCATCTCCATCACGATCACGAACGACGTGATCGGCGACTGCGTGACAGCCGCGAGATAGCCGACCATGGCGAGCGCGATCAGCATCGGCAACTGCATGTCGCTGAAGGCCATGTGCAGCACGTTGCCGAAGCCCGCGCCGATCGACAGCGACGGCGCGAAGATGCCGCCCGGAATCCCCGGCAGATACGAGCCAATCATCGACGCCATCTTCAGCAGCGGATAGAACACCGACAGATGCTCGGTGCCGTAGAGCAATCCGCGCGCTTCCGCGTAGCCGCTGCCGAAGGTCGTACCGCCCGACACGAGACCGATCACCGCAATGGCCAGACCGCACAGCGCGGCGAACGCGACGGGCCGCTCGTTGTTCAGGCTGAGCAACGGCGCGGGCATCCAGCGCTCGGTGTTCAGCAGAAGCCAGCCAAACACGCCCCCCGCGATGCCCGTGACGATGCCCGTAATGATGACGGCCACCGCGAGCGAATCGGGGAAATGCGTGCCGATGTCGATCGTGCCGAAGTACGTGTAATTGCCGTTCACGCCGAGCGCGATGATCCCGGCGATGATGATGGCCGTGATCAGCACGCCGCTGGCGCGCGCCTCGAAGCTGCGCGTAAGTTCCTCGATGGCGAACACGATGCCCGCGAGCGGCGTGTTGAAGGCCGCCGACAGGCCGGCCGCCGCGCCCGCCAGCACCAGTTGCCGTTCGATCAGCGCGTTCGAGCGCGGGTAGAGGCGGCGCAGGTTGAACATCAGCGCCGCGCCGACCTGCACGGTCGGCCCTTCGCGCCCGATCGTGAAGCCGCCGAGTATCGCGAGAAACGACACGAGAATCTTGCCGAGCAGAATGGGGAAGGTGAGCAGCCGCATGCCGGCGGCGCTGGTGTTCGAATGCAGCGTCGCGATAACCTGCGGGATGCCGCTGCCCTCGGCGCCGCGAAAGAAGCGTCGCGTGAGCCAGACCGACGCCGCCGCGACGGCGGGCGTCAAAAACAACGTGAGCCATCGGTGCTCGTTCTGCAGATGGAGGAAAGCGTTGTAACCGAAGTCGATCAGCCGCGCATAGAAGACGGCCGTGAGACCGACGGCGATCGCGCCCAGCCAGAAAATGCCGTACTGACGCCACAGACGCCGTACGCGCCGGCCGATGCTCGAGGACAGCAGGGGTGTCCGTGACATGGGGAGTCGGGCTGGGAAATGGGAAAATTATAGTCGCCTCGCGGGCGGTGGCGCGGCGAAAGCGGGCCGGATGGTTGCCCGAATGACACGGCTGCGGGCGGCGGCCTGTCAAGGAAAGTAACGTCTGGTAACGACGCAGCAGGTCCGGCAAGATTCGCTGCTGCCCATTTTGCGGGCAATTGTCGGGATGGTCAGCTAAAATTGCAGATTGCTAGCGAGCAGCTAAAGCAGCCACAACACGGGCCATCAATGAAGCGAATTCTCATCGTCAAAGTCACCTCCATGGGCGACGTGATACAGGCTCAGCCGATCGTATCGGATCTGAAGCGCGCGTTTCCCGGCGTCGAGGTCGACTGGGCAGTCGACGATTCGTTCGCCGAGATTGCCCGCTGGAATCCCGGCACCGACCGTGTGCTGGCCGCACCGCTGCGCCGCTTCAAGAAGGCGCGCCGCTGGTCGGATTTCAAGGCGATCTGGCAGTCGATCGCCGAACTGCGCGCGTATCGCTACGACGTTGCGCTGGATATTCACGGCGTCTACAAGAGCGCGATCATCTCGTTCCTGTCGCGTTCGCGAAAGCGCCTCGGTTATGGCAACGAGCATCTCGGCGAGCGCGGCGCCGCATTCGCTTATACGGGCCGGTTCGTGCCGCCGCGCGATCGCAATGCCTGGAGCGGCATGCGCGAGACCGTCAGCACGGCGCTCGGCTATCCGCTCGACAATCCCCCGGACTACAACCTGCATATTCCCGCGCCGGCCAAGCCGCTCGTCGATACGGGCGGACGCCCGCTGGCGATGCTGTTCCACGCGGCATCCAAGGACGACAAGAAGTGGCCGGCGGCGCATTGGATCGCGATTGCGCGGGACCTCGTGCGGCGGGGCTTCCATGTAGTGGTGCCGTGGGGGTCGCAGGCTGAGCGCAGCGAGGGGCTCGCGATCGTCGATCAGGTGGAAGGCGCGGAACTGCTGCCGCAACTGAGCGTGACCGAAATCGCCCAGGTGCTCGCGGCGTCGGACTTCGTGATCGGCGTCGATACGGGCTTCGTCCATCTGGCGCACGCGCTCGGCAAGCGCACCGTGATGATCTTCATCGCGACGTCGCGGGAAACGTTTGAGAATAACGTGCCGTTCCGGTCGGTTTCGATTGGGGATGGTAATTCGGTGCCGCCCGTCGCCGAGGCGCTGGCCGCCATCGATCACGTGCACGCCGACCCGCTCGGTCTCGGCGGGCAGGGCAAATCGGTCGCCGCGGCCTGAGGTCGACTGGGAAAGCGGGCGGGGCGCGAGAAAAAAGAAAAGAGGCGCACGCGCAATCGCCCAATTTCGGACGCCGTCGCGAGGCGCCTCTGAAAAGCCCGCGCCTGAAGCGCGCGGACCGAGAGGAAACCTGCAGAACAAACCGGTACAACATCCTTAAAGACCACGCGGGTGTGAACAAGTTCAACCATTTTTGATTTTTTTCGAATTTTTCGGCGACGCTTCGCGCGGGGCTGGCGTCTGCCGTTTCCTTGTGGCATGCGGCGATAGATTCGCTTGATGCGATCGCAATCGTCATTGCGTCCATTACACGCCTGTTAAAACTGTCGCTTTTCTTTTGGCTTTCGGCGGCGCGTTTCGCGCATTTCGCCGACGCTCGCGACGCATCCTCCGCAGATTCTCTCTAAGCCGCGCCCGCGGAGGCTTTCCGGGCGGTCTTCATGCGCTTTGATTAATGTCCTGCCGTGCCGCGCGCCTGTCGTCACGATGTTTCGCCGCGCAGCGCGACGCTCGCCGTCTGTAACACAAGCCCAGTCGATGCTTACAAATTGCAACGGTGGCCCCTGTCAGGTTCGTGTTCAATCGAGGTCATTCGGGGTTCGCTCGAATAAAACGATACTGACTCGAAAGGGAGAAAAAACGTGAAACGCTTGATCTTGGCTTTGGTGACGGGCGCGCTGCTGGCGGCATCGCTGAGCGGCTGTATCGTGGTGCCGGACGGTGGCTATCATCATCACGGCTACTACTACCGCTGATCGGGCAATAGATGCTGATGGCCGCTCAGGCCATCAGCATTTCGAAAGCGACGACGGCGGCGATCGCTGCCAGATTGGCGGCGACGGCTTCGACGACGATCCCTTTCCAGCTCGCCGGCTTGAAGCGCAGCGCGAGCAGTAGCGAGCTAAGCAGCGCCAGCGCGATGATGACGACGATATCCGCGTTGCCTAAATGAAAGTTCACCGATGCCTCCCCGTGCAGCATGACCACATGACCGCTTGCTTTGATTCGAGTATAGGCATGTCAAAAACGGCGGCAAGCGGGGGAGTTTCCCGGTTCTCGTTCGTACGGACTCAAGCTTCTTTGACCGGCTTACAAAACAAAAACGGCCCCGGCGCAGTGCATCGCGCCGGGGCCGCTTCGCTTTCGACTTAGGTCGACAGCCGATGAATTACATCAGCCGTGTGTCGCGCGTTTCGCGCATGCACAGCACGCCGACCAGGCTCACCGCGGCTGCCGTCGACACGTACAGTCCCACCCACGACAGCCCGCCCTTCGCCGCCAGCATCTGCGCGATGTACGGCGCCACCGATGCGCCCAGAATCCCGCCCAGGTTGTACGCGACGCCGGCCCCCGTGTAACGCACGTTGGTCGGGAACAGTTCGGGCAGCAGCGCGCCCATCGGTGCGAAGGTGACACCCATCAGGAACAGCTCGATGATGAGGAACAGCTGCACGAGCGTCATCGAGCCGCTGCCGAGCAGCGGCGCTATCGTGAAGCCCGACAGGATCGCCGCGGTGCAGCCGACGATCAGCACCGGCTTGCGGCCAAAGCGGTCGCTGGCCCATGCGGACAGCGGCGTCGCGAGCGCCATGAAGACGACGGCGACGCACAGCATGCCGAGGAAGCTCTGACGCGAGATGTGCAGCGCGGACACGCCATACGACAGCGAGAACACCGTTGAGATGTAGAAGAGCGTGTAGCAGACGACCATCGCGAACGCGCCGAGCAGCACCGGCCCCAGATGGCGGCTGAGCAGCGTTGCGACGGGCACGCGCACGCGCTCCTGGCGGTCGATCGCGGCCTGGAACGCCGGCGTTTCCGCGATTTTCAGGCGCACGTACAGGCCGAGCGCGACCAGCACCGCGCTCACGATGAACGGCACGCGCCAGCCCCAACTACGGAACTGCTCATCGGACAGCGACAGCGCGAGGCCGAAGAACAGGCCGTTGGAGGCGAGAAAGCCGATCGACGGCCCGAGTTGCGGGAACATGCCGAACCAGCCGCGCTTGCCGGCGGGCGCGTTCTCGGTTGCGAGCAGGGCGGCGCCGCCCCATTCGCCGCCGAGGCCGATACCCTGGCCGAAGCGCAACACGCACAGCAGGATCGGTGCGAGGCTGCCTATCGAGTCGTAGCCGGGGACGAAGCCTATCAGCGTCGTCGACAGACCCATGACCAGCAGCGACGCAACGAGCGTCGATTTGCGGCCGATGCGGTCGCCGAAGTGGCCGAACAGGAACGAGCCGATCGGCCGCGCGATGAACGCGATGCCGAACGTGACGAACGCCGACAGCGCCTGCGCGGTCGCCGAGCCGTGCGGGAAGAACACCGGGCCGATGACGAGCGCGGCGGCCGTCGCGTAGACGTAGAAGTCGTAGAACTCGATCGCGGTGCCGATGAAGCTCGCGAAGATCACGCGCGAAGCGCTGCTCTTTCGGTCTGCGCCGGGCTGGGCGCTAGAAAGGGGCGATGTGGACATGCAGAGTCTCCAAATGTCGTCGTGACGCAGCCGCGGGGCGGGCGGCGCGCGGTTTGTGTGTCTGTTTGTGCGGCTAAGTGTGGAGCGTAGCGGGTGCGCGCGCAATTGTGCCCACATCGTGGCGAACAGCGGTGCGGGCGAACCTGCTACGCGAGACGTTGCATGTGCAACGAGTCGACAGCGTGCGACGTGCTGACGGAATTGCGCGCGTTGCGTTGCCGTCGGAGCGGGCGAAGCGGCGCGAAAGCGAAGCACGATGCAAACCGGGCGGACGCGCGCGCGGGTGGCGCGGCAACGTGACGGTCGCGCTGCGTGCGGCGGGCGGGTGAGCTTGCGGCAAGCAGCGATGGCCGGAGATTCCGGCAGATGTTTAAAAAATTATAGCGAGGGCGGGCGGGGCGCAGCAAGGCGGGCGCTGCGTGCCGTTGTTTGCGCTTTCGTTGGAGCGGCTTGGCTTGCGGTCGTGTCCGCTTCGGTTTCGTTTCGATGCGCTTCGGTTCGCTTCGATGCGCGTTCGCTGCAGGCAGCCGAACGACGGCGTCGAGCCGCTGTGTTCGCGGAAACCTCAGCGCATCGAGCGCGGTTTCAATCGATCGTTTGTGCCTGCGGCGACGCGAACGTGCGCAACTGGAACTTGCCGTTGTCGTTGAAGAGCCAGTCTTCGAACATTTCCACCTGGCCTTTCGCGTTCAGCAGTTTCGGCGGCGGCAGAGGCAAGGGCGCCGAGCGTCGCAAGGTCGCGAGCGCCGTGCTCTCCGCTTCGTCATCGCCGTTCGTGCGATAGACATTCGATGCGACGATCTGGCCATTGCGATCCACGACGAACGAAACGACGACGAGCGAGCGCAGCATCGCCTGCGGAGTGCCGCGCAGTACATACGACGGGTTGCGCTCGATGATGCGTTGCGCGACGACCGAACGGTACTGATCGAGTGTCAGGCTGTTGATCGCCGGGGGCGGTGGCGTGACGACCGCGGGTCGCTGCGGTGGCGTGACGGTGAAGTTGCAGCCTGCGCAGAGCAGCGTAAAGGCGAGTGCCGCTGTTCGCCTGAATGTCGGGTTGATGCGGCCGGGAAACGAGAGGGTAGACATCGCGATAACTCGCATGCGAGATGTATCTTCATCGTAGACGATGCGTGTTGCGATTCAATGAGCGTTGGTACGGATGTGAGGGGTGGCGCGCATGCGCGTGGCATAGGTTGGCGTTTGGCTTGGCTTGACGATGTTTTGCAAAGGGGTTGTGGTAATGCGCGATCCTGTTTCGATTCTCGCTTCGTAAATCTCCACACGGACAATCTGAGTGCCTTCAACCATTTTCACGATTGGTACATGGACACAATCCAAATATCGAAAGAGCGAGAGACGCTAACGCTAGGCCTGTACCTGCAAGATCAACGCGCATCGGTGTCGTTCGTTGCGATGAATCGATGCGTGCTCGATCTCGGGCTTCAGAATATCGTCTATGCGATCGAGCTCGTTGAGCCCAGGGACGTCGCGATTTGGGAAAGCGCAGCAGATACTCGCGAAGGCTGAACGATGGACCGATGGCCAGCCAGGGATAGCGGCGCAGATTGTCTCAACGTGCGGGGCGGAACTTGTCGTTGAGTTTGACTCTTTGGAAATCGAGTCGCAGGCAAGCTGAAGAAAGAAACTGGCGGAGGGTGTGGGATTCGAACCCACGGAGGCCGTAAAGCCTCGCCGGTTTTCAAGACCGGTGCATTCAACCGCTCTGCCAACCCTCCGAGCCCGAAATTGTAACCTGGAACGCCAGGCCCTCGGGCAACAAACCACGACCCCGCTCACGAATCCTTCAAAAACAGCTCCTGAAGATCGTTGAGGAATGCCTGGCCGAGCGGCGTCGGCGCGATCTTTTCGTAGTCGCGCGTGATCAGCCCGCGACGCTCCGCTTCCTGCAAGGCCGGCTCGATCGATGTCATAGGCAGACCCGTGCGCTCGATGAACCGATGCACCGGAAACCCTTCCACCAGCCGCAGCGCGTTCAGCATGAATTCGAACGGCAGATCGCGCGCGCCGACTTCATGCTCTTCCTGCACGGCATTGCCCGAACGCGCCTCTTCGATAAACGTCGCGGGATGCTTGTAGCGCATCTGCCGCAGGATACGGTTCGGAAACGACAGCTTCGTATGCGCGCCCGCGCCGATGCCGAGGTAGTCGCCGAAGCGCCAGTAGTTCAGGTTGTGCTTGCTCTGCCGATGCGGCTTCGCATACGCCGACACCTCGTAACGCTCATAGCCCGCTTCGCGCGTGCGTTCGTGAATCCAGTCCTGCATGTCGGCGGACGAATCGTCGTCGGGCAACGGCGGCGGAAACTTCGCGAACAGCGTGTTCGGCTCGAGCGTCAGGTGATACAGCGACAGATGCGGCGGCGCGAACGACAGCGCCGTCTCGATGTCCGCCTGACACTCCGCCAAAGTCTGCTTCGGCAGCGCGAACATCAGGTCGAGATTGAAGTTATCGAACGTCGTCGCGGCGACCTCGACGGCATGGCGCGCCTGCGTCGCATCGTGAATGCGGCCCAGCGCCTTCAGATGCGTCTCGTTGAAGCTCTGGATGCCGACCGACAACCGGTTCACACCGCTCGCGCGAAACTGCGCGAACTTGTCGGCTTCGAACGTGCCGGGGTTCGCTTCGAGCGTGATTTCGGCGTCTGCATCGAGCGGCAGCAGCGCGCGCACGTCGGACAAGAGGCGATCAAGCCCCTTCGCCGACATCAGACTCGGCGTCCCGCCGCCGATGAACACCGTATGCACCTGCCGTCCCCATACCAGCGGCAGCGCCTGTTCGAGATCGCTGCGCAGCGCGTCGAGGTAATCGTCCTCGGGAAACGCGCCGCCTTTCGACTCGTGCGAGTTGAAGTCGCAGTATGGACACTTGCGCACGCACCACGGAAAGTGCACATAAAGCGCGAGCGGCGGCAGCGATGTCAAACGGATGCTGCCGGGCGCCGTGAACGCCTTGATCACGCCGGCTCCCGTCGTCGATGCGTGGCTCACGCTTCCTCCTTCAGCCGCGCGAACAGCTGTTGCAACGCAATCGCGCGATGACTGCTCGCGTTCTTCACGGCAGGCTCCAGCTCGGCCGCTGTCGCGCTCAGCGCCGGCAAAAAGAAATACGGATCGTAGCCGAAGCCGTTCGCGCCGCGCGGCGCATCGAGCATCTCGCCGTGCCAGCGGCCTTCGGCGATCAGCGGCTCAGGGTCGTCGGCATGACGCACGAGCGCGAGCACGCAGAAGTAGTACGCACGCCGGTCGCTCACACCCTTCAACTGTTCGACGAGGCGCGCGTTGTTCGCCGCATCGCTTTTCTCGCCACCCGCGAGTTGCGCGTAACGCGCCGAATAAACGCCAGGCGCGCCGCGCAATGCGCGCACGCACAGACCGGAATCGTCGGCGATGGCGGGCAGGCCTGTCAGCTTCGATGCATGACGCGCCTTCGTCAGCGCGTTCTCGACGAAGGTCGGATGCGGCTCTTCCGCCTCCGGCACGTTCAGCGCGCCTTGCGGGACCAGTTCGATGCCCGCCGTGCCGAACAGCGCCGCGAACTCGCGCAGCTTGCCCGCGTTGTTCGACGCGAGCACGATCTTGCCCAGCGCGTTGTCCTGTCGATCACTCACCCCTTCAACTCCAATGCTTCCTTTTGCTTCTCGATCAGCGTCCTGATGCCGCTTTGCGCGAGATCGAGCAGCTTGTTCATTTCGTCGCGCGAAAACGGCACGCCTTCCGCCGTCCCCTGAATCTCGACGAAGCCGCCGTCGCCCGTCATCACGACGTTCATGTCGGTGTCGCACTGCGAGTCTTCGTCGTAGTCGAGATCGAGCACGGGCAGGCCGTCGAACACGCCGACGGAAATGGCCGCGACGTAATCGTTGATCGGCGACGCTTCGATGCGGCCCGTCGCGAGCAGCTTCGCGACGGCGTCGTGCGCGGCGACGAAGGCGCCCGTGATGCTCGCCGTGCGTGTGCCGCCGTCAGCCTGGATCACGTCGCAATCGATATTGATCGTGCGCGCGCCGAGCCGTTCGAGATCGAACACCGAGCGCAGCGCGCGGCCGATCAAACGCTGGATTTCCTGCGTGCGGCCCGTCTGCTTGCCACGCGCGGCTTCGCGGTCGCTGCGCGTGTGCGTCGCGCGCGGCAGCATGCCGTATTCGGCCGTCAACCATCCCTGGCCGCGGTCGCGCAGAAACGCGGGCACGCTTTCAGCGACGCTCGCCGTGCAGATCACTTTGGTGTCGCCGAATTCGACCAGCACGGAGCCTTCCGCGTGCTTCGTGTAATGGCGCGTGATGCGCACGTCGCGCAGCTGATCGGCGGCGCGGCCGCTGGGGCGTTTCGTGATGTCGTTCATCGTCGGAATTGAAGGGAATGAAGGGGGAGAGAGGGCGGAAGGAAACCGCAATTTTACCGCCGATCGCGTCGCCGCCGCCCGCGCCCTTCAACCCGATGCGCCGCGCCGGGAGCGCTGCCCGGCAGCGCGCCGGCCAACGCGTCGGGAAAGCCGTCGGCCCGGGCTTACCCGAAGGCCGCTTCCGGCGGGTGTCGCCGGCAAAAATGGGATAATGCGCGTTCCCCGCCTCGCGTCTCGTAAACGCCGGGCGACTCGAATCCCTGGTCGTGCGATGTGATGTTCGCGCGACCACAATCGCGAGACCCATCATGATCTACAGTATGACTGGCTATGCGAGCGCCACGCGCGAACTCGCAGCGGCAACGGGCAACGGCGGCATCAGCGTGTCCGTCGAATTGCGCACGGTGAACTCGCGCTTTCTCGATCTCAACTTCCGGATGCCGGAAGACGTGCGCGTCTGCGAGCCGACGCTGCGCGAAATGCTGATGAACAAGCTGTCGCGCGGCAAGGTCGATATCCGTATCAACCTGCAGCGCAGCGAGCAGTCGGCGAACGCAGGCGCGGTCAATCGCGATGCGCTGCAACAGCTTGCCTTGCTCGAGCGGTCGGTGCTCGCGGCGTTTCCTGAAGCGGGCCGTCTGCGCACGGGCGAAATCCTGCGCTGGCCAGGCGTGCTGGCCGAGAGCGGCGTGTCGCCCGAAGTGCTGCGCGATGCCGTGCTCGAATGCGGCAAGCAGGCAATCGGCGATCTGATCGACGTGCGCGGCCGCGAAGGCGCGCAACTCGCGACGATGCTGCTGAACAACGTCAGCGAGATGGAAGCCATCGTCACGAAGATCACGCCGCTCGTGCCGGAGTTGATCGCGAAGCATCAGCAGAAGATCGTCGAGCGTTTGCAGGAAGCGCTTGGCATTGCGGCGCCGGACCAGTCGGCGACGATCGTGTCGCGCGAAGAGATCGCCGAGCGCATCCGTCAGGAAGTGACGATGTACGGCATTCGCATCGACATCGCGGAAGAACTGTCGCGCCTCATCGCGCATCTGAACGAAACGCGCCACGTGATTCAAAAGGGCGGCAAGGTCGGCAAGCGTCTGGACTTCATGATGCAGGAACTGAACCGCGAAGCGAACACGCTGGGCTCGAAAGCGGCCGCGAAGGAACTTGCGGATTCTTCGATGACGCTCAAGCTGCTCATCGAACAGATGCGCGAACAAGTACAAAACCTGGAGTAATACGGGAGTCTGACCAGCATGACCGAAACCAAACGCGAAAGCAGCGCGCCGCGCAATCCGTACGCAGGCGTCTATCCAGGCAACCTGTTCATGGTTGTCGCGCCGTCGGGCGCCGGCAAGTCGACGCTCGTCAACGCGCTGCTCGCGCGCGATCCGGCGATCCGTCTGTCGATTTCGTACACGACGCGCCCGCCGCGTCCGAAGGAGCAGGACGGCGAGCACTATCACTTCACGACGGTCGAAGACTTCCTGCTGCGTCACGACGCGGGCGAATTCCTCGAAAGCGCTGAAGTGCATGGCAACTACTACGCGACTTCGCGTGTGTGGATCGAGGAGCAGATGAAAAGCGGCCATGACGTGCTGCTCGAAATCGACTGGCAGGGCGCGCAGCAGGTGAAGAAGCAGTTTCGCAATGCCGTCGAGATTTTCATTTTGCCGCCGTCGCTCGAAGCACTCGAAGAGCGTCTGAAGAAGCGCGGCCAGGACGAGCCGAACGTGATCACGCGACGTCTTCTCGCAGCGGGCAGCGAGATGGCGCACGCGGCGGAAGCGGAGTATGTCGTGATCAACGAAAACTTCGATCGCGCGCTGGCTGAACTGCAATGCCTCGTGTCGGCGACGCGCTCGCGCTTCGCATCGCAATACGCGCGCCACACGGACCTCTTCATGCAGCTCGGCATTCACTTGCCGCACGCGTGATACGGGCGAGGTCGGAAGGACATAAGGTAGAATAACCAACATACAGAGAAGGAATTTTCAACATGGCCCGCATTACCGTCGAAGACTGTCTGAAACAGATCCCGAATCGCTTCGAACTGGCGCTTGCCGCGACCTATCGCGCACGTCAGCTCGCTCAAGGCCACACGCCGAAGATCGAAAGCCGTGACAAGCCCACCGTGGTCGCGTTGCGTGAGATTGCGGCCGGCCAGGTTGGCGTCGAAATGCTGAAGAAGGTGCCCGTCTAAGGCACGCTTCAACGTTTGACGTCATGTAACTCACCCCAATGCGTGCAGACGGCACTATCGACACGGAGGCGACCATGAGCACCGACCCCTCGCCATCCGCAACGGAAGTGGACCACGCTGCCCACGAACACGATAGCGACTCGCCATCGTCTGCACGCAAGTACATCGACGCGGTCCTCGAACAATCGTTTCGCCATCTGTTCGGACCGACCGCCACGCCGGAGCAGCCGCGCCGGCATGACGTCGTCTCCATCGCCAAGCTGACCACTGCGCTTTCGGACTACCTGAGCCCGGAAGAGATCAAAGAGGTCAAGGCGGCCTTCCACTTCAGCGACGAAGCCCACCTCGGGCAATACCGTCAAAGCGGCGAACCCTACATCACGCACCCGGTTGCCGTCGCGGAAACGTGCGCGGCCTGGAAGCTCGACGCGCAGTCGATCATGGCGGCGCTGCTGCACGACGTGATGGAAGATCAGGGCGTGACCAAGACCGAACTCGCGGAGCGGTTCGGCCCGAAGGTCGCGGAACTGGTCGACGGGTTGTCGAAGCTGGACAAGATGGAGTTTCGCAGTCGCGAGGAAGCGCAGGCGGAGAACTTCCGCAAGATGCTGCTCGCGATGGCGCGCGACGTGCGCGTGATCCTCGTGAAGCTCGCGGACCGGCTTCACAACATGCGTACGCTCGGCGCCGTGCCGCCGGAAAAGCGCCGCCGCGTCGCGCGCGAAACGCTCGATATCTACGCGCCGATCGCGCACCGGCTCGGCCTGAACAATACCTATCGCGAGCTGCAGGACCTGAGCTTCGCGAACTTCAATCCGCACCGCTACGCGACGCTGGAAAAAGCGGTGAAGGCTGCCCGTGGCAATCGCCGCGAAGTGGTCGGCAAGATTCTCGAATCCGTCCAGCGCGCCATCTCGGACGCGAAGCTCGACGCCGAAGTGACGGGCCGCGAGAAAACCATCTTTAGCATCTACAAGAAGATGCGCGACAAGCAGTTGTCGTTCTCGCAGGTGCTCGACGTGTACGGCTTCCGTGTGGTCGTCGAGAATCCGCTCGAATGCTATACCTGCCTCGGCGCGCTGCATGCGCTCTACAAGCCGGTGCCGGGCAAGTTCAAGGACTACATCGCGATTCCGAAGGTCAACGGCTATCAGTCGCTGCATACCACGCTGGTCGGCCCGTTCGGCGCGCCCATCGAATTCCAGGTGCGCACGCGCAAGATGCACGAGATCGCGGAAGCGGGCGTCGCTGCGCATTGGCTGTACAAGAACGGCGGCGCCGACCTGAACGACGTGCAGAAGCGCGCGCATCAGTGGCTCAAGTCGCTGCTCGACATTCAGAGCGAAGTCGGCGATTCGAGCGAATTCCTCGAACACGTGAAGATCGACCTCTTCCCGGATGCCGTCTACGTGTTTACGCCGAAGTCGAAAATCATGGCGCTGCCGCGCGGCGCCACGGCGCTCGACTTCGCGTATTCGATCCACAGCGACCTGGGCAATCAGTGCGTCGCCGTGAAGATCAACAATGAACTGCTGCCGCTGCGCACCGAGTTGAAGAGCGGCGATATCGTCGAAGTGATCACGGCGCCGTATTCGAAGCCGAACCCCGCGTGGCTCGGCTTCGTGCGCACCGGCAAGGCGCGCACCGCGATCCGCCACTATCTGAAGACGATGCGCCTGAACGAGTCGGTGCAGCTGGGCGAACGTCTCGTCGATCAGTCGCTCAAGGGCTATGGGCTCGCGCTCTCCGACGTCACGCCGGAAGTGTGGGACAAGCTCGTGCTATGGACGGGCAACAAGAACCGCCAGGAAATCTTCGCGGATATCGGTCTTGGCAGGCGTGTGGCGGCCGTGATGGCCAAGCGGATCGAAGTGCTGATGAACGGCCGTGAGGGCCACGACGGCGACGACGATCACCCGCGCGAGCATGGCACGTCGACTGCGCCGCCCGTGGTCATCACGGGCACGGAAGGGATGTCGGTGCAGCTGTCCGCGTGCTGCCGCCCGATTCCCGGCGACGACATCATGGGCTACATCGGCATCGGCCTCGGCATGGCGATCCACACCACCGATTGCCGCGTCGCGCAGCGCATTCACCGGCGTGATCCAGGCCGCTGGATCGACGTCGCATGGGCGCCGCAGCCGGGCCGCCTGTTCGATGTCGCGATCAAGGTGCTGGTCAAGAATACGAAGGGCGTGTTCGCACGCGTTGCCGCGGATATCACGTCCGCCGACGCAAACATCGTTCACATTGCGATGGACGAAGATCAGTCGCAGGAATCGACGGTGTTGCGCTTCGTCATCCAGGTCAGCGACCGCGTGCATCTGGCCAACGTGATGCGCCGCGTGCGGACCAATCTCGACGTAATGCGCATCGCGCGCGAACGGCCGAGCGAAGAAGGGCATCGTCATCACGACGGCGGCATGCGGATCGACCGCGAGCGCGCCGATTACTGAAATCGAAGTTGGGAGGCGGGCGCGTCGCTTGCACTTGTTTTGCACGATGACGCTCCGCCTTTGCCTGTCCACAGGAACAACGCGATGAACGTAGCTGATCTCTCCGATCTGGCGCTCGACTACTGGGTCGCCCGCAGCCTGCACGACTTCGTGCGCGAAATCTACTTTACCGACAGCGGGCGCGTGGTCTCGATACGCGGCAACGATCGCGGCCGTCCGTGGGATGGTCGCTTTACGCCGTCGACGTCATGGGAAGCGGCGGCCGTCGTGCTCGAGCGCGCGCAGCGGCTCGAAGTGCGCGAGCGCACGCGCGACGGCGCGGCACATTGCGTCGCGGACTTCGAGGGCGGCCACCGGACGGTGTCCGCGCATGGCGAATCGCTGCGTGTCGCGTTTCTGAGGGCGTTCGTGAGCAGCCAGTTCGGCGATACCGTCGACGACGTTCTCCGCCAGCCGCAGTCGCTGTTTGGCACGCGGGCGACACCGATCGGCGAGCAGACGGCGGCGCTGGGCATCGAGAACGAGCTGCCGAAACCGGATGGCGAGATCGGCGATATCAAGTCGGCGCCGCGCTGAAGCAACGGACCGTTCGTTGTCGCCAGGAAAGGCGCCGCTGACAGTGAAAAGCAGGAAGGGAAAAGACCAAGGGCCTTCCGGATGGAAGGCCCTTCATGGGTGGCGCGGCTGGCAGGATTCGAACCCACGACCCCTTGGTTCGTAGCCAAGTACTCTATCCAACTGAGCTACAGCCGCACGCTAAACTTGAACTGCTTGGGCGACGCATGCTGCTTTGCGTACACCCCGGTGAAACGAAAGGGCCTTCCCGGAGGAAGGCCCTCGTAAAAAAGTGGCGCGGCTGGCAGGATTCGAACCCACGACCCCTTGGTTCGTAGCCAAGTACTCTATCCAACTGAGCTACAGCCGCACGCAGAAATGAGATTATAGCAAGGTATCGGAAAAAGGGAAGGGGCGCCCGGGAAATTTGTGACAGCAGCCGTATCATGTAGGCTAGTGATGCGGATGTCCGCTTCAATGCTGAACCACCATGAATAAAGCCTTTGTCAAAGAATCGACTGACGAGAACGACGACGATCTCGAAGCCGCGCAACCCGACATGCCGGCGGGCGCGAAGAACTACATCACGCCCGCCGGCTACCGGCGTTTGCGCGACGAGTTGCTGCACCTGATCGACGAGGCGCGGCCGGAAGTGGTGAAGCTGGTGTCGTGGGCGGCGTCGAACGGCGACCGCTCGGAAAACGGCGATTACATCTACGGCAAGCGGAGGCTGCGCGAGATCGACCGGCGTATCCGCTTTCTCACCAAGCGTATCGATCTCGCTGAAGTCGTGAACAGCAGTCGCCAGGAAAACACGGATCAGGTGTTTTTCGGCGCGACCGTCGAATACGCGACGGAAGACGGCGAGACGCATACGGTGAGGATCGTAGGCATCGACGAGGTGAATCTGGATGAAGGGCACGTCAGCTGGATTTCGCCCATCGCGCGGGCGCTGCTGAAGGCGAAGGTCGGCGATCAGGTGACGCTGCATACGCCTGCCGGGCCGCAGCCGATCGACGTGCTCGACGTGGCGTATCCGACGCGTGAAGAAGAGGAGGCTTGAGTCCTCGCCCGTCTGAGAACGCGTACGCGAATGCCGCTGGAAGCGGGTTCGACCGAACGCCGAAGCCCGGACGAAAAAAAGGCGCCGCAAGCGGCGCCTTTTTCATGCTGCAAGTACTGCTGATGCTTAGAAGCGGTGACGCAGACCAGCCGTCACAGCAACTTGCTTCTCGTTCGCCGAAGCGTTCAGGCCATTGATGTTGGCGTTGACGATCGAGTTGTCGCTGACTTGCTGGTATTCGCCCTGCAGGTAGACGTCGGTACGCTTCGACAGCGCGTATGCCGTTTGCAGGTTGAACTGGTTCCAGTGCGGGTGCTGGCCAGCCAGGCTTGCCTTCGTGTACGTGTACGAGCCAGCGATGCTGATTGCCGGCGTCAGAGCGTAGCGTGCGTTCGCTTCGTAGTTCTGGAAGTGACCGCTGTCGCCGCCGAAACGGTTCTGCAGGCCCTGGTTGCCCGATGCGCCCTGGTTGATGCCAGTCATCTTCGACAGGTTCGTCTGCGAGTACACGAGGCCGACCGTTGCCGGGCCGAACGTGTAGTTCGCGCCAGCGCCCCACGTCTGCTGGCGGCCAGCGAAGAACGTGTTGTCGCCGTTGACTGCGCCACCGCTGTTGAACGCAGCAGCTGAGCCCGTCGCGCCGTTGCTGTTCAGTTGCAGGTAAGCAGCAGCGAAGTTGAAGCCGGCGAAGCTGTACGACGCACCCGCGCTGTATGCACGGTTGTTCGAGAAGCCGTCAGCCTGGTTCGAGAAGCCGTACAACGCGCCGAACTTGAAGCCCGCGTAGTTCGCGCTCTGGTACTTGACCGAGTTGTTGACGCGGAACGAGTTGTTCAGGTTGTCGTTGTCGAACGGGTGAGCGAACTGCGTGCCACCGTATTGCGTGCCCGTCAGCGACAGCGGACCAACGTAGTCGACCATGCTGTCATATTGACGGCCGAGGGTCACAGCGCCGAACTGGTCGCTTGCCAGACCAACGAACGCCTGACGGCCGAACAGACGGCTTTGCTGCTTGAGCGTGCCGTCATTGATGCCGAAGCCGTTTTCCAACGTGAAGATAGCCTTCAGGCCGCCGCCGAGGTCTTCAGCGCCACGCAGGCCGAAACGGCTGCCGTTCACCGAGCCGCTCGTCATCTGGACGTTGCTGTGACCTTGGCCCGGAGCGGTTGCCTGGTTGTTGGTATACGTGATGCCGGCGTCGATCAGGCCGTACAGCGTGACGCTGCTTTGAGCGTGCGCAGCGGTTGCGAAAACGCCCGAAAGGGCCGCGACCATGAGAGTCTTTTTCATCTTTGTAACTCCGAGAACAGGATGGGTTTTGGAAACCCAGGCTTGAAGGAAACTTCACGCGAATGCTGCGAGAGGCAAGGTCGCGTGAACAACGCACGGTGACCGGCGTGCGTTCGTTTCCGGGTAGGCAAAGTGTAGAGACGTGACCCGCCCGATGGCCGTTCCGAAATCAGCAATAAAGTATTACGTGATAGGAAATTATCGAGATGGAGGCTTAAAGCCTTATTGATAAAGGCTTTGCGGCCGATTGCCTCGTGCCAGCCCCAGGTGTCAACCTTTGCGCGTTGTTCAATTGCGACATGAAATGACGTGCAAAAACAACGCAAAAATCGCTGAATAGCGATTGTTGTCAGCTCTGCAATAGTTGATTGCGAGAGTCGAAGCTAATCAAATCCACCACGGGCGCTATACTGAAATCTCTGCTTTTCGAAGCAGACTTTTTCGTTGACGAAAAAGATCTCCAAACCTTTGTCGGCGCGACTTCTCAAGAGTCGCGCTTTTTTTTGCCTTTTTGCCTCCGGCGACTGCGTTGACTTATTGACGCTTTTCATCCGGGCTAACCGGGGCGAATTCGAGTCCCGGCGTCAGCGTCCAATCTTCGATCACGTAATGACGCGCGTCCATTGGGGATGACAGCAGGTTCTGCCAGTGGTCGCCGTGCCACATCGGGTCGAACTCCAGCAGGGACGGGCGTTGCGAAGTTGTTTCGGAGAGCGGTGTGCCCTTCGTGGATGGCAACAGTTGTGCGGCGATGCGGCGAAGGGTATCGAACAACATGGCATTTCTCCGATTGCAAACTGCTGGCTGAAATCTTGCGTTTGACAGTTCACCTTAACAAGTCGTGAAAACACTTACGAATGACACGTTTTGTTACATGCCGGAAAAGTTTTCTGACATCTTATTGTTAGACAAGTTAGATCGGCAATTCAGACCGAATGGAGCTATGAGCCAATTGAATAATTCCAGACTTTATGTTCGCTTTAACAGCGAATTTGACGTGCATCCAGTTTTCGATTTGAAACCGCTTGACGCTCATATCCGCTTCGCCTTATAAATGCCTTGCTGGATTTCCGATGGCGAAACCTTGATTGTGCATCGCGCATATATTCACGGTTTACGGAATCGTGAATCGTAATCGGCATTAACGGCATTGCCTGTCTTATCAAATTGAGGAAAAGTGGAACATGGAAACGGGTATCGTCAAATGGTTCAACGATGCTAAGGGCTTCGGCTTCATCACGTCCGACGCAGGCGGCGAGGACCTCTTCGCGCACTTCTCGGAAATCCGCGCGGACGGCTTCAAGTCGCTGAAGGAGAACCAGCGCGTGTCGTTCGAGGTGAAGGCTGGACCCAAGGGCAAGCAGGCTGCGAACATCCAGCCGCTGTAATACACGGCTGAGCCGCTGGCTCTCAGGATAAACCCTCGCTCGCGAGGGTTTTTTATTGCCTGCAATCCAGATTAATCCGCTCCCAGGTCAGTCCGAAGGAGAATGCAGTTCGAAACCTTCCGATAGTTTCTTTCGACTGCACATCAATATGTCATATTCGTGTAATCCCTGATTGATGATTTATTTATGGTCATTCAGTCGAATATACATATTCCCGCCGACCTCTTCACCAATCGTGCGTCGTTTCCCGCTGTTCGAGATTGCCCGCGCAACGCCCGCCGCCGATAGGGCATACTTGTGCAAAGTTATGCATTGCACAGTTTCCTCACATGTCTGAACTGCTTCTGTCTGAACCGGCCCTCGATGTGCCGATTGTTTTTGTCGACCTGGAAACGACGGGCGGTTCCGTCGGCGATCATCGGATCACGGAAATCGGCGTCGTCGAACTGGGGCCGGATGGCGCGTCCACCTGGACCACGCTCGTCGACCCCGGCCAGCCGATCCCGCCTTTCATCCAGCAGTTGACGGGCATCACCAACGCCATGGTGCGCGGCGCGCCCACCTTCGAGTCGATTGCCGCCGATCTATTCGCGCGGCTCGACGGCAAGCTTTTCATCGCGCACAACGCGAATTTCGACCGCGGATTTTTGCGCAGCGAGTTCCAGCGCGCGGGCTTCGCGTTCAATCCCGACATGTTGTGCACCGTGCGTCTGTCGCGCGCGCTGTTTCCTGCCGAAAAGCGTCACGGCCTCGACGCGCTCGTGGAACGGCATGCGCTCGTGCCGTCGGACCGGCACCGCGCGCTCGCCGATGCCGATCTGCTCTGGCAGTTCTGGCAGCGGTTGCACGGCCTCGTTCCCGTCGAGGTGCTACGTGCGCAAATCGACAAGACCATGCGCCGGTTCCGGATCGCGGGCGATATCACGGAAGATCTGCTCGATACCGCGCCCGCCGGCTGCGGCGTCTATGCGTTCTATGGCGAGAACGACGCGCCGCTATACGTCGGACGAAGCGTACGCGTGCGCCAGCGTCTGCGCACGCACCTGACGGGCGAGCGCCGTTCGTCGAAAGAATTGAAGCTTGCGCAGCAGGTGCGCCGCGTCGAGTGGCGCGGCACAGGCGGGGAAATCGGCGCGCTGCTTGCCGAAGCGCAAATGATCGCCGCGCTTCGCCCGCCGCATAACCGCGTGCCGCGCGTGAGCCGCGCCGATCCCGTCGACGCCCCCTGGCCTTACGACGGCGCAATCGCGTTCGAGGAGCGAGACGCGGCCGAGGGCTCGCGTGTTTTCCATGTCGTGGATCAGTGGCGCTATCTCGGACACGCGCCGTCGCTGGCCGAGGCATCCACGCTGCTCGCCGGGAGCGTGCTTGGCGCGTTCGAACTGTCGACGTGGCGCGTTCTGCAGTCGCATCTCGCGCGCGGCCTGAGTGTGCTGCCGCTCAGTCGTCGGGCCATCGAGCCCGCTGCAAGCGCCATCCCTGCAGCGGCGTCCGCCGACGCAGCCTAACCCGTCGCTCCCACGCCGCCCGATTCGCACACGTGCCCGAGCGCGCGCGTCAGCGCTGCGTTGCGGGTGTTGTCGTAGCGAGTGAGCGACTTCCAGTTGTCGATGCCGCGCGCGACGCGCGTCGGGCAATCGTCCTGCGCGCGCAGCGTCTGAACGCGCGCGAGCGCGGTGATCAGCGATTGCGTCAATTTATCCAACTGCGGCCTGAGGCTCGTCGCGAGATCCGGCGCCGCGCCTTCGGGCGGGCGGCTCGCGCGCCACGTGTCGAAGAGTGCGTTCTGCACTTCCTTGCTCGCATCGATCTGATCCTGGAAGAACTCATGCGCAAACGCTGGGTCGACGCCCGCGCGCGCTGCACGCTTTTCGACGTCGGCGAGCAAGGCCTGCTCTCGCGGTGTATCGGTGATCGGCTGATGATGCGCCCACTTGTAACGCGCGACAGGCTCGGCAAGCGACAGTCGCTGCGACACGAGTGCAATCAGATTCGTCAGCGCGGTGTCGTCGCCGTCGGCGCGGGCGGATACCGGCGTGAAGGCGAGGGCGGAAGCGAACAGGATCGCGCCAAGCGCGCCGATGAGATTCGGACGGGTCATTGAGCTTGATGCAGCACGCGGCCGCAGAAGAGATAAAGGAAAAGACAGAAGAATAGACGAAGCGCG
>Ga0247692_1000033_pt1 | contig 30276 bp, 23 predicted proteins | sample CNK33_metaG_FD_183041 | JGI IMG/M metagenome (GOLD analysis project Ga0247692, IMG submission 183041) | Soil microbial communities from Purdue University Martell Research Forest, Indiana, United States - CNK33 | ecosystem: Environmental > Terrestrial > Soil > Temperate forest > Bulk soil...
CGCCGATGATAGTGCGGATTGCCCGTGTGAAAGTAGGTAATCGTCAGGCTCCTTACATAAACCAAGACCCCGCCCTCAAAAGCGGGGTCTTGGCGTTTGGGGAGCACGTTTTAACGTCACTCCCGACGCAAGGGGCTCAAGCCGCAACGGCCTGAGCAAGCCCATCCCCACCATTCCCAGCCAGCATTCCATCGCATAACCGTCACCCGGCTGGGCGGCGTCAGCGCCGCCAACTTGCGGCCAGTTTACCGTTCACGTACCGCCGACCCTCAGAGGAATAGCAAACGCGCCCGTTCGCATATCCGTCCTGAACTCTCGGGTCCTACGCTCTGTTCACGCCTCCGCCAAAAACCGCTGCGCCAACCGCACCCAGTACGTGGCTCCTACCGGCAGCAGCTCATCGTTGAAATCGTAGCTCGCATTGTGCAGCATGCACGGACCGGCGCCATGCCCGGCCTCGCGATGCCCACCGTTGCCGTTTCCAAGAAACGCATAGCACCCAGGCTTCGCCAGCAGCATGAACGAAAAGTCTTCTGCGCCCATCGTTGGTTCGACGGTATCGTCAACCTTCTCCTCACCCACGACTTCCTTCATCACCGCCGCAGCGAACCGTGCTTCCTTCCCGCTATTGATCGTCGGCGGATAGTTGCGATGGAAGGTCATCTCGACCGAACACTCGTAGGCTTCAGCCGTGCTTTGCACGATCTTCCGCATCCGCGCTTCGATCAGATCGAGCGTCTCCGTCGCGAAAGTCCGAACGGTCCCCGCAAGCCACGCCGAATCCGGCACGACATTGACGGCATCGCCGGCATGAATCTGGGTGATCGACAGAACGGCGGTATCGAGCGGTTTCTTGTTGCGCGTGATCACGCTTTGCAGGCCATTCGCGATTTGCACGGCCGTGAACACGGGATCACGGCCGTTATGCGGCAAAGCCGCATGCGAGCCCACGCCTTTGATTTCAATGCGGAATTCGTTACTCGACGCCATGATCGGACCTTCGGTGACGCCGAAATGTCCGGCCGGCATGCCCGGCCAGTTGTGGATGCCGAATACGGCGTCGACCGGAAAGCGCGTGAACAACCCGTCGTCGATCATCGCCTGCGCGCCGGCGCCGCCTTCCTCGGCCGGTTGAAAGATGAAGACGATCGTGCCGTCGAAATCACCGTGCTTGGCGAGATGGTGCGCCGCGCCGAGCAGCATCGCGGTATGTCCATCGTGACCGCACGCGTGCATCTTCCCTTCGTTTTTCGAGCGGTGATCGAAGGTATTCAGTTCCTGGATCGGCAGCGCGTCCATATCAGCGCGCAAGCCGATCGACTTCGTCCCCCTCCCGCGCTTGAGCACGCCAACCACGCCGGTTTTTCCGATGCCTTCATGCACCTCGATACCCCATCCGGCCAATGTTTTGGCGACGAGTGACGCTGTCTGCGTCTCTTCATATCGCAATTCCGGATTGGAGTGGATTGTTCGTCGGAGAGTCTGAATTTCGCCGCGAGCGGCTTGGATTTCAGGAAGCAGTTTCATGATGGATTGAGTGTCTGGCTGTGTGCAGTTTGATCCGGACAGTCGATTCCGGAGAAGATCAAAATCGATTCTACGCCCATCCCTATTTTTGACGGCCGTGTGTCAGATCCGGACGCCGGAACGTAATAAAATCAACACCTTCATCCGCGCAGTCCCTCGATACAAACATGAACGCTCCCGCTGAATTCGCCCGCGCCGTCTGTCCGCACGATTGCCCCGATACCTGCGCGATGCGCGTCACCGTCGACAACGGCCGCGCGATCAAGGTTGTCGGCGAGCCGGATCACCCGCCGACGCAAGGCGTCCTGTGCACGAAGGTCAGCCGTTATGCGGATCGCGTGCATCATCCACGCCGACTGACGACGCCGATGCGGAGGATCGGTCGAAAAGGCGAAGGGCGGTTCGAGCCGATCAGTTGGGACGAAGCGCTGCGCCTCGCGGGCGAGCGTCTGTCGGAAATCGCGGGCCGCGCGCCGGAAGCGATCGTGCCGTACAGCTACGCCGGCACGATGGGTTTCGTCCAGGGTGACAGCATCGCGCAGCGGTTTTTCCATAAGCTCGGTGCATCGCAACTGGACCGAACCATTTGCGCAGCGGCTGGCGCGGCGGGCCTCAAATATACATACGGCGCGAGCCTCGGGATGCTCACGGAGTTTTTCTCCGAGAGCGAGGTGATCCTGATCTGGGGAGCAAACCCGATCGCGTCGAATTTGCACTTCTGGACGCGTGCGCAGGAGGCGAAGCGCAACGGCGCGCGCCTGATCGCAATCGATCCGTACCGCTCGCTCACTGCTGAAAAATGCCATCAGCACATCGCACTCAAGCCGGGCACCGACGGCGCGCTCGCGCTCGGCATGATGCATGTACTGATCGCGGAAGACATGCTCGACGACGCTTACATTGCCGATCACACGCTCGGTTTCGAGCAACTGAAAGCGCGCGCGCTCGACTATCCGCCTGCGCGTGTCGCTGAAATCTGTGGAATCGACGAGCAGGTGGTCGTGGATCTCGCGCGTCTCTACGGCAGCACGAAAAAGTCGGCGATTCGCCTGAACTACGGCATGCAGCGCGTGCGCGGCGGCGGCAACGCCGTTCGCGCGATCGCCTGCCTGCCGTCACTGACGGGCGCCTGGCGCGAGCGAGCGGGCGGTGCGCTGTTGTCATCGTCGGGCTGGGCGCCTGTCGATTCGCATGCGTTGTCGCGGCCCGACCTGATGCCGGGCTGGCCTTCGAAACAGCCGCGCGTCGTCAATATGAACGCGATCGGCGACGCGCTGTGCCATCCGGGTGACGCCGCATTCGGGCCGAAGGTCGAAGCGATCGTCGTGTACAACTCGAACCCCGTCGCGGTGGCGCCGGACTCCGAGCGCGTCGCCGCCGGCTTTGCGCGCGAGGATCTGTTCACGATCGTGCTCGAGCACTTCCAGACCGACACGGCCGACTACGCCGATCTGCTGCTGCCCGCTACGACGCAGCTCGAGCATCTCGATGTCCACAAGTCGTACGGCCACACGCACGTCATGGTCAACTTGCCCGCGATCGCGCCTGTCGGTGATGCGCGTCCGAACACGGAGATTTTCCGCGGCATCGCGCGCGCGATGGGCCTCGACGAGCCGGCGCTGTATGAAAGCGATGAGGCGGTGGCGTCGTCGGCGTTTCGTTGGGACGATTCGATGCTGGAAGGCTGCAGCTGGGAAACGCTCAAGCGCGATGGCTGGGCAAAGCTGAATGTCCCCGATGCACCGTTCGCGAACGGCGGCTTTCGCACGCCGTCCGGCAAGTGCGAGTTCTATAGCGAGCGTCTCGCGCAAGCGGGCCTCGGACCGGTGCCGGATTATCTGCCGCCTTATGAATCGGCGGACGGTTCGCCCGAGCTCGCGGCCCGTTATCCGCTCGCGATGATCTCTCCGCCTGCGCGTAATTTCCTCAACAGCACGTTCGTGAACGTCGAAAGCCTGCGCGCGACGGAAGGCGAGCCGCACCTCGATATCCATCCCGACGACGCAAGCGAACGCGGCATCAACGACGGCGATCAAGTCCGCATCTTCAACGATCGCGGCTCGATGCAGGCGCGCGCTCGCGTCACCGACAAGGCGCGTGTCGGTCTCGTCGTCGGCCTGTCGATTTGGTGGAAAAAGCTCGCGCCGGACGGCCGCAACGCCAACCAGGTGACCAGCCAGGCGCTGACCGACCTCGGCGGCTCCGCCACTTTCTACGACTGTCTCGTCGAGGTCGAACGAGCCTGAGTCGCTTTTTCGCACGTGCAGCGGACGCAACCGCTGTGCCTTCGAGCCACGGTCCGCGCTTTCGAGTGCGCCGTCTAACTGGGGGCTTATCCCGAATATCGACGCGCGTGCGCATGGTACGATGCGGGTTTTAGCACGACCATTCGAAAATCACGGAGGAGACGCCGTATGGAAAAAGTCTGGCTGAAGTCGTATCCGCCCGGCGTGCCAAAAGAGATCGATCCGACGCAATACGAATCGGTCACTGCGATGCTGGAGGAGAGCTTCCGCGAATATCGCGCAAAGCCGGCATTCGCCTGCATGGGCAAGCAGATCACGTACGGCGAACTCGACAGCCTGTCGACGCGGCTTGCCGGTTGGCTCCAGTCGAAGGGCGTCGCGCGCGGCGCGCGTATCGCCATCATGATGCCCAACGTCCTGCAGTACCCCGTCGCGCTTGCGGCGATCCTACGCGCGGGTTACGTCGTCGTGAACGTGAACCCGCTGTATACGCCACGCGAGCTTGAGCATCAGCTGAAAGACAGCGGCGCGGAAGCGATCATCCTGCTCGAGAATTTCGCGGTGACGTTGCAGGCGATCGTACGCAATACGTCGATCAAACATATCGTAGTCGCGTCGATGGGCGATCTGATGGGCGCGAAGGGCTTGATCGTCAATTTTGTCGTACGTCGCGTGAAGAAGATGGTGCCCGCGTGGAGTCTGCCGGGCTACGTCAGTTTCAACGATGCCGTTTCAGAGGGCGCGCGCAGCAAGTTCACGCCCGTGAAGCAGAGTCCCGACGACGTCGCGTTTCTTCAGTACACAGGCGGCACGACGGGCGTCGCGAAGGGCGCAACGCTCCTGCACCGCAATCTGGTCGCGAACGTGCTGCAGTCGCACGTGTGGGTCGAGCCGGCGCGCAAGAAGCGCGGCGACATCGACCAGTTCGTGACCGTTGTCGCGCTGCCGCTGTACCACGTGTTCGCGTTGACAGTTTGCGGTCTGCTGACGATCCGCACGGGCGGCCTCGGTGTGCTGATTCCGAATCCGCGCGATATCGCTGGCATGATCAAGTCGCTGCACGGCTACAAAATCACGACGTTCCCCGCCGTGAATACGCTGTACAACGCGATGCTCAATCATCCTGATTTCGCAAAGCTCGATTTCTCGAATCTGCTGGTCGCGAACGCCGGTGGGATGGCCGTGCAGGAAGCCGTCGCGAACCGCTGGTACGAGCGCACGCACGCGCCGATCGTCGAAGGCTACGGCTTGTCGGAGACGTCGCCGTGCGTCACCTGCAACCCGACCACGGTCACTGAATACAGCGGCACGATCGGTCTGCCGCTGCCGTCGACGGAAGTATCGATTCGCGACGACGACGGCAACGAACTGCCGCCCGGCCAGGCGGGCGAATTATGTATTCGAGGTCCGCAGGTGATGGCGGGCTACTGGAACCGGCCGGACGAAACGGCGAAAGTGATGACGTCCGACGGCTTCTTCCGTTCAGGCGACATCGCGACCGTCAGCGACGACGGCTTCGTGAAGATCGTCGACCGGAAGAAGGACATGATTCTCGTCTCGGGCTTCAACGTCTATCCGAACGAGATCGAGGATGTGGTCGCCAAGCACCCCGGCGTATTCGAAGTGGCGGCTGTCGGCGTGCCCGACGAGCATTCCGGCGAAGCGGTGAAGCTGTACATCGTGAAGAAGGACGACGCGATCACGGACGCCGACATCTTCGCGTACTGCAAGACTCAGCTGACCGGCTACAAGCGGCCGCGGATCGTCGAGTTTCGCAAGGAACTGCCGAAGAGCAATGTTGGCAAGATCTTGCGTCGCGAATTACGCGATGGCCGGGCGTGAAAATCGCACTCAGGTAAGAGCACAGGCGAGAGAGACCGCTAGCGCATAGATCGACGTGACAGTCGGCAAATGAGACCCGAAAAGGCCTGACGGTTCATCCCGTTGGGCCTTTTCTTTTTGACAGGCTGCCGGGCACACCAATAAAAAAGGGCGCCCTAAGGCGCCCTCGAGGGTAACTACACTTTCACAACTTATTAGAACTTGTGACGGATACCGACGCGAGCCGTGAACTGGTTGTTCGAGTTCGACGGCGTCAGACCGTTGATCGAAGCAACTGCTTGCTGGCCCGTCGAGTCCGTACCCGCAGCGCGTTGGTACACGCCGATCAGGTAGACGTCCGTGCGCTTCGACAGGAAGTAGTCTGCGCCGAGTGCGCCCTGGTTGTAGTGCGCGCCGCCATGACCGTTGAACGAAGCGAGGCGCGTGTAATCATATGCTGCGCCCAGAACGAGAGCCGGCGTCAACTGATACTTGAAGTTGATTTCGCCGTTGTTGAACGTTGCCGAGCCGCGGTAAGCCGGAGCGGTGACATTCTCGGTCCCCAGGTTGCCGAACTGGATGAACGAATACGTCACGCCGACCGTTGCCGCGCCGAACGTATATGCGCCGCCCGCGCCACCTACCTGATACGAGCTTGCCGAAGCAAAGCCGGAGATGACCGGGTTGCCTTGGACGCCCGTCAGCGTCGTCTTGCCGATGTTGTTGTTCGGGTTAGCCACGCCGCTCGGCGTATTGCCCCAGAACGATTGGTTCGGATCGCGAACGTTCAAATAGCCTGCGCCCAACACGAGCGGGCCGTTGTTATAGCCAGCGCCCAACGACCAGATCTGGTTGCGGCCCGTCGCGCCTGCAACACCGCCGAGGCTATACATGCCGCCGAACGTCAGGCCGGCGTAGTTCGCGCTCGTGAACTTGATCGCGTTGTTGGTACGGTTCGCATTGTTGAAGTTGTCCAGATCGTCCGGGTGAGCCGCGATGTAGCCGCCCCACTGGTCGCCGGCTTCCAGCGGACCGACGTAGTCGACCACGGAGTCATACTGGCGACCCAGCGTAACCGTACCGAACTGGCTCGACAGACCGACATAAGCCTGACGGCCGAACAGCGCGCCGCCCTGACCAGACTTGCCGGTGTTCACGTCGAAGCCGCTTTCCAGCACGAAGACCGCTTTCAGGCCACCGCCCAGATCCTCGGTACCGCGCAGGCCCCAACGGCTGCCTTGCAGAACGCCGCTCGACAGGTTGTACAGGCTCTGGTTCGTACGGCCAGCGCCAGCTGCCGTCTGCACGTGGTTCGTGTAGTTAAAACCTTCGTCAATAATGCCGTACAACGTCACGCTGCTCTGAGCATGTGCGACGCCGGCAAATGCGCCCAATGCTGCAAGAGCGAGAAGCGACTTTTTCATCGAAAGATCTCCAAGGAATTGCGAATTATTTTCAAGCAAGGCAAGTATTTATCTGTGTTGCAGCCTTACGTAACTTCGTCGAGAAGTTGCCACGTAATGTAGCAAAGACACCAAAGCGCACAAAGAAAAAGCGGGGCGACAACCAGGCCGCTGTTTCGTTTACGCAACATGATCTAAAATCCAGAATCGGCCGTCGGAAACGCTTCGGAATTTTCCTTGCCACCGTCCGCAAAGCCTTGCTGGACAAGAATTTGCGCGAAGCGATCCGGGCGCCGCGTCGTGGAGGCCAGAATGTTGCTTGATGAATTGATTAATGAGTTCGATCGGGGTTTACGCTCAATGACCGGGGTGTCGCGCATGTCGCGGCCGCTACCCGTTCCGCCCGCGTCGACGGAGCATGCCGAACTGACTGATGAAGAGCGCGCACACGCGGCGGGACTGATGCGCGTGAATCACGTCGGCGAGGTATGCGCGCAGGCGCTGTATCAGGCGCAAAAGCTGGCGACGCGCTCGCCGGCGCTCAAGCAGGCCTTCGAGCATGCCGCGCGCGAAGAGGAGGATCACCTCGCGTGGACGTACAAGCGCCTCGAAGCGCTCAATTCGCGTCCAAGCCTGCTCAATCCACTCTGGTATGCTGGCGCCCTCGCGATCGGTCTTGCCGCCGGCCGCCTTGGTGATCGCGTGAGCCTCGGCTTCATGGCGGAGACGGAGCGCCAGGTGGAGCTGCATCTGGACGGCCATCTGACCACGCTGCCGGAAGGCGATCACGAGTCGCGCGCGATCGTCGAACAGATGCGTATCGATGAAGCCGCCCACGGCAAGGCCGCAACGGATGCGGGCGGTGTCGAGTTGCCGTTCCCGGCGCGCGCGCTGATGCGGGCCGCGTCGAAGATCATGACCCGCACGGCGTATCACGTGTAATCTGGTTTAAAGCAAAACTGTTCGAAGTGGGCGGCGCACCCCGCGTCGCCTTGGAAATTCGCTCCAAATCTTCCGTCTTCCCGCGCTTTTCACCCGCCAGGAACGCTTTTATTCCACGCTCTTCCCTCGCACATTTCACGTATCACCTTCACAAGTTTCGTTAGTTCATTCATTTATAACGATTTTCCATTTTTAGGCGTCACCTGAGCAGGCGTCGCTAAGTCCTTGTTCTAGCAAACAAAATTCGTCAAAAAACGGCCAGTCTCCCTTGACCCGTGTTGGGGGTTACTCTAAAGTGGGAGACAGTGTGAGAAAGTGTATTTTTGTGTGATCCCACGCGCTTTCTTCGGTAAATTTCCAGAATCGGGCGACATCTTTCAGCGCCCTGAAAAAAGGGGAGTGAAGTGTTCCAAGGGGCGTCAGCGCTGACACTCGATGCGAAGGGGCGGATGTCCGTCCCGTCTCGCTATCGTGACGCGCTGCAAGGACAGGCAGAAGGCCGAGTGACCATTACGCGTCACCCGGACGGCTGCCTGTTGCTGTTTCCGCGCCCTGAGTGGGAAGTCTTTCGCGCCAAGATCGTCGCTTTGCCGATGGAAGCCAAATGGTTTCAGCGGATTTTTCTCGGCAGTGCTGCGGATGTCGATCTGGACACGGCTGGCCGCGTGCTGGTCGCGCCCGAGTTGCGCCAGGCGGCGAAGCTGGAAAAAGAAGTGATGTTGCTGGGAATGGGAAGCCGGTTCGAGATCTGGGACAAGGAAACCTACGACGCGCAGGAGCAGGCGGCGATGTCGCAGGGCATGCCCGAGTCTCTGAAGAACTTCACATTCTGACCGCAGGTAATACATATGGCGCCTGCGATGAGTAACGAATTGCAGCATCGCACGGTGCTGCTCGAAGAAGCGGTGAATGCGCTCGTCACGCGCGCGGACGGTATCTATATAGATGGCACGTTCGGGCGCGGCGGCCATAGCCGCGCGGTGCTGGCCAAGCTGGGCGAATCGGGGCGTCTGATTGGATTCGACAAGGACCCGCTCGCCATTGCCACCGCGCAGCAGATCGCCGATCCGCGCTTCGAGATCGTGCATGAAAGTTTCGCATCACTGCGCGACGCGATGAGCGAGCGCGGGGTAGGGCGTGTGTCGGGAGTGTTGCTGGATCTGGGCGTGTCGTCGCCGCAGTTCGACGACCCGGAGCGGGGTTTCAGTTTCCGCGCCGACGGCCCGCTCGACATGCGGATGGACCCGACGCGCGGCGAATCCGCCGCGGATTGGCTGGCGCGGGCCACGGTGCAGGAAATGACGGAGGTGATACGGGATTATGGGGAAGAACGGTTTGCTTTTCAGATTGCAAAGGCGCTTGCTGCTCGCCGGGCAGAGTCCGACCGTCTTGGGCCTCTCGTCAGCACGGGCGAGCTTGCCCAAATCGTGGCTAACGTCGTCAAAACCCGTGAGAAGGGTAAGGACCCGGCAACCCGCACCTTTCAAGCTATACGGATTCACATCAATCAAGAGCTTGCGGAGCTGCAAGTCGTATTAGAAGCAGCATTGTCGTTGCTGGAGCAAGGGGGGCGGCTGGTCGTGATCAGCTTTCATTCGCTCGAAGACCGGATCGTCAAGCGGTTCATGCAGGCGCACTCGAATGCGCCTGCTGTCGATCGCCGTCTGCCGATCCGCGCCGTCGACCTGCCGAGCCCGCCGCTCAAACTGATTGGCCGCGTATTCGCGAGCGACGCCGAAGTCGCCGCGAACCCTCGCGCCCGTTCCGCCGTGATGCGCGTCGCGGAGCGGATCGCGCCATGAACCGCCTCAATATCTTCCTGCTGATCGTCGTGATGGGTTGCGCGCTTTCCGTCGTCAACGCGACCAATCAGCAGCGTCAGTTTTTTATCCAGTTGCAGCGCGCCCAATCGCAGGAGCGCCAGCTGCAGCAGGACTATTCGCAGCTTCAATATCAGCAGAGCGCGCTGTCGAAGACCTCGCGCATCGAGCAGATCGCGACTGATTCTCTAAAGATGCAGGGCGCGACCACGGGACGCACGCAATATCTGACGCTCGACGCCGGCTCCGCCAAGGCCGAAGACGCGCCGATCCCGGTCTCGGCGCCGACTCCGGCGTCGGTCGCGAAAGCTCGTGGGGCCACGCGATGAAGAAATCGTCGAACAAGAACAAGAGCGTCGCGTTCTCGGCGAATCCGATTCTCTCGGTGCGCCTGCCGATGTGGCGCTCGAAGCTCGTCGTGTTCCTGCTCTTCATGGCATTTGTCGCGCTGACGGCGCGCGCGTTCTGGATTCAGGGGCCGGGCAACGGCTTCTATCAGAAACAGGGCGAAAGCCGCTATCAGCGCCGCCTGGAGTTGCCGGCCACGCGCGGCAAGATCCTCGACCGTAACGGCCTCGTGCTCGCAACGAGTTTGCCCGTGCGCGCAATCTGGGCGATTCCTGAGTCAGTGCCCGATGACCTCGGCGCGGACAAGCTCGCTGATCTCGCCAAGCTGCTCGACATGACGCAGCCGGAACTGCGCAAAAAACTGTCGGAAGACAAGACGTTCGTCTATGTGAAGCGCCAGGTGCCCGTCGAAGTGGCCGCGAAAGTGGAAGCGCTGGGCATCCCCGGCATCTATCAGCGCAACGAGTACAAGCGCTTTTATCCGGAAGGCGAGATCACGGCTCACCTGATCGGCTTCACGAACGTCGAAGACGAAGGCCAGGAAGGCGTCGAACTCGGCGACCAGAAGCTGCTCGCGGGCATGGCGGGCAGCCGCCGCGTGATCAAGGACCGACTCGGCCATATCGTCGAAGACGTGGACGAGCAGGTCGTGCCGCACAACGGTCAGGACGTCGATCTGTCGATCGACAGCAAGATCCAGTACATCGCGTACACGAACCTGAAAGCGGCCGTGCAGAAGTTCAAGGCGAAAGCGGGCGCCGCGATGGTGATCGACGTGCAAACGGGCGAAGTGCTCGCGCTCGTCAATTATCCGACCTATAACCCGAACGACCGCTCGCATCTGACGGGCGAGCAGTTGCGCAACCGCATCCTGACCGACACGTTCGAGCCGGGCTCGATCATGAAGCCGTTCACGGTGTCGCTCGCGCTCGATCTGCACCGCGTTACGCCGACTACACTGGTTGATACGGGTGGCGGCCGTTTCGTACTGGACGGCGCACCCATCACCGACGACTCAGGCTTCGGCGTGCTGACGGTCGGCGGGGTGATCCAGAAGTCGAGCAACATCGGCGCGACCAAGATCGCGATGCAGCTCAGGCCCGAAGAGATGTGGAACATGTATACGGGCATTGGTCTCGGCCAGGCGCCGAAGGTCGGTTTCCCGGGCGCGGCGGCGGGCCGTCTGCGCCCTTGGAAGAGCTGGCGCCGCATCGAGCAGGCGACGATGTCATACGGCTACGGTCTGTCCGTGTCGCTGTTCCAGTTGGGCCGCGCCTACACGGCCATCGCGAACGACGGCCGGATCCTGCCTGTGTCGATTTTCCGCACGTCAAATGATCAGCCGACGCCCGGCACGCAGGTGTTCGCGCCGACCACCGCGCGCGAAGTCCGCGCGATGCTCGAAACGGTCGTCTCGCCTGGTGGTACGTCGCCGGATGCAGCGGTGCCCGGCTATCGCGTCGGCGGCAAGTCGGGTACGGCGTACAAGCACGTCGGCCGTGGCTATGACCACAGCAAGTACCGCGCGTCGTTCGTTGGCATGGCGCCGATGCCGAATCCGCGCATCGTCGTGGCCGTGTCCGTCGACGAACCGACGGCCGGCAGCCACTTCGGCGGCCAGGTGTCGGGTCCGGTGTTCTCGTCGATCGTCGGCGACACGCTGCGCTCGCTGAACGTGCCGCCCGATCAGCCCGTCAAGCAGATGGTCGTGTCTGACGAAATGAATCCCGCGAAGCCCGCCGCCGCGTCTCAGCCAGCCGCGAACGGTGCAAACAACGGCGCAAGGAAACTTTCGACGCATGCCGCGCCGAAGAAGCTGCAGATTTCAGACAGTACGAAGAACCGCCCCGGAGTCGTTAGATGAGTGCGCTGCGTTCTTCTCATCCAGCGCAACAGCAGATTGCTGACGCGCTAACCTGGCTGCGCGCACGCGTGCAGCCAGGTGCACATTTGCACGCCGATACCCGCACGATCGCGGCAGGCGACGTGTTTCTCGCGTATGCCGTCGACGGCGCGGACAACCGCCCGTTCATCGCGAACGCGATCGAGCGCGGCGCGGCGGCTGTGCTCGTGCAATCGGACGGTTTTGCGGGCGATATTGATGCCGCGACGATGTTCGCCGTGCCGAGCCTGAACGAACTGGCGGGCACGATCGCGAGCGCGTGGTATGGCGATCCGAGCGACGCGATGCGCGTGATCGGCGTGACAGGCACGAACGGCAAGACGTCATGCACGAACTGGATTTCGGCCGCGCTGACGGCGCTCGGCCAGCCGTGCGCGATCATCGGCACGCTGGGCAGCGGCATGCCGGGCCATCTCGTGTACACAGGCTTCACGACGCCCGACGCGCCGCAACTGCAACGCAACCTCGCGCAGTTGCACGCCGCGGGTGCGAAGGCCGTCGCGATGGAAGTGTCGTCGCACGCGCTGCATCAGGGCCGCGTGAACGGCACGGCATTCAGCGTCGGCGTGTTCACGAATCTCACGCAGGATCATCTCGACTATCACGGCACCTTCGAAGCCTACGAAGCGGCGAAGGCGCGTCTGTTTGCCTGGCCGGAACTGAAGGCCGCCGTCATCAACACCGATGACGCAGCCGGCCGCCGCCTGATCGCGAGCACGAAAGGCCACGCGAAGACCATCGCATACGCGCTTCAATCGCACGCCGATGCGCAGGCCGACGCTTCGATTGTCGCGTCCAACGTGCGCGCGACGACGACGGGCACCGCATTCCACATCGCGTCGGACTGGGGCAATACCGACATCGAGGTCCACACGCTCGGCACGTTCAACGTGAGCAATCTGCTCGGCGTGCTCGGCGCACTGCTCGCATCCGACGTGCCGTTCGACGCCGCTGTCGCGCAACTCGCGAAGCTCGAATCGGTGAATGGCCGGATGGAGCGCCTCGGCGGCCGTTTGCAGAACGACGAGCCGCTCGTCGTGATCGACTTCGCTCACACGCCTGATGCGCTCGAAAAGACGCTGACGGCATTGCGCCCGATCGCGGATGCGCGCGGCGGCAAGCTCATCTGCATGTTCGGCTGCGGCGGCGACCGCGACGCGACCAAGCGCCCGCTGATGGGTGAAATCGCGGAGCGCTGCGCCGACGGCGTCGTCGTGACGAGCGACAACCCGCGCAGCGAAGATCCGCAAAAAATCATCGAACAGATCGCGGCGGGCATGAAGGACGCGTCGAAGGCGCGCCGCATCGAAGACCGCGCGAGCGCGATCCTGCAGGCTGTACGTTGCGCGGCGCGCGAGGACGTCATCGTGCTGGCGGGCAAGGGTCACGAATCGACGCAGGAAATCATGGGCAAGAAGCGCGCGTTCTCGGATCAGGATCACGCGCGGCTCGCGCTGGCTGCACGCGCCACGCACGCACGCGGAGGTGGCGAATGAAAATGTTTTCGCTGCGTGAAGCTATCGCACTGATTCCAGGCGCAACCGTGACGGGCGACGAGTCCGTCGCATTCGAGCGTGTCTCCACGGACAGCCGTTCGTGCGGTCCCGGCGATCTGTTCGTCGCGCTGAAGGGCGACCGTTTCGACGCGCACGATTTTCTGGCCGACGTCGCCGCGCGCAACGTCAGCGCGGTGCTCGTCACCCGCACGCCGGACAACTTCAACGTGCCCGCATTGCGCGTGACGGGCGACACGCGCACGGCGTTGGGCGCATTGGCCAATGGCTGGCGTCGCCGCTTTGCGATGCCGCTCGTTGCGGTAACGGGCAGCAACGGCAAGACGACGGTCAAGGAAATGATCTCGTCGATCTTCGCGGCGGCTGTCGGTGAGCAATCGCGTCTTGCTACGGCCGGCAATTTCAACAACGACGTAGGCTTGCCGCTGACGCTGTTCCGTCTGAACGAAACGCACAAGCTCGCCGTGGTCGAACTCGGCATGAACCATCCGGGCGAAACGGCGCTGCTCGGCACGATTGCCGAGCCGACTGCCGCGGTCGTCAACAACGCGCAGCGCGAGCATCAGGAATTCATGGCGACCGTCGAGGCCGTCGCGCTCGAACACGCGAGCGTGATTCACGCGCTTAAAGCCGACGGCGTCGCCGTGTTCCCGGCCAACGATGCCTATGCCGGCATCTGGCGCGTCGCCGCAACGGGCAATCGCATCATCGATTTCGCGTTGAATACGGCAGAACGTACGACGGAAGCCGCGGTCCAAGGCACGCTCGACGGCAATCAGTTGAGCATCGATACGCCCGAAGGCCACGTCGACGTCACGCTGCAAGTGCTCGGCGCGCACAACGCGCACAACGCTCTGGCAGCGACGGCGGCGGCGCTCGCCTCAGGTGTTTCGCTGGAAGCGATCAAGCGCGGTCTCGAAGCATTTGGCGCAGTGAAGGGCCGCTTGCAGGTGAAGCGCGCGGTGCTCGGCTCGATGGCGGGCGCGACCGTGATCGACGACACGTACAACGCGAATCCCGATTCGATGCTCGCCGCCATCGACGTGCTCGCTGAGCGTCCGTCGCCGCGCGTGCTGGTGATGGGCGACATGGGCGAAGTCGGCGACAACGGCCCGGAGTTTCATCGCGAAGTCGGCGCGTACGCGAAGGCGCGCGGCATCGACGCGCTGTATGCACTGGGTGATGCATCGCGCGATGCCTGCGCCGCGTACGGCAGCGAAGCACACCATTGCGACGACGCGAACGCGCTCGTCGCGCAATTGCAGCAGGCCGGTTACGGCGCGGCTGCGACGTATCTCGTGAAAGGCTCGCGCTTCATGAAAATGGAGCGCGTGGTGGACGCCGTTACGAGTCCACAACCCGCTGCACCGGGCAACGCGCCCGGCGCACACTGAAAGAGAAGGACAGAGGTATGTTACTGGCGCTGGCGCAATGGCTGCAGAACGACGTAGGCTTTTTGCGCGTGTTCAGTTATCTGACGTTTCGTGCTGTCGCGGCGACGATCACCGCGCTGCTGATCGGGCTCGTCTGCGGCCCGTGGGTGATCCGCAAGCTCGCGCAGATGAAAGTCGGTCAGGCCGTGCGCAAGGACGGCCCGCAGACTCACCTCGTGAAATCGGGCACGCCGACGATGGGCGGCGTGCTGATTCTGATCGGCATCGCCGTGTCGACGCTGTTGTGGGCCGACCTGACCAACCGCTTCATCTGGATCGTGATGCTCGTCACCTTCGGCTTCGGCGTGATCGGCTGGGTCGACGACTATCGCAAGGTCGTCTACAAGGACCCGCGTGGCATGTCGTCGCGCGAAAAGTATTTCTGGCAGTCGGTGATTGGCCTGTTCGCAGCCGTGTATCTCGCGTTCAGCGTGTCGGAAGCGAGCAACGTGCGCGTGTTCGACCTGTTCATGGCGTGGGTGCGCAGCGGTCTGTCGATGGGCCTGCCCGCGCGCGCCGACCTGTTGCTGCCGTTCCTCAAGTCGATGACCTATCCGCTCGGCGTGTGGGGCTTCATCGCGCTGACGTATTTCGTGATCGTCGGTTCGAGCAACGCAGTGAATCTCACCGACGGTCTCGACGGCCTCGTCATCATGCCCGTCGTGCTGGTCGGCTCGTCGCTCGGCGTGTTCGCGTACGTGATGGGCAGCGCGGTCTATTCGAAATACCTGCTGTTCCCGCACATCGCGGGCGCGGGCGAAATGCTGATCTTCTGCTCGGCGATGGGCGGGGCAGGGCTCGCATTCCTCTGGTTCAACACGCATCCGGCGCAGGTGTTCATGGGCGACGTCGGCGCGCTCGCGCTGGGTGGCGCGCTCGGCACGATCGCCGTGATCGTGCGTCAGGAAATCGTGCTGTTCATCATGGGCGGGATTTTCGTCGCCGAGACGGTGTCGGTGATGTTGCAGGTCACGTGGTTCAAGTTCACGAAGGCACGTTTCGGTGAAGGCCGCCGCATCTTCAAGATGGCGCCGCTGCATCACCACTTCGAATTGTCGGGCTGGAAGGAAACGCAAGTGGTGGTGCGTTTCTGGATCATCACGCTGATGTTGTGCCTGTTCGGTTTGTCCACGCTCAAGTTGCGTTAAGCCGCATTCGAGTCGTACTTAAAGTCGCAAGCAAGTCGCAAAGCAAGGGGAAGCAGTCGATGTTTGGCGAGAAGTTTCGGGATCGGCAAAAGCCGATGGTGCTCGTGCTGGGGCTCGGTGAATCGGGCCTCGCGATGGCGCGCTGGTGCGCGCGGCATGGTTGCCGCCTGCGCATTGCCGACACGCGCGAAGTGCCGCCGAATCTGTCCGCGCTCGAAGCGCATGGCATCGACGGTGATTTCGTCGGTGGGCCGTTTTCCGAAGTGCTGCTGGAAGGCGTCGAGCTGGTTGCGATCAGCCCGGGCCTGTCGCCGCTCGCCGCCGATCTCGTGCCGCTGATCGCCGCCGCGCGCGAACGCGATATTCCCGTGTGGGGCGAGCTCGAATTCTTCGCGCAAGCGTTGCGCACGCTCGGCGAAAGCGGCTATGCGCCGAAGGTCATCGCGATCACGGGTACCAACGGCAAGACCACCACGACGAGTCTGACGGGCCTGTTGTGCGAGCGCGCGGGCAAGAAGGTCGCGGTCGCGGGCAACATCAGCCCGGCTGCGCTCGACAAGCTGACGGAAGCGATCGACAACACCGCGCTGCCCGACGTATGGGTGCTCGAGCTGTCGAGCTTCCAGCTGGAAACCGCGCACACGTTCGAGCCGGACGCCGCCGTGATCCTGAACATCACGCAGGATCACCTCGACTGGCACGGCGGTCTCGATGCGTACGCAGCGGCGAAGGGCAAGATTTTCGGCAAGAACACGGTGCGCGTACTCAACCGCGACGACGCGCGCGTGATGGCGCTTGCGCCGTCGCAGCCAGGCGTGGCGCAGGTGGTGACGTTCGGCGTCGGCGAACCGGCGCGCGACGGCGACCTCGGCTTGATGCGCGAGAGCGGCATGATCTGGCTCGTCGATGCGCACGACCGCGACGCGACCGACGAACCCACGCCCACGCGCCGTCGCAAGAGCGAATCCACGACGCCGCTGAATATCGGGCTGAAGCGTCTGATGCCCGCTGACGCGCTGCGTATCCGCGGCTTGCACAACGCGACGAACGCGCTGGCCGCATTCGCGCTCGCGCGCGCCATCGGTCTGCCTGGCGCGCCGCTGTTGCACGGTTTGCGCGAGTATCGCGGCGAGCCGCATCGCGTCGAACTGATCGCATCGATCGACGGTGTGGATTACGTCGACGACAGCAAGGGCACCAACGTCGGCGCGACGGTTGCCGCGCTCGACGGCCTCGCGCAGCGTGTCGTACTGATCGCGGGCGGCGACGGCAAGGGCCAGGAATTCGATCCGCTCGCCGAGCCGGTGATGCGCTGGTGCCGCGCGGTGATGCTGATCGGCCGCGACGCGCCGCAGATTCGCGCGGCACTCGCCCATACGGGCATCGCGATGACCGATCACGCGACGCTCGAAGAAGCGACGCGCGCAGCCAGCGCCGTCGCGCAGCCGGGCGACGCCGTCTTGCTGTCGCCCGCGTGCGCCAGCTTCGACATGTTCAAGGGTTACGCGCATCGCGCCGCAGTGTTCAAGAGCGCGGTCGAAGACATCGCTGCCGAACGGGGGACGATGATATGAGCTGGACGGAACGCTTCGGGTCGCAACTCGGCAAGCAGCGCGGCTCCGCAGGTGGCGCGGCGACAGCCGAGCGCACGTCGCGCACGGGCGGGCTGTCGAGCGCCGTCAACGGTGTGCGTCCGCTGCGCTCGCGGATGCTCGACTATGACCACTCGCTGCTGTGGGTCGTCGTCGCGCTGCTGGGTCTCGGCGTCGTGATGGTGTACTCGGCGTCGATCGCCATGCCGGATTCGCCGAAGTATGCGTCGTATCGCGACTACGCGTTTCTCGTGCGTCAGCTCATCTTCGTCGTGATGGGCTCGGTCGCGGGCGTGATCGCGTTCCGCATCCCGATCTCGACGTGGGACAAGTACGCGCCGAAGCTCTTCCTGATCGCGCTCGTCGCGCTCGTGATCGTGCTGATTCCGCACGTCGGTAAGGGCGTGAACGGCGCGCGCCGCTGGATTCCCCTCGGCATCACGAACATGCAGCCGTCGGAAATCATGAAGCTCGCCGTGACGATCTACGCGGCGAACTACACGGTGCGCAAGCAGGAATACATGCACAGCTTCGCCAAGGGCTTTCTGCCGATGGGTTTCGCCGTCGGCGTGGTCGGCATGCTGCTGCTGCTCGAGCCGGACATGGGCGCGTTCATGGTGATCGCGGCGATCGCGATGGGTCTGCTGTTCCTCGGCGGCGTGAACGGCAAGATTTTCGGCGGACTGGTTGCGACGGCTGTCGGTACATTCACGTTGCTCGTGTGGGCGTCGCCGTGGCGCCGCGAGCGGATCTTTGCTTACCTCGATCCGTGGGATGACCGTTATGCGCAGGGCAAGGCCTATCAATTGACGCACTCGCTGATCGCGTTCGGCCGTGGCGAATGGTTTGGCGTGGGCCTCGGTGGCAGTGTCGAGAAGCTCAACTATCTGCCCGAAGCGCACACCGACTTCATTCTCGCCGTGATCGGCGAAGAACTCGGCTTTGTCGGCGTGCTCGTCGTGATCCTGATGTTCTACTGGATCGTGCGCCGTTCGTTCGAGATCGGCCGTCAGGCGCTCGCGCTCGACCGCACCTTCGCGGGTCTGGTCGCGAAGGGCGTCGGCATCTGGTTCGGCGCGCAGACCTTCATCAACATGGGCGTGAACCTCGGCCTGCTGCCGACCAAAGGCCTCACGCTGCCGCTCGTCAGCTACGGCGGCTCGGGCATTTTGCTGAACTGCGTCGCGGTTGCGGTTCTGATGCGGGTCGACTACGAGAACCGGGTCCTCATGCGCGGGGGCAAGGTATGACGATGCAACAACGCACGCTGATGGTGATGGCGGGAGGCACCGGGGGACACGTGTTCCCGGGCCTCGCCGTCGCGCACCTGATGCAGGCGTGGGGCTGGCGCGTCGTGTGGCTCGGCAATCCCGCCGGCATGGAAGCGACGCTCGTCCCGAAACACGGCATTCCGATGGAGTACGTGCAGTTCGGCGGCCTGCGCGGCAAGGGCATGAAGACCAAGCTGATGCTGCCCGTGAATCTGCTGCGTGCGTGCATGCAGAGTCTCTCCGTGCTGCGTCGCGTGAAGCCCGATGTCGTGCTCGGCATGGGCGGCTACATCACGTTCCCGGCGGGCGTGATGACGGCATTGAGCGGCACGCCGCTCGTGCTGCATGAACAGAATTCGATCGCCGGTCTCGCTAACAAGGTGCTCGCGAAGCTCGCCAAGCGCGTGCTCGTCGCTTTTCCGGACGCGTTGCCGCATGCGGAATGGACGGGTAATCCAATTCGTGAGGAACTTGCGCGCACGCCATCACCCAAAGCACGCTACGCGGCGCGTAGTGGTCCGCTTAACGTGCTGGTGGTGGGCGGCAGCCTGGGTGCGGCGGCATTGAATGAAGTGGTGCCTCGCGCGCTGGCGCAACTCGCACCGCAAGAGCGTCCGCGCATCGTGCATCAGGCGGGCGCAAAGCATATCGACGCATTGCGCGCGAACTACGAAGCAGCGGGCATCGCGACGGGCGACGACGTGCAACTCGTGCCGTTCATCGACGACATGACGAGCGCGTACGCGAACGCCGATCTCGTGATCTGCCGTTCGGGCGCGATGACAGTCGCCGAGATCGCGGCGGTGGGCGTGGCGGCATTCTTCGTGCCGTTCCCGTACGCCGTCGACGATCACCAGACTACTAACGCAGCGTTTCTCGCCGATCACGGCGCGGCGCTGCTCGTGCAACAACGCGACCTGTCGGTGGATAACCTCGCCGACTGGTTGCGCAGCCAGACGCGGGCGTCGCTCGCTGAGATGGCGGAGCGTTCGCGCTCGCTCGCGAAACCCGATGCCACCGAACAGGTCGCGCAGATCTGCGCAACGGTGGCAGGCGTGACACCGAGCCTGAGCCCGGAAGGAAAGCAGCAATGAAACATATCGTCAAACACATTCACTTCGTCGGGATCGGCGGCGCGGGCATGAGCGGCATCGCCGAAGTGCTCGTCAATCTCGGCTATCAGGTGAGCGGTTCGGACCTGTCGCGCAATGCGGTGACGGAGCGCCTCGCCGCGCTCGGCGCGCGCATCGCGATCGGTCACGACGCAGAGAACATCGAAGGCGCGAATGCTGTCGTCGTTTCGACGGCTGTGCGCAGCGACAACCCGGAAGTGCTGGCCGCGCGCCATCGCCGTATTCCCATCGTGCCGCGCGCCGTGATGCTCGCGGAACTGATGCGCCTGAAGCAGGGCATCGCGATCGCCGGCACGCACGGCAAGACGACCACGACGTCGCTGGTGGCGAGCGTGCTCGCGGCGGGCGGTCTCGATCCGACATTCGTGATCGGCGGGCGGCTGATCAGCGCGGGCGCGAATGCGCGCCTCGGCACGGGCGATTTCATCGTCGCCGAAGCGGACGAATCGGATGCGTCGTTCCTGAACCTGTTCCCGGTGATCGAAGTCATTACGAACATCGACGCCGACCACATGGACACCTACGGCCACGACTTCGCGCGGCTCAAGCAGGCGTTCATTGAATTTACGCACCGTCTGCCGTTCTACGGTATTGCGGTGCTGTGCGTCGACGATCCGAACGTGAAGGAGATTCTGCCGTTCGTGTCGAAGCCGATCATCCGTTACGGCTTCGCGCCCGACGCGCAGGTGCGCGCGGTCAATGTCGAAGCGCGCGAAGGCAAGATGCATTTCACGGCGATGCGCGAAGACGCGGCGCCTATCGACATCGTTTTGAACCTGCCTGGCCTGCACAACGTGCAGAACGCGTTGGCCGCAATTGCAATTGCGACTGAACTTGAGGTGAAAGATGCCGATATCCAGCGAGCGCTCGCGGATTTCAACGGCGTCGGCCGGCGTTTCCAGCGCTACGGCGAAGTGAGCGTGACGGGCGGCGGTGCCTACACGCTCGTCGACGATTACGGCCATCACCCCGTCGAAATGGCCGCGACGATTGCGGCGGCGCGTGGCGCATTCCCCGACAAGCGCCTCGTGCTCGCATTCCAGCCGCACCGCTTCACGCGCACGCGCGACTGCTTCGAAGATTTCGTGAAGGTGCTGTCGACGGTCGATGCGCTCGTGCTGACGGAAGTCTACGCAGCGGGCGAAGCGCCCATCGTCGCAGCGGACGGCCGTTCGCTCACGCGTTCGATCCGCGTGGCGGGCAAGGTCGAGCCGGTGTTTGTCGAAACAGTGGATGAAGTGCCGGACGCGCTCGCTGCAATTGTGCGCGACGGCGATGTGGTGATCACGATGGGTGCAGGTTCGATCGGCAGCGTGCCGGGTCGGCTTGCAGGAAATGAAGGTGCGAAATGAGCAGTATCGATCCTAAATCTTTTGGCAAGGTCGCGGTCCTTCTCGGCGGTGTGTCCGCCGAGCGCGAAGTGTCGCTGAACTCCGGCCGTCTCGTGCTGCAAGGGCTGCGCGATGCAGGCGTCGACGCGCATCCGTTCGATCCGTCCGAGCGTCCGCTTGCGGCGTTGAAGGACGAAGGCTTCGTGCGCGCGTTCAACGCGCTGCATGGCGGCTACGGCGAGAACGGCCAGATTCAGGGCGCACTCGATTTCTACGGCATCCGTTATACGGGCAGCGGCGTGCTCGGCTCGGCGCTCGGTCTCGACAAGTTCCGCACGAAGCTCGTGTGGCAACAGCTTGGCGTGCCGACGCCGCCGTTCGAAGCCGTGCTGCGCGGCGACGACTACGCCGCGCGCGCGAAGGACATCATCGCGAAGCTCGGTTTGCCGCTGTTCGTGAAGCCGGCGAGCGAAGGTTCGAGCGTCGCCGTCATCAAGGTGAAGACGGCTGACGCGCTCGTGCCCGCGCTTGAAGAAGCGGTGAAGTTCGACAAGATCGTCGTGGTCGAGAAGAGCATTGAGGGCGGCGGTGAGTACACGGCGTGCATCGCGGGCGATCTCGATCTGCCCGTCATCCGCATCGTGCCCGCCGGCGAGTTCTACGACTATCACGCGAAGTACATCGCTAACGACACGCAGTATCTGATTCCGTGCGGCATTGCCGCCGACGAAGAAGCGCGCCTGAAGAAGATCGCGCGCCAGGCGTTCGACGTGCTCGGCTGCACCGATTGGGGCCGCGCCGACTTCATGCTGGACGGCGAAGGCAATCCGTATTTCCTGGAAGTGAACACGGCGCCCGGCATGACGGATCACTCGCTGCCGCCGAAGGCCGCGCGTGCTGTCGGCATCAGCTACCAGGAACTGGTGGTGCAGGTGCTTGCATTGACGCTCAAGGATTAAGAGGATCGCGCCCGGATCATGTGGAACAACGTACGCCAGCTCAATCTCGCCGCCAACGCGTTGCATGCGTTGTTGCTGCTCGTGCTGCTGGCGGCGGGCGCGTACTGGCTGATCCAGCGCCCGAACTTCACGCTGCGCGAGATCCGTATCGATGGCGACACCGAGCACATCAACTCGCCGACGGTGCGCGCGGGTGTGGTCGGCCGCTTGAAGGGCAACTTCTTCACCGTCGATCTCGACACGGCGCGCCAGGCGTTCGAGCAGATGCCGTGGGTGCGTCACGCGAGCGTGCGCCGCGTGTGGCCGAATGCGCTCGCGGTGACGCTCGAGGAGTACAAGCCGCTCGGCACATGGGGAGCCGATCAGCTGGTGAGCACCGACGGAGAGGTGTTCACGGCGAATCAGGGCGAGCTCGAAGAAGAGCTTCCCGCGTTCGATGGCCCGGATGGGTCCGCGAAAGAAGTCGTCGCGCGTTATCAGGACTTCAAGAAGTGGTTCGCGCCCGTAGGGGCGACGCCGGATGAAGTGACACTGACACCACGCTTTGCGTGGACGGTGAAGCTGTCGAACGGCATGCAGGTCGAAATTGGACGCGAGCGTAATCAGTACACGCTCTACGACCGCTGCAAGCGGCTCACCGCGGCATGGGGCGCGGTGACGCAACGTTGGGGGAAGGACATCGAATATGCGGACTTGCGTTATCCGAACGGTTTCGCCATTCGTGCAGCAGGCATGCGCTTCATTACGGAACCCGACAAGGGCAAGAAGTAACAGGACATCACACGCAATGAGCACGCTATGAGTAAAGACTATAAAGATCTGCTGGTAGCCCTCGACATCGGCACGGCGAAAGTGGTCGCCATCGTCGCCGAGCTGAAGGGCGAAGGTCATTACGAGGTGATCGGACTTGGCCAGAGCGAATCGAAAGGGCTCAAGAAAGGCGTCGTGGTGAACATCGAGGCCACGGTGCAGTCTATTCAGCGCGCGCTCGAAGAAGCCGAACTGATGGCCGACTGCAAGATCACGAACGTGTTCACCGGGATCGCTGGCAGCCATATCCGCAGCTTCAATTCGAGCGGGATGGTCGCGATCAAGGAAAAGGAAGTGACGCAGACGGACGTCGCGCGCGTGATCGAGACGGCCAAGGCGATCAACATTCCGACCGATCAGCAGGTGCTGCACATCCTGACGCAGGAATTCATCATCGACGGCCAGGAAGATGTGCGCGAACCGATCGGCATGAGCGGCATCCGCCTCGAAGTGAAGGTGCACATCGTCACGGGCGCGGTGAGCGCGGCGCAGAACATCGTCAAGTGCGTGCGCCGCTGCGGCCTCGAAGTGAACGATCTGATCTTGCAGCCGCTCGCGTCGTCGCTGGCGGTGCTGACGGAAGACGAGAAGGAACTGGGCGTGGTGCTGGTCGATATCGGCGGCGGCACGACGGACATCGCGATCTTCAGCGAAGGCGCGATCCGTCACACGGCCGTGATTCCGATTGCCGGCGACCAGATTACGAGCGACATCGCGATGGCGCTGCGCACGCCGACGCCGGATGCCGAAGACATCAAGGTCAGCTACGGCATCGCGAAGCAGGCACTCGCCGATCCCGACGAGATGATCGAAGTGCCGGGACTCGGCGAGCGCGGTCCGCGCACGCTGTCGCGTCAGGCGCTCGCGGCTGTGATCGAGCCGCGCGTCGAAGAACTGTTTTCGCTCGTGCAGCAGGTGGTGCGCGAGTCGGGTTACGAAGAGCTGTTGAGCTCGGGCGTCGTGCTGACGGGCGGCGCGTCGATGATGCCGGGCATGGTCGAGCTGGGTGAGGACATTTTCCTGAAGCCGGTGCGTATCGGCGTGCCGGAGTACGCAGGCGGTCTCGCGGACGTGGTGCGCAATCCGCGTTATTCGACGGCAATGGGTCTGCTTGTCGAAGGACGCTCGCAGCGTATGCGTGGTCGCAAGGTCGCGGTGCAGTCGGGATCGATGGGTCAGGTGTTCACGAGGATGAAGGACTGGTTCCTCGGCAATTTCTAAAGGGAATTCGAAGCAAAAGGGAAATTCGCGCCGGTGCCGGCGGCCGGCGCGCGACAGGAGGTTGCCCGATCTCTTGCCGAATAACGGCCGAGGAAGTGGTTCTTTTTTTCTTGACGGAGGCAACATGGAATTCCAGATGCTGGAAACGGAAACCAACGGCACCATCATCAAGGTGGTGGGCGTCGGTGGTGCGGGCGGCAATGCAGTCACGCACATGATCAATCGCGGCGTGCAAGGCGTCGATTTCATCGTGATGAACACGGACGCACAGGCGCTGTCGCGCTCGCGCGCGCCGAATGTCATCCAGTTGGGCAACACGGGTCTTGGCGCAGGCGCGAAGCCGGAAATGGGCCGCTCGGCAGCAGAAGAGGCACGTGAGCGCATCGCGGACGCGCTGCGTGGCGCGCACATGGTGTTCATCACGGCAGGCATGGGCGGCGGCACGGGCACGGGCGCAGCACCCGTGGTCGCGCAGATCGCCAAGGAAATGGGCATTCTGACGGTTGGTGTCGTCAGCAAGCCTTTCGAGTTCGAAGGCGGCAAGCGCATGCGCGTCGCCGAAGCCGGTTCGCAGCAACTGGAGGATCACGTCGACTCGCTGATCGTCGTCCTGAACGACAAGCTGTTCGAGGTGATGGGCGATGACGCCGAGATGGACAAGTGCTTCCAGTGCGCTGACGACGTGCTCAACAACGCAGTTGCCGGTATCGCGGAAATCATCAACGTCGACGGTCTGGTGAACGTCGACTTCGAAGACGTGAAGACGGTGATGGGCGAGCAGGGCAAGGCGATGATGGGCACGGCGACGGTAGCCGGCGTCGATCGCGCGCGTCTCGCGGCGGAACAGGCCGTTGCGAGCCCGCTGCTGGAAGGCGTCGATCTGTCGGGCGCGCGTGGCGTGCTGGTGAACATCACGTCGAGCCGTTCGCTGCGTCTGTCGGAAACGCGCGAAGTGATGAACACGATTAAGAGCTATGCTGCCGATGACGCAACCGTGATTTTCGGCGCGGTGTACGACGACGCAATGGGCGATGCGCTGCGCGTGACGGTGGTGGCAACGGGTCTGGGCCGCGCTGCGAAGAAGCAGCAATCGGCGCCGATGACGCTGCTGCGCACGGGTACGGACAACCAGCCGGTGGGCGCAATGCAACATGCGTACACGCCGCATCACGCAGCGACGGCGGACTACGGTTCGCTGGATACGCCGGCAGTGTGGCGCACCTCGCGTGATACGGCTGCTTCGCACGTGCAGGCGCTGCAGGAAAAGGGCGTCGACACGTACGACATCCCGGCCTTCCTGCGCAAGCAGGCGGACTGAGGTTCACGCAGGAGCGGGCTTTCTGCGGCGTAATCTCGCTTGATGGCTGATTACGCGCAGCAGAACTGCACGAGCGTGGCGGGTGGAACGGCAAAAAGGCCGCGTTGGATTGCACGCGCGGCATGGACAAGTGCCCTCTTCGTGGTTGTGAAGCGGATCGGGTCACTGTCGCCGGATGAATACTCCACTGCGGCACGAGACCGTGCGAGCGTGCTCCGCATCGATGCGAAGGAACGAGCATGATTCAGGTAGGTGAAAAGCTTCCCCAGGCGACCGTTTACGAATTGATCGAAGACGAACGCGAGGGCTGCACGATCGGGCCGAACAGCTTCGACGTGCGCGAGCAGACGGCGGGCAAGCGCGTGGTGATCTTCGGATTGCCGGGCGCGTTCACGCCCACCTGTTCGGCGAAGCACGTGCCGGGCTATGTCGGGCAGGCAGAGAAGTTGCGTGCTGCTGGTATCGACGAGATCTGGTGCGTATCCGTCAACGACGCGTTCGTGATGGGCGCGTGGGCACGCGATCAGCACACCTCGGGCAAGGTGCGCATGATGGCGGACGGAAGCGCGGCTTTCACCCGAGCCCTCGGTCTGGAGCAGGATTTGTCGGCGCGCGGGATGGGAATCCGTTCCCAGCGCTACGCGATGGTGGTCGACGACGGCGTGGTCAAGACGCTGCACGTCGAGGCACCCGGCAAGTTCGAAGTGAGCGATGCGGCGAGTATTCTCGCGACGCTGAGCCAGGCATGACACGGCCTTGAAGCTTCGTCGCAGCCGCGCAGAGTGGTTTGTTGCGCTGCGGCAACGCTTTTCGTGACGCTGTTGTGACAGGCCGTAACGCGGGCCGATGACCGGAAACGCCTCCGTTCCGGGCATCGGCCCGTCACGCTTCCCGATTAGGTAACGTAGAGAAACAGATTGAAACGCCAGCGCAACGACGCTCCGGAAACGATTGGAGTATAATTCGTGCTATGAATTAAAAAATCCTGATTGGGATTTTCAATCGAATAGAAGACCACCATGTTGAAGCAGCGCACTATCAAACAAATCGTCAAGACGGTTGGCATCGGCCTGCATTCGGGCCGGAAGGTCGACCTGACGCTCCGCCCGGCGGCGCCGGACACGGGTATCGTGTTTTGCCGCGTGGATTTGCCCACGCCGGTGGACATTCCCGCGTCCGCAATGGCGATTGGCGATACGCGGCTCGCATCGGTGTTGCAGAAAGACGGCGCGCGCGTGTCGACGGTCGAGCACTTGATGTCCGCGTGTGCGGGCCTCGGGATCGACAACCTCTACGTCGACGTCACCGCTGAAGAAATTCCCATCATGGACGGCAGCGCAGCGACCTTCGTGTTCCTGATCCAGTCGGCGGGCATCGAAGAGCAGAACGCAGCGAAGAAGTTCATCAAGGTCACCAAGTCGGTCGAAATCCGCGACGGCGACAAGTTTGCGCGTCTGGACCCGTACTTCGGCTTCAAGCTGAAGTTCACGATCGACTTCCGCCATCCCGCCGTCGACAAGACGGGCCAGGCGCTCGAAGTCGATTTCGCGAACACGTCGTATGTGCGTGAAATCGCTCGTGCGCGTACGTTCGGCTTCGCGCACGAAGTCGAAATGATGCGTGAACTGGGTCTGGCGCGCGGCGGCAGCATGGACAACGCGATCGTGCTCGACGAGTACCGCATCCTGAACAACGACGGTCTGCGGTACGACGACGAGTTCGTGAAGCACAAGATGCTGGATGCGATCGGCGATCTGTACGTGGTCGGCCACCCGTTGCTCGCGGCATATGACGCGTATAAGTCGGGCCACGGCCTGAACAACGCACTGCTGCGCGAACTGCTGGCGCATGAAGATGCGTACGAAATCGTCACGTTCGACGATCCGCAGAAGGCGCCGCGCGGTTTCGCGTACGACACGCAGACGGCCTTTGCCTAAGGCCAGTCTGTCGTCTCGGTGACAACCGGGGCCGAAACAAAAAAGCGACCTGAACGGTCGCTTTTTTCATTTCAGCGCGTGATGCGCGCACTCATTTCCGATGACGAGCCGCCATGCGCGCCAGCGCTTCTCGCAACGGCGACGGTTCCAGCGTTTCGCTCAGTTCGTGCAGCGCGTCCGCGCCCGCGCGCGACATGCGCGCCTGCTTGACGCGCGGCGGCTCTTTCACAGATTGCGGACGCACGCGAATCTTCAGCGCATTGACGGGCCAGCCGCGCTGCTGCAAATCCGACAGCAGACGCGGTTCCAGATGCCGCAGCCGCGCGGCGAGCGCATTGTGGGCGGCAAACAGCGCCAGCACGCCGTCCTTGATGAAGCCCGGCTCGACGCTCGTCGCCAGATAGTCGGGCAGCAACTCGGTGAGATCGCGCTCCAGCGCGGCAACCTGCTCGACGCCTGCGCGCAGCGCGGCGAATGCGTCGGTGCGGTTCAGGACCTCAACCACCGCCTGCGGCCGGCGAACGCCGAACGACTTCGAGCCCAGCTTCGGGCCGGGCTTGAGCGACTGCCTTGAAAACGGTGAGAAACGGCTCATCTGGGATTCTGGTAACAGCCCGCGCCCCGCGCGTGCTCGATGCCGGGATTGTACCGTGCGGCACTGGCACGCAACGCCCGCCTCGCGATATGCCAGATGGTCATATCCGCAGCGCTTTCGCCCTGGCCGGATGGCCAACCATCTTGCCGCTGACACAGGCGTACGCGGGGGCGCGTGCTAAAATCCGTGATTCGAATTTACTCTTGGACCTAAGCCGCCGAGGCCCCTCCGACAACGAGTTGCAACAAGGTGAAAGGGTGTAAAAACCGGCCTTGCAACCCCCCGCCGAAGCCGCGACGCAACCACGATCCGATGACCACCGGTTTTCTACAAAAGATTTTTGGCAGCCGCAACCAGCGGCTCGTCAAGCAATATCAAAAGACCGTCACGGCGATCAATGCGCTCGAACCGCAGATCGAGCAATTGACGGATGATCAACTGCGCGCGAAAACCACGGAATTCCGGCAACGCGTGAGCAGCGGCGAGTCGCTCGACAAGCTTCTGCCCGAGGCGTTCGCGGTCTGTCGCGAGGCGAGCAAGCGCGTGCTGAAGATGCGGCACTTCGACGTGCAGCTGATCGGCGGCATGGTCCTGCACTACGGCAAGATCGCGGAAATGCGCACGGGCGAGGGCAAGACGCTCGTCGCCACGCTGCCCGTGTACCTGAACGCGCTCTCGGGCCGCGGCGTGCACGTCGTCACGGTGAACGACTACCTCGCCCAGCGCGACGCTGAGTGGATGGCGCGCCTGTACAACTTCCTCGGTCTGTCGGTGGGTATCAACCTGTCGCAGATGGACCACGGCATGAAGCAGGAAGCGTACGCCGCGGACATCACGTACGGCACGAACAACGAGTTCGGCTTCGACTATCTGCGCGACAACATGGTCTACGAGACCGATGCACGCGTGCAGCGGGCGCTGAATTTCGCGGTCGTCGACGAAGTGGACTCGATCCTGATCGACGAAGCGCGGACGCCGCTCATCATCTCGGGCCAGGCTGAAGATCACACCGAACTCTACGTGCGCATGAACGCGCTGCCGCCGCTGCTCGACCGCCAGATCGGCGAGGAGAAGGCGGACGGCACGGGCGTCGAGAAGCCGGGCGACTACACGCTGGACGAAAAGGCGCGCCAGGTGTTCCTGACGGAATCGGGCCACGAAAAGGCCGAGCGTCTGCTCGCCGAGTGGGGCCTGATCGGCGAGGGCGAAAGCCTCTACGCGCCGCAGAACATCACGCTGATGCACCACGTGTACGCCGCGTTGCGCGCGCACACGCTGTTCTACAAAGACCAGCACTACGTCGTGCAGAACAACGAAGTGGTGATCGTCGACGAATTCACGGGCCGTCTGATGGCGGGCCGGCGCTGGTCGGATGGTCTGCATCAGGCCGTCGAAGCGAAGGAACACGTGAAGATCCAGAGCGAGAACCAGACGCTCGCATCGATCACGTTCCAGAACTATTTCCGCATGTACGCGAAGCTGTCCGGCATGACGGGCACGGCCGACACGGAAGCGTACGAATTCAACGAGATCTACGGCCTCGAAACGGTCGTGATTCCGACCAATCGACCGCCGAAGCGGACCGACAAGCAGGACCAGATCTACAAGACGGCGATGGAGCGCTACAACGCCGTCATTCACGACATCCGCGACTGCTACGAGCGTGGCCAGCCGGTGCTGGTCGGCACGACGTCGATCGAAAATTCCGAAGTGCTGTCGCAACTGCTGAACAAGGCTGGTCTGCCGCACGAAGTGCTGAACGCGAAGCAGCACGCGCGTGAAGCGGAAATCGTCGCGGAAGCGGGCCGTCCGAAGCGCGTCACGATCGCCACCAACATGGCCGGTCGCGGTACCGACATCGTGCTGGGCGGCAATGCCGAAAAGCAGGCGGCGTTCATCGAAGCCGATCTGTCGATCCCCGAAGACGAAAAGGCGGGCCGCATCCAGAAGCTGCACGACGAATGGCAAGCGCTGCACGATCAGGTGAAGGCGGCGGGCGGGCTG
>Ga0247692_1000034_pt1 | contig 29980 bp, 22 predicted proteins | sample CNK33_metaG_FD_183041 | JGI IMG/M metagenome (GOLD analysis project Ga0247692, IMG submission 183041) | Soil microbial communities from Purdue University Martell Research Forest, Indiana, United States - CNK33 | ecosystem: Environmental > Terrestrial > Soil > Temperate forest > Bulk soil...
CTAGGGTTGGTTTCGTTGCTGGAGACTCAGCGGCGCTTCCAGTGTGTTTAATGAACCGCCGTATGCGGAACCGCACGTACGGTGGTGTGAGAGGGCGACGGGGGTAACTCCGTCCCCTACTCGATTGTCCGCCAGTTCCGCAATGCGGTTGTGAATCCGGGCAGAAGCTGCCCAACATCCATCACTCAATGAACGATTGTCCGTTGTCTACCGCCCAACAGCAAAGGCGCACCGCGCGTGAACACGGTTCGCAGTTCCGGCTGTTGCGCGAGCGCCGTTTCGCGCCGTTCTTCTGGACGCAGTTCCTCGGCGCGATGAACGACAACGTGTTCAAGATCGGCTTCACGTCGCTCGTCACGTATCAGGCTGCGCGTTTCTCAGGCGTCAATGCGGATACCGCGGCCTTTCTGATTTCCGCGATCTTCATTCTGCCGTTCGTCCTGTTCTCGGCGACCTCCGGTCAAATCGCCGACAAGTACGACAAGGCGATGCTCACGCGCTTCGTGAAGACGTTCGAGATCGGCGTGATGCTGGTGGGCGGCGCGGGCTTCTGGCTGCACAACGCCGTGCTGCTGTATCTGTGCACGTTCCTGATGGGCGTCCATTCGACGGTGTTCGGCCCCGTCAAGTACGCGTATCTGCCGCAGCATCTGGACAAGTCAGAGCTGGTCGGCGGCAACGGCATGGTCGAAATGGGCACCTTCGTCGCGATTCTGTTCGGCACGATCATGGGCGGCGCAGCGGCGGGCTCGGACGCGCACGGCGCGGCGATCCTCGCGTTCGGCTGCGTGGCGATTGCGCTGATTGGACGCGTCGCGTCGGGCTTCGTGCCGCCGTCGATGCCTTCTCAACCGGACTTGCGCATCAACTGGAATCCAATCAGCGAAACCTGGCGCAATCTGAAACTGGCGCGTCAAAACCGGACGGTGTTTCTGAGCCTGCTTGGCATTTCTTGGCTGTGGTTCGTTGGCGCGACGTTCCTGTCTTCGTTCTTCCGGTTTGCGAAGGACGTGCTGTCCGCCAATCCCGATGTCGTGACCGTGCTGCTCGCAACCTTTTCGATCGGCATCGGCACCGGGTCGCTGCTGTGCGAGCGGCTGTCGAAGAAACGCATCGAAATCGGGCTCGTGCCGCTCGGCTCGATCGGCATCAGCGTGTTCGCAATCGACCTGTTCTTCGCGAGCCACGCGCTGCCGGGCGTCTCGCATCTGCTGACGGTCGGCGAATTCATGGCCTTGCCCGCGCACTGGCGCGTGCTTGCCGATCTGTTCCTGCTGGCGATGTTCGGCGGCTTCTACAGCGTGCCGCTCTACGCGCTGATCCAGAGTCGCAGCCAGCCGAGCCACCGCGCGCGGATCATCGCGGCGAACAATATCCTCAACTCACTGTTCATGATCGTGTCCGCGCTGATGGCCGTCGCGCTGACGTCGGCGGGTGTCGGCATTCCAGGGTTGTTCCTCGTGACCGCGCTGCTCAACGTGGTCGTCGCGATCTATATCTATTCGCTCGTGCCGGAGTTCCTGCTGCGCTTCGTCGCGTGGCTGATGGTGCACACGTTCTACCGGATGCGCCTCGTGCACGCGGAGCGCATTCCCGAAGAGGGCGCGGCCGTGCTGGTGTGCAATCACGTGAGCTATGTCGACGCCATTGTCATCATGGCGGAGAGCCCGCGGCCGATCCGCTTCGTGATGGATCACCGGATTTTCCGCACGCCGCTTGTCGGCTGGCTCTTCAGACACGCCAAGGCGATTCCGATCGCACCGGCGCATGAAGACCCGGAAATGCTTAAACGTGCCTATGAGGCCTGCGCGAAAGCGCTCGACGATGGCGATCTCGTCTGCATTTTTCCCGAAGGCAAGCTGACACGTACGGGCGACATGAATCCGTTCCGCCATGGCGTGGTGGAAATCCTGCGACGCAAGGCCGTGCCCGTCGTACCGATGGCGCTGCGTGGGCTGTGGGGCAGCTTCTGGTCGCGCAGCACCGATGCGCGCTTTCCGCGGCCGCTCCAGAGGGGCGTGATGAGCCGTCTGACGCTGGCCGTCGGCGAGCCGCTCGAACCGGCCGACGCGACGCCGGAACGTCTGCAGCAGGTCGTCACCGAGCTGCGCGGTGCGCGCAAGTGAGACTGCGCGCCTGAACCGTTTGGCGGCAGGCGCGACGCTTCGTCCATTCGTCCTATCACCACCGGCCGGGCCGCTGCGTGCCACGCCAGCGCGGCCGGGCTGGCATAATGACGGTCTCCCCGCATTTCTTTGGACGACGCTCATGTCCGGCAATACCCTCGGTACGCTCTTCACAGTCACGACCTTTGGCGAATCGCATGGCCCGGCCATCGGCTGTGTGATCGACGGCTGCCCGCCGGGCATGTCGCTCGTCGAAGCCGACATCCAGTTCGAACTCGACCGCCGCCGGCCCGGCACGTCGCGTCATGTGACGCAGCGCCAGGAAGAAGACAAGGTCGAGATTCTCTCGGGCGTCTTCGAGGGCAAAACGACGGGCGCGCCCATCGCGCTGCTAATCCGCAACACGGACCAGCGCAGCAAGGACTACGGCAACATCGTCGAAACCTTCCGTCCCGGCCACGCCGACTACACCTACTGGCAGAAATACGGCATTCGCGACCATCGTGGCGGCGGCCGTTCGTCGGCGCGCCTGACAGCGCCGACAGTGGCGGCGGGCGCCGTCGCGAAGAAGTGGCTGCGCGAGAAGTTCGGCGTGGAGATTCGCGGCTATATGGCGGCGCTCGGCGAGATCGACGTGCCGTTCGTCGACTGGCAATACGTGCGCGAGAATCCGTTCTTCGTGCCGAATGCGGATATCGTGCCGCAGCTCGAAACGTATATGGATGAGCTGCGCAAGGACGGCGATTCGATCGGCGCGCGCATCAACGTGGTGGCGTCGGGCGTGCCCGTCGGCCTTGGCGAGCCGCTGTTCGACCGCCTCGACGCCGACATCGCGCACGCGATGATGGGCATTAACGCGGTGAAGGGCGTCGAGATCGGCGCGGGCTTCGAAAGCGTGCGGCAGCGCGGTTCGGTGCATGGAGACGAGCTGACGCCGGAAGGCTTCGTGGGCAATCATGCGGGCGGCGTGCTCGGCGGGATTTCGACGGGACAGGACATCACCGTGTCGATCGCCATCAAGCCGACGTCGAGCATCCGCACGCCGCGCCGTTCGATCGATAAAAACGGCCAGCCCGCCGTCGTCGAAACGTTCGGACGTCACGATCCGTGCGTCGGCATTCGCGCGACGCCGATCGCCGAGGCAATGCTCGCGCTCGTGCTGATCGACCACGCGCTGCGGCACCGCGCGCAATGCGGCGACGTCGCCGTCGATACGCCGAAGATCGCTGCCAGCGCGCCCTGACGTGCAACGCCATTCGGCGTAAGGTCGAAGATATCCGGCAAACTCGCTGGTTCCCGACGGGGCGGTCAACATGAACACTATCGATCCCACCGCCGCCGATCCGCTCGCGCCCCTGCGTGCGCGCACGGCCTTGCCCGACGCTGTCGCGACCGACTGGTTCGCGCTCGGCAACGCGCTCCTCGAACGTGCAAACGGTGACAAGGCGCTGCTGCGTGAAGCGGTCGATGCGCTGATGCGGGCGCATCGGCTGGACGCGAATTGCGACGCCCGGCTGTTGCACAGCATCGCGCAGACGGCCTTCATCCTGCGCGACTGGGCGCTCATCGAATCTTCCACCGCACTTCTGCTGGCGCGGGACGCCAACGATGCGAACGCGCTCGTCTGGCGCGCGGCCGCCGTTCAGGAGCGCGACGATTTCACCGAAGCGCAGCGCCTGCTGCACGAAGCGGCGCGCGCGGCGCCCGGCAATCACATCGTCTTGCACAAGCTCGCGTTGTGCATCAAGGAACAAGGCCGCTTCGGCGAAGCGGAAGCGCTATTGCGTCGCGTGCTGGAGCTGACGCCGGACAACGCGCACGCGCTTTTCGATCTGTCGGAACTGGAAGTGCGCGCGGGACGTTACGCGCAAGGCTGGCTCGACTACGAAGCGCGCATCGCCTTCGCGCACGATTCGAACGCCGCGCGGGCTGCGCTGGCCGCTATCAGTCCGAACTGGCGCGGCGAGTCGCTGGCGGGGAAGACGCTCGTCGTTTATGGCGAGCAGGGCAACGGCGACTGCCTGTGGTCGGTGCGCTTTCTGCCGCTGCTCGCCGAGCGAGCGCAACGTGAAGGCGGCCGCGTGATTTTCGGTTATGCGGGGCCGATGCAGCATCTGTTCGAACGCATGCTGCCGGATGGCATCAAGATCGAAACGAGCCTCGACACGAAGCCCGATTATCACTGCGGGTTGATGAGCTTGCCGCTGCGTCTTGGCATCGACGATCCGTCGGTGTGGGGGCGGCCGTATCTGAGCGCCGATCCCGCGCGTGCCGGCGCATGGCGCGAGCGCGTCGATGGCGCCGCGGTGGCGGGGAATCGCAAGGTTGGCGTCGTCTGGAACGGCAATCCCGATCACATCCGCGACAGGCGGCGCTCGGTGCCTGCTCACGAGATCGCGCGGATTCTGGATGTGCCGGGCGTGACGTTCTTCGCGATTTCGCCGGGGCGCGAGCAGACGGTCGGACAATGGCGCACGCAAGGCATCGATATCGTCGACCTGACGCCGCAGTTCACGGCCGGTTTCGACGACGTCGCCGCGCTGCTGGTCAATCTCGACGCGCTCGTCACCATCGACAGCGGTCCTGCGCATCTGGCGGGCGCGCTCGGCGTGCCCACGTGGCTGATGCTGGATCACGTGTCCGCATGGTTTTGGGGCGAGGAGACGGAGCGTACGCCGTGGTATCAGACAGTCGAGCTGTTTCGTCAGCCGTCTGCTGGCGCGTGGTCGGCCGTGCTCGAACGCGTGCGTGCCCGGCTTGAAGCGCTGGCGGAGTGAGCCGGAGAATTTCCGCAACTTCATGTGAAAACGCCGCTCATCGCGCGGCGTTCTGCTTTGCGGACTACGCAGCGTGCTTCACATGTTCGGATAGTTCGGACCGCCGCCGCCTTCGGGCGTCACCCACACGATGTTCTGCGTCGGGTCCTTGATATCGCAGGTCTTGCAGTGGACGCAGTTTTGCGCGTTGATGACGAGGCGCTCGCTGCCGTCGTCGTTCTTCACGAACTCATAGACGGCGGCGGGGCAGTAACGGCTTTCAGGGCCTGCATAGGTTTGCAGGTTCACCTTGACGGGCACCGACGGGTCTTTCAGCGTCAGATGCGCAGGCTGGTTCTCTTCGTGATTCGTGTTCGAGATGAACACCGATGAGAGACGGTCGAACGTGAGCTTGCCATCCGGCTTCGGATACTCGATTGGCGTGCACTGCGATGCCGGTTTCAGCATCTCGTGATCCCAATGCTGGTGGTGTAGCGTCCACGGCACGTTGCCGCCCAGCAGCTTCTGTTCGATGCCGACCATCAACGTGCCGAGATACAGGCCCTTGCTCATCCACTGCTTGAAGTTGCGCGCGCGATAAAGTTCGGTGTGCAGCCACGAGGTCTTGAACGACTCGGGATACGCGGTCAGTTCGTCGCTATGGCGGCCTGCCTGCACGGCGTCGAACGCGGCGTCGGCGGCGAGCATGCCTGTCTTGATTGCGGCATGCGAACCCTTGATCCGCGACGCGTTCAGGAAGCCCGCGTCGTCGCCAACCAGTGCGCCGCCCGGGAAAGCGAGCTTGGGCAGCGACAGCAGGCCGCCCGCCGTGATCGCCCGCGCGCCATATGACACACGCTTGCCGCCTTCGAGAAACTTGCGGATTTCCGGGTGCGTCTTGTAGCGCTGGAACTCCTCAAACGGCGACAGATACGGATTCGAATAACCGAGGCCGACGACAAAGCCCACCATCACCTGGTTATTGTCGATGTGATACAGGAACGAGCCGCCGTAAGTCTGCGTATCGAGCGGCCAGCCGGCCGTGTGGATTACCAGACCCGGCTTGTGCTTCGCCGGATCGATTTCCCACAGTTCCTTGATGCCGATGCCGTAGACCTGCGGATCGGCGCCGTCGCGCAGCTTGAATTTGTCAGACAGTTGCCGGCCGAGATGCCCGCGCGCGCCTTCGCAGAACAGCGTGTACTTGGCGTGCAGTTCCATGCCGAGCTGGAAGTTTTCTGTCGGCTCGCCATCCTTGCCGATGCCGAGATTGCCCGTCGCGACGCCTTTAACCGAGCCATCTTCGTTGTACAGCACTTCAGCGGCTGCAAAACCCGGAAAAATCTCGACGCCCGCCGCTTCGGCCTGTTGTCCCAGCCAGCGCGTGACGTTCGCGAGACTGATCACATAGTTGCCGTGATTCTTGAAATTGTCCGGCAGCGCCCAGCTCGGCACCGATTTGGCCCCCGTTTCGGAGAGAAACAAAAATCGGTCTTCCGTCACTTCAACGTCCAGCGGCGCGCCTTTTTCCTTCCAGTCCGGAATCAGTTCGTTCAGCGCGCGCGGGTCCATCACGGCGCCCGAGAGGATATGCGCCCCAATTTCCGAGCCTTTTTCGAGCACGCAGACGCCGATCTCGACGCCTTTTTCCGCGGCACGCTGCTTCAGGCGAATGGCCGCCGACAGGCCCGCCGGGCCGCCGCCGACGATCACCACGTCATATTCCATCGACTCGCGCGGGCCGTATTGCTCGATCAGACTTGCGGGGGTCATTGATGCTCCTCTTACCGTTAGAATGCTTTTTTCGGGATCGTATTGTCAGCGAACGATCCCTGCGCTGCAACACAATGAGGCAAGATTAGCACGATCGTTCTATTATTGTGAACTGGGATTTACGCCATGCCCTGCGCACGGCGGCCTGTAGTCCCCGTCACATCCACGTTCCAAGGAAAACGACAATGGGCCGTTCGATCAATCTGGAAGGCAAGGTGGCGCTGATTACGGGCGCGTCGAGTGGACTCGGCAAGCGGTTTGCCATGGTGCTGTCGCAAGCGGGCGCCAAGGTCGTGCTGGCAAGCCGACGAATCGAACGCCTGAAGGAATTGCGCGCCGAGATCGAGGCGTCGGGCGGCGCGGCGCACGTCGTTTCGCTCGATGTGACCGATTATCAGAGCATCAAGTCGGCCGTTGCGCATGCCGAGACCGAGGCGGGCACGATCGATATCCTCGTCAACAACTCCGGCGTCTCGACGACGCAAAAGCTGACGGAAGTGACGCCTGCCGACTTCGAATACGTGTTCGACACTAACACGCGCGGCGCCTTCTTCGTCGCGCAGGAAGTGGCCAAGCGGATGATCATGCGGTGTGGCGCCAATAACAAGCCGTCGTACCGGATCATCAACATTGCTTCGGTGGCGGGCTTGCGGGTGCTGCCGCAGATCGGACTTTACTCGATGAGCAAGGCGGCCGTCGTGCACATGACGAAGGCGATGGCGCAGGAGTGGGGCCGGCACGGCATCAATGTGAATGCGATCTGCCCGGGTTACATCGATACCGAGATCAATCATCATCACTGGTCGACCGATCAGGGGCAGAAGTTGATTTCGATGCTGCCGCGGCACCGCGTCGGCAAACCGGAAGATCTCGATGGGCTGTTGCTGCTGCTCGCCGCCGACGAATCGCAGTTCATCAACGGCTCGGTGATCGCCGCCGACGACGGCTTCGGCCTGTCGTAACGGGCGCGGTCCCGCTGAAGATCACGCGTTTCGCGACGCTCGGAGCAGAAAAACGCGAAACGCGCGATCATTGACACCCTTGTGCAACGTCCACATCGCACGGCGCGTTGCACGATCCAACCTGGCCGCCGCGCTTTGCAGTGCGGCCCAGCCTTTCCGTTTCCCCGATTTAAACCGTAGAAGAAGTGCAATGAGCGATTACCACCTCGTTTTTGAGATGTCGATGCCGATCCGTTGGGGCGACATGGACGCGTTCGGCCATGTGAACAACACGGTCTATTTCCGTTACATGGAGCAGGTGCGGATTTCCTGGTTCGAGCAGCTCGGCATCGCCGGCGGCAATGGCGAAGGGCAGGGGCCCGTGATCGTCAACGCATCGATGGAATTTCTGAAGCAGCTGCACTATCCGGGCGACGTGATCGGCCGCATGACGGTCGGCGTGCCGGGGCGCAGCAGCTTCGACACGGGCTTCGAGCTGTATCGCGCGGACGATCCTGACACGCTGTACGCGCGCGGCAACGCGAAGTGCGTGTGGATCGACTACGCGGCGGGCAAGTCGGTGCCGATTCCCGATCTGCTGCGTTCGACCATCGAAAACGCTCATCTCGTGAAGGCCTGAGCGTCATCCTCGCGCGCCGGCTGTCGCGGCCGGCGCCGCCCCCGCTTCGCAAGCAGAAGTCAGTTTCCGAGCAGGCGCTGCAGCAGTTCAGTCGCGTTGCCCGTGTCATATTTGCGCATCAGCCGCGCACGATAGACGTCGACGGTGCGCGAGCTGATGTCGAGAATCCGGCCGATCTGCTTGCTCGTTTTCCCCGTCACCAGTTGCGCGGCGATTTCGCGCTCGCGCGGCGTCAGTTCGACGGCGACGCGCCGCGTCGCGCTCAGATCCTCGAAAGTCCAGACGCCCGCTGCGTGCGGCATCGCGCGGTCGAGCGAGCGGCCCGTCACGTGGCACCAGAACAGCTCGCCGTTGGCGCGCTTCATGATGCGGTCGTCGGCGTAGCTGCCTTGTGCCGTCATGATGGGCGGAATGCGTTCGCCGATGCGCTCGAACTCGTCGGGCGACGGATACAGCACCGCGAACGATTGCCCCAGCAACGACTCGCGTGAGCGGCCGAAGATCGCGGCCAGCTGGTCGTTGCAGTCTTCGATGATCCGTTCGCGCGACAGCACGAGACCGATCGGCGCGAGATGAAAAGCGGTTTGGTAATCCAGTTCGGGCATGAAATCAGCGAAGAGTGCGGTACGAATACTTATGTATTTTTGCGTATTGTGCCGCAAGGCCGCCGCATCGTACCCTTTCGGCACATCACAAGATGCGCGGTTGGCGTGCGTGAGCACTGGTTCGCAATGTTTTGCACATCTCGCGCCACCGTTCGCCGCAGATGACTAGAATGGCGTGTCGGGCCAGGCCTGCAGCGCCCCGGCAAGCGGTTCAGGCCGCGCGAAAGCGCACAGGAACACGCAGCCAGTCGATATAAGAACGGCGTCGCATCGATCCGGATTTTCGGGTATCCAATCAAGGAAGGGACACACTGATGAACAAAGTCTACGCAAGCGCGGCGTCCGCGCTCGAAGGCATCGTCAAGGACGGCCAGACATTCGCTGTCGGCGGCTTTGGCCTGTGCGGCATTCCCGAAGCGCTGATCGCTGCCCTGCGCGATTCGGGCGTCAAGGGCATCACCTGCATCAGCAACAACGCGGGCGTCGACGGCTTCGGCCTCGGGCTGCTGCTGGAAACGCGCCAGATCAAGAAAATGATCTCGTCGTACGTCGGCGAGAACAAGGAATTCGAGCGCCAGTACCTGGCGGGCGAACTCGAGCTGGAATTCACGCCGCAAGGCACGCTCGCCGAAAAGCTGCGCGCGGGCGGCTCGGGCATTCCGGCGTTCTTCACGAACACGGGCTACGGCACGATCATCGCGGACGGTAAGGAAACGCGCCAGTTCGGTGAGAACCACTACGTTCTCGAACATTCGCTGACGGCCGACGTCGCGCTCGTCAAGGCATGGAAGGCCGACAAGTCGGGCAACCTCGTGTTCCGCCGCACCGCGCGCAACTTCAACCCGATGTGTGCAATGGCCGGCAAGATCACGGTCGCGGAAGTCGAAGAGATCGTCGAGACGGGCGAACTCGATCCGGACGCAATTCACCTGGCTGGCATTTTCGTCCAGCGTCTCGTGCTGAATGCGAGCCCCGAAAAACGCATTGAACAACGCATCGTCCGCGCGAAAGGAGAGTAATCATGGCTTGGAATCGTGACCAGATGGCCGCGCGCGCGGCGCAGGAACTGCAGGACGGCTTTTACGTGAACCTCGGCATCGGCCTGCCGACGCTCGTCGCCAACCACGTGCCCGCAGGCATGGAAGTGTGGTTGCAATCGGAAAACGGCCTGCTCGGCATCGGCCCGTCGCCGTATGAAGATGAAGTCGACGCCGATCTCATCAACGCCGGCAAGCAGACGGTGACGACGCTGCCAGGTTCGTCGATTTTCTCGTCGGCCGATTCGTTCGCGATGATTCGCGGCGGCCACATCAACCTGGCGATTCTCGGCGCGATGCAGATCAGCAAGAAGGGCGATCTGGCGAACTGGATGATCCCGGGCAAGATGATCAAGGGCATGGGCGGCGCGATGGACCTCGTCGCGGGCGTGAAGAGGGTCGTCGTGCTGATGGAACACGTCGCGAAGGGCGACCAGCACAAGATTCTCGAGGAATGCACGCTGCCGCTGACGGGCGTGGGCGTGGTCGACCGGATCATCACCGACCTCGGCGTGATCGACGTGGTCGATGGCGGCCTGAAGCTGGTGGAACTGGCCGATGGCGTCACCGTCGACGAGATCAAGGCGAAGACGGGCGCGCCGCTCGATACGAGCGCAGTGGGCTGAGTTGCTTCGTCCGGCTTTGCGCCGGATTGGGTTGACGTGAAGATTGACGTGAAGCGGGTGCGATGCAGGTCGCGCCCGCTTTTTTCTTTTGCGTTTTGCGCTTTTGTCCTATGCCGTTTGACCGATGAGAGATCAAGGCGAAGCGGTTTAGAATCGATCGTGTTCCGTGCGCCTTTGCACGCTGCCTTATTTCGATCGAGGGAATCCTGATGACCGCCACGCCCTTCGCCGTTTCGTCTGCAATTGATTCCGCCGTGCCCCGTCAGCGCTACATTCAATGCGCGAGCCCTGCGGGCTTGCATCGTATCGCGTACACCGAATGGGGCGCGCCCGACAATCCGCGCGTGCTGGTCTGCGTGCATGGCCTCACGCGTTCGGGTCGTGACTTCGACCGGGTCGCGGCGGCGTTGTCGTCGGTGTATCGCGTGGTGTGTCCTGATGTGGTCGGGCGCGGCTTGTCGTCGTGGCTTGCCAATCCCGCTTACTACGCGATTCCGCAGTATGTCGGTGACATGGTCACGCTCGTTGCGCGTCTCGGTGTGGAGTCGGTGGACTGGTTCGGCACGTCGATGGGTGGACTGATCGGCATGGCCTTCGCCGGGCTGAAGGACTCGCCCATTCGAAAGATGATCGTCAATGACGTCGGCCCGCATGTCGAGCCGGTCGCGCTCGAGCGTATCGGCAGCTATCTGGGGCAGCCGGTGTCGTTCGCCACGCAGCAGGAAGTGATCGATCATGCGGCGCTGCTCGCGCAATCGTTCGGGCCATTGACGCCGGAAGAATGGCGCGAGATCAATTCGCCGCTCGTGTACGAGCGTGACGGCGCATGGCGCTTTCGCTACGACCCGCGCATCGCGGAGCCGTTCACGAAGACCACGCCCGAACTGACGGCGCTCGGCGAGGCGGCGCTGTGGCACTCGTTTGCGGCGATCGAGGGTCCCGTGCTCGTCGTGCGCGGCGAGCAGTCGGATCTGCTGTCGCGCGAAACCGTCGCGCAGATGATCGAGAAGGGGCGCAATGTGTCGAGCGTCGAAATCCCCGGTGTGGGCCACGCGCCAGCCTTTCTCTCCGCTGATCAGATCGATATCGTGAAACGGTTCTTTATCGGGGACGGCGCTGACGCGTCATAATATGAGATTGGCGCGGCGTCGTTGACCGATCTTGAAGGATCGGACGCACGCAAAACGCATCGCCGCGCAGCGTCGTTTTTCTATCTCAACGGACAGGATATTTCATGGCAGTCATTCGTCATCACGTCGGCAAGCGTCTTTCGGAAACCGCCGTGCACAACGGCACGGTCTATCTTGCTGGCCAGATCGCCGAGGACACCGATCAGGACATCGTCGGTCAAACGCGCGAAGTGCTGGGCCACATCGACCGTCTGCTCGGTGAAGTCAACAGCGACAAGTCGCTGCTGCTGTCGGTGCAGATCTACATTTCGGACATGGTGCATTTCGCCGGCATGAACGCGGCGTGGGACGAATGGGTCGCGCAAGGCAACACGCCGCCGCGCGCAACTGTCGAGGCGAAGCTCGCCAACCCGAAGTGCCTCGTCGAAGTGGTCGTCGTCGCCGCGCAGCGCAGCTAAACAAGCAATCAATCACGTTTCCAGCATTCGCCTGACCGCCCGCGTGTGCCGCGGGCCGCCGCATGATGAACACCGACACCGTCACGACCGCTCCGAACCCAACGCCGTCTTTCGACGACGCACTCGCGTTCGTACGCGAGCACGCGGGCGATGCGCGCCTGTCGTCTGGCGAGCCGCTCGCCGACCATGCTGCGGGCACGGCTTCCATCATGCGCACGCTCAACGTCGATCCGCCTGCAGTGCTGGCGGCGGCGTTGTTCTCGCTGACGCCGCATCTGGCGAATCCCGAGCAGACCATCGCCGACAATTTCGGCGAAGAAGTCGCGCAACTGGTCGGCGACGTGCGCAAGCTGCTGCGGCTCGGCACTGTGAGCATGCGCGCGGCGCAAAATGCAATGCCCGAAGCGGGTCGCGATGCGCAGGCCGCGCGCCGCGCGCAGGTCGAGGCGCTGCGCAAGATGCTGCTCGCGTTCGCGCAGGACATCCGTGTCGTGTTGATCCGGCTCGCGTCGCGGCTGCAATCGTTGCGCTACTACGCTGCGGCGAAGATCACGCCTACCCCGGACGTGGCGCGCGAGACGCTCGATATCTACGCGCCGCTCGCAAACCGGCTCGGCATCTGGCAATTGAAGTGGGAACTCGAAGACCTCGCGTTTCGCTTCGAGGAGCCGCAAACCTACAAGCGGATCGCGAAGCTGCTCGACGAGAAGCGCGTCGAGCGCGAAACCTATGTGTCCGAGGCGATCGCGCAGCTGCAACGGGAGCTGGCGGCCGCGCATATCAATGCCGAAGTGAGCGGCCGGCCAAAGCATATCTACAGCATCTGGCGCAAGATGCGCGGCAAGGAACTCGACTTTTCCGAGCTCTACGATGTGCGCGCGTTTCGCGTCATCGTGCCGGACATCAAGGATTGCTACACGGTACTCGGCATCGTGCACAACCTGTGGCAGCCGGTGCCTAGGGAATTCGACGACTACATTTCGCGGCCCAAGCCGAACGGCTACAAGTCGTTGCACACGGTCGTGATCGGCGACGACGGCCGCGCGTTCGAAGTGCAGATCCGCACGCAGGAAATGCATCAGTTCGCCGAGTATGGCGTGGCCGCGCACTGGCGTTACAAGGAAGCGGGCACGCGCGGGTACGGCGGGCAGTTTAGCGCCAGTGAGAAGTACGACGAGAAGATCGCATGGCTGCGTCAGCTGCTTGCATGGAAGGACGATGTGTCCGAAGGCAAGCCCGGTGAAAAGGGCGCTGCCAGACCATGGGAGCAGCTTCGCCAGGCGACGCTCGACGACGACCATATCTATACGCTCACGCCGCAGGCGCGTGTGCTTCCGCTGCCGCAAGGTGCGACGCCGCTCGATTTCGCGTACCACCTGCATAGCGAACTGGGACATCGTTGCCGCGGCGCGCGCGTCGACGGCGCGATGGTGCCGTTGAACACGCCGTTGCAGAACGGACAGACGGTCGAGATCATCGCGGTGAAGGAGGGTGGTCCGTCGCGCGACTGGCTCAATCCGCAGCTTGGCTATCTGCAAAGCAACCGCGCGCGCCAGAAGGTGCGCGCGTGGTTCAACGCGGTCGAAGTGCAGGAGAACATCGCAACGGGGCGTGCGATGGTCGAAAAGACCTTGCAGCGCGAAGGCAAGACGTCGGTCAATCTCGATCAGCTTGCTGCGAAGCTTGGTTTCAAGTCCACCGACGATCTGTTCTCGGTGGTCGGCAAGGAAGAGTTCAGCTTGCGGCTCGTCGAGCAGGCGCTGAACGATGCACCTCCCGCCGAGCCCGTCGTTGAAGCGCCCGAGCAGTTCGAGAAACGCAGTAGCGGCGCGAGCGTCGCGCATGGCGCGTCGACGGGTGTGCTCGTCGTCGGCGTCGATGCGTTGCTTACGCAGCTCGCGCGCTGCTGCCGCCCGGCGCCGCCCGACGAAATCGCGGGTTTCGTCACGCGCGGCAAGGGCATGTCGATTCATCGCAGCGATTGCCCGACGTTCCAGCGCATGGCCGAACGCGCGCCGGAACGCGTGCTGCAAACGGCCTGGTCCGCGGACGTGATGAGCGGACGCGGCAAGTCGGTCTATCCTGTCGATCTCTCGATCGAAGCCACCGACCGGCAAGGTCTGCTGCGCGATATCTCCGAAGTCTTCGCGCGCGAGAAGATGAACGTGGTCGGCGTAAAGACGCAATCGCGGCGCAACGCGGCGTTCATGCAGTTCACGGTGGAAGTGTCGAGCGCGGCGCAGATCCAGCGCGCGTGCGCGATGCTGGGCGAAGTAGCGGGCGTCGTTAGAGCTACGCGCAAGTGATGGCGTTGGCCGCTCGCGAAACAGGCATCGGGATTTTGATGTCGCCGCATAAAAACGCTTGCCAACTTTCTCTACGCTCCATATAATCTCGTTTCTCTAGGCTCGTAGCTCAGCTGGTTAGAGCACCACCTTGACATGGTGGGGGTCGTTGGTTCGAGTCCAATCGAGCCTACCAACGAATCTGAAACGTCGGCTTGCCGATGTTTCGCAAACGCAAGTAGCAATGAGCGCTTCGGCGTAAATGGCGAATCAAGCGAACATGGTTATGACACCGCGAACGTTGACCGGAACTGTTTCGGAGCGACGCTAGTCGAGGACCACTTTCGCCCTTGTTGTTTGCAGCAGTCTTGCGGAAATGTGAATGCGGCCCCTCGAAAGCGGGGCCGCATTTTTTTTGTCGTGCTTTTTAGTCTTTAAGTCTTGTTGCCTGTGCCGCCGGCCGGCATTACGGAGAACGCAATGGTTTCGATACGACTGCCCGATGGTTCTGTTCGACAGTACGAGCATCCCGTGACCGTCGCCGAAGTGGCGGCCTCGATCGGCCCCGGTCTCGCGAAGGCGGCGCTCGGCGGCAAGATCGACGGTGAACTGGTCGATATGTCCGCGCTGATCGATCGCGATGTCTCGCTCGCGATCGTCACGGACAAGGACGCCGATGGCCTCGACATCATTCGCCACTCGACGGCGCATTTGCTCGCGTACGCGGTGAAGGACCTCTTTCCCGAGGCGCAGGTGACGATCGGGCCGGTGATCGACAACGGCTTCTACTACGACTTCTCGTATAGCCGTCCCTTCACGCCCGAAGATCTCGAGAAGATCGAAAAACGCATGCAGGAGCTCGCGAAGAAGGACGAGTCGGTGTCGCGCCGCGTAGTGTCGCGCGATGAAGCGGTCGAGTACTTCAAGAGCATCGGTGAGAAGTACAAGGCTGAGATCATCGAATCGATTCCCGCCAGCGATGAGATCAAGCTGTACTCGCACGGCGGCTTCACCGATCTGTGCCGTGGTCCGCACGTCCCGTCGACGGGCAAGCTGAAGGTCTTCAAGCTGATGAAGCTCGCAGGTGCGTACTGGCGCGGCGACTCGAAGAATGAGCAGTTGCAGCGTATCTACGGCACGGCCTGGACGAAGAAGGAAGACCAGGATGCGTATCTGCACATGCTCGAAGAGGCGGAAAAGCGCGATCACCGCAAGCTCGGCAAGCAGCTCGACCTGTTCCACATGCAGGACGAGTCGCCGGGCATGGTGTTCTGGCATCCGCGCGGCTGGACGTTGTGGCAGCAGGTCGAGCAGTACATGCGCCGTCGCGTGAACGACGCGGGCTACCTCGAGATCAAGACGCCGATGATCATGGACCGCTCGCTGTGGGAAGCGTCCGGTCACTGGCAGAACTATCGTGAAAACATGTTCACGACGGAGTCGGAAAAGCGCGACTACGCAATCAAGCCGATGAACTGCCCGGGTCACGTGCAGGTGTTCAATCATGGCCTGCGTTCGTACCGTGATCTGCCGCTGCGTTATGCGGAGTTCGGCTCGTGCCATCGGAATGAATCGTCGGGCGCGCTGCACGGCCTGATGCGTGTGCGCGGCTTCGTCCAGGACGATGCGCATATTTTCTGTACCGAGGACCAGTTCATCAGCGAATCGATCGCGTTCAATACGCTTGCGATGAGCGTCTATAAGGATTTCGGCTTCGACAACGTCGAGATCAAGCTGTCGCTGCGTCCCGACGCGCGCGCGGGTACGGATGAAACCTGGGATCGCGCCGAGCAAGGTCTGCGTGACGCGCTGACGGCGTGCGGCGTGAGCTGGGAAGAATTGCCGGGCGAAGGGGCGTTCTACGGTCCGAAGGTCGAATATCACATCAAGGATGCGCTCGGCCGTTCGTGGCAGTGCGGTACGCTTCAGCTCGACATGGTGCTCCCTGAGCGCCTCGGCGCCGAGTACGTGGCGGAGGACAATAGCCGCCGCCGCCCGATCATGCTGCACCGGGCAATCGTCGGATCAATGGAGCGTTTCCTCGGCATTCTGATCGAGCACCATGCCGGTGCAATGCCCGCCTGGCTGGCGCCGATGCAGGTCGTGGTGATGAATATCGCGGAAAGTCAGGCGGAATACGCACAATCTCTGGCCCAATCGTTGCAAAAACAAGGGGTTAGAGTAGAGGCCGATTTGCGCAACGAGAAGATTAGCTATAAAATACGCGAGCACACGCTGGAAAAGGTCCCGTATTTGCTGGTCGTCGGCGATAAAGAGCGTGATGCACAAACGGTAGCCGTGCGTGCCCGTGGCGGTGTCGATCTGGGCGTGATGTCCCTCGATGCCTTCAGCGAGCGTCTGCGCCAAGACGTGCAGACGTTCAAGTAACCACTAGGCAGCGCGGCTCGTTTTTTTAATTTTTAGAGGAAACGTAACATCGCTACTGATAAGTCGTCGCATCGCATCAACGGTGAAATTACTGCACCCGAGGTGCGTCTGGTCGGAATCGACAACGAACCGCTCGGCATCGTAAAACTGGCTGATGCTTTCCGCCTGTCGGAACAGCAGGACGTGGATCTGGTTGAAATCGCGCCGCAAGCGGTTCCGCCCGTCTGCCGCCTGATGGACTACGGCAAGTTCAAGTACCAGGAAGCGAAGAAGCAGCACGAGGCCAAGCTCAAGCAGAAGGTCATCCAGGTCAAGGAAGTCAAATTCCGGCCGGGTACGGATGACGGTGACTACAACGTCAAGCTGCGCAATCTCGTCCGCTTCCTTGAAGATGGCGACAAGACGAAGATCACGTTGCGTTTCCGTGGCCGCGAAATGGCTCACCAGGAAATCGGCATGCGGATGCTCGAGCGTCTGCGCACCGATCTGGATGAAGTCGGTCAGGTCGAGCAGATGCCCAAGATGGAAGGCCGCCAGATGATCATGGTGCTGGCGCCGAAGAAAAAGAAGTAAGCAGACGTTCGCTGCGCACCTCAATGTGCGCGGTGCGTTTGTCGGAAAGTTTGAGTCGCGCGTCGTCGAAGGCGGCGTGTGCAAGCAGGTTTCGGAATGCGCTCGCAGTTTTGCAGCGTGCGTTCTTCCTGAAAAGCAGCGGTCAGCAGCTCAGGCCGTCTGCATACCAAGTGGAGTGGGTTTCAAAGGGCGGATGAGGGCTTTCTGGGCCAACCGCACACCCATGTCCATCAAATAATGGAGTAGTTGTCATGCCGAAGATGAAGACCAAGAAGAGCGCTGCAAAGCGCTTCGTGGTTCGTCCGGGCGGTACCGTCAAGCGCGGTCAAGCCTTCAAGCGCCACATTCTTACCAAGAAGACCACCAAGAACAAGCGTCACCTGCGCGGCTCCACGGCAGTTCATGATTCCGATCTGAACTCCGTACGCGCGATGCTGCCGTTCGCCTAACCCTTAACCGACACTCATAGGAGCGAAACATGCCTCGAGTCAAACGTGGGGTTACCGCACGGGCCCGCCACAAGAAGATCATCAACTTGGCCAAGGGTTACCGCGGCCGCCGCAATAACGTCTATCGCATCGCCAAGCAGGCGGTCATGCGCGCAGGCCAATACGCCTACCGCGATCGCCGCAACAAGAAGCGTGTGTTCCGCGCACTGTGGATCACGCGTATCAACGCGGCGGTGCGTCAGCACGACATGACGTACAGCGTGTTCATCAACGGCCTGAAGAAGGCGTCGATCGAACTCGACCGCAAGGTGCTGGCCGACATGGCTGTGTTCGACAAGGCTGCTTTTGCTGCGATCGTCAAGCAGGTGAAAGCCGCCGTTGCAGCCTGAGTGCGCTGTTAGCATCTAGTACTGCGTGGTTCGTTGCAGCGAACAATCCGGTAGTCTCGGTGACGCTGCAACAAAAACGGGGCTCCTCACCGAGCCCCTTTTTTGTTGGTTGAGCCAGTTTTACTTCGATTGAATACTGACGTTGAAAAGATGGGATCAATGGATCTGGACCAGATTGTCGCCGACGCAAAAAGCGCCTTTGAACAAGCCTCCGACGTCACCACGCTCGAAAACGAGAAGGCACGCTTTCTCGGCAAGTCGGGCGCACTGACGGAACTGTTGAAGGGGCTCGGCAAGCTCGATCCCGAAACGCGCAAGACGGAAGGCGCGCGGATCAACATCGTCAAGCAGCAGGTCGAAGCCGCGCTGACGGCGCGCCGCCAGGCGCTTGCCGACGCGCTGCTGAACCAGCGTCTCGCCGCCGAAGCCATCGACGTCACCTTGCCCGGCCGCGGCGCGGGCACGGGCAGTCTGCACCCCGTGATGCACACGTGGGAGCGCGTCGAACAGATTTTCCGCACGATTGGTTTTGATGTGGCCGACGGCCCGGAGATCGAAACCGACTGGTACAACTTCACGTCGCTGAACAGCCCGGAAAACCATCCGGCACGTTCGATGCAGGACACGTTCTACGTCGACGGCAAGGATGCCGAAGGCCGTCCGTTGCTGCTGCGCACGCACACCAGCCCGATGCAGGTCCGCTACGCGCGCAGCAACACGCCGCCTATCAAGGTGATCGTGCCCGGCCGCACGTACCGCGTGGACAGCGATGCGACGCACTCGCCGATGTTCAACCAGGTCGAAGGCCTGTGGATCGACGAGAACATCAGTTTCGCCGACCTGAAGGGCGTCTACACCGACTTCCTCAAGAAATTCTTCGAGCGCGACGATATTCTCGTGCGCTTCCGTCCGTCGTACTTTCCGTTTACCGAGCCGTCAGCCGAGATCGACATGATGTTCGAGCACGGCAAGAACGCCGGTAAATGGCTCGAAATTTCGGGCTCGGGCCAGGTTCACCCGACGGTGATCCGCAACATGGGCCTCGACCCCGAGCGCTATATCGGCTTTGCATTCGGCAGCGGCCTCGAGCGTCTGACGATGCTGCGTTACGGCGTTCAGGACCTGCGTCTGTTCTTTGAAAACGACCTGCGCTTCCTGCGTCAGTTCGCCTGAGGCGAGACTAAGCGTAGAGCGCGAGCCAACAGGCTTTAAGCACGCGACGAGAGCGGCATGGCATTCGGCAACCTGAGTGCCACGCCGCAAACAGCGCCTCCGGCCTGGTGCCGACTTTGTCGACATACTGCCCGGATGCGGACACAACCTGTTTAGAACGTACAGAACCATGCAATTCCCGGAATCCTGGCTCAGAACCTTTGTCGATCCGCAACTGACGACGGACGAGCTGTCGCACGCCCTGACGATGGCCGGTCTCGAAGTGGAAGACCTGCGTCCCGCTGCGCCGCCGACGTCGAAGATCGTGGTGGGCCGCGTGCTCGAAGTCGTCAAGCACCCGGACGCCGACAAGCTCAACGTGTGTCAGGTCGACGCCGGCACGGGCGCGACGCTGAACATCGTGTGCGGCGCGCCGAACGTGTCGCCCGGCATCAAGGTGCCCGTCGCCTTGGTGGGCGCGCAACTGCCGCCCGCCGAAGAGGGTGGCGCGCCGTTCGAGATCAAGTTGTCGAAGCTGCGCGGCGTGCAAAGCGAAGGCATGCTGTGCTCGGCGCGTGAACTGAAGCTGTCGGACGATCATAGCGGCCTCTTGATCCTGCCGGAAGATACGCCGATCGGCCAGGATATCCGCGAAACGCTGAACCTCGACGACACCGTGTTCGAAATCAAGCTGACGCCGAACAAGGCCGATTGCCTGTCGGTGTTCGGCGTCGCACGCGAGACGGCCGCGATCACGGGCGCGCCGCTGCGTCCGCTCGACATTAAGCCCGTCGAGGTCAAGCTCAACGAAACGCTGCCCGTGAAGATTTCGGCGCCGGACCTGTGCGGCCGTTTCTCGGGCCGTGTGATCCGTGGCGTCAACGCGCGCGCAAAGTCGCCGGCGTGGATGGTCGAGCGACTGGAACGTTCCGGTCAACGAAGCATTTCGGCGCTGGTCGACATTTCGAACTATGTGATGCTCGAACTCGGCCGTCCGTCGCACGTGTTCGATCTGGACAAGATTCACGGCAGCATGGACGTGCGCTGGGGGAAGCCCGGCGAGTCGCTGAAGCTGCTGAACGGCAACACGGTCGAAGTGGATGAAACGGTCGGCGTCATCGCCGACGATCACCACATCGAAAGCCTCGCGGGCATCATGGGCGGCGACAGCACGGCCGTCACGCTCGATACGACCCACATCTATCTCGAAGCCGCGTTCTGGTGGCCCGATAGCATTCGTGGCCGTTCGCGCCGCTATAACTTTTCGACGGACGCGGGCCATCGCTTCGAACGGGGCGTCGACTATTCGACAACCGTCGACCATATCGAACGGATCACGCACCTGATTCTCGACATCTGCGGCGGCGAGGCTGGTCCCGTCGACGATCAGATCGTCAACGTGCCGAAGCGCGAGCCCGTCAAGATGCGTGTCGCGCGCGCGAACCGCATCATCGGCGTGGCGATCGGCGCTGACGAAATCGCGCAGATCTTCACGCGCCTTGGCTTGCCGTTCGACCGCGAAGGCGACGACTTCCTCGTGACGCCTCCGCCGTACCGCTTCGATATCGAAATCGAAGAGGACCTGATCGAAGAAGTCGCGCGCATTTACGGCTTCGAGAAGATTCCGGCGAACCCGCCCGTCGCGCGCAGCGAGATGCGCCGTACGAACGAAACGCAACGCTCCGTTCACACGCTGCGTCACGCGCTCGCCGCGCGCGATTACGCGGAAACAGTGAACTTCAGTTTCGTCGATGCCGAATGGGAGCAGGATTTCGCGGGTAACGACAAGCCGGTGCGCCTGTTGAATCCGATCGCGAGCCAGCTGTCGGTGATGCGCACGACGCTGTTCGGCAGTCTGATCAACGTGCTGCGCCATAACCTGAACCGTCGCGCGGAACGCATTCGCGTGTTTGAAGCGGGCCGTGTGTTCCTGCAGGATGCATCGATCAAGGCGGGTGAACTGGCCGTCGAAGGCTTTGCGCAGCCGAAGATGTTCGGCGCGCTCGCATATGGTCCCGTCGTCGAAGAGCAGTGGGGCGCGCAAACGCGTGCGGTCGACTTCTTCGACGTGAAGGGCGATCTCGAAGCGTTGCTGGCCCCTGCCGTCGCGCGCTTCGTGAAGGCTGAACATCCTGCGTTGCATCCGGGACGTAGCGCGCGCATCGAGATCGATGGCCGCGCAATCGGCTGGATCGGTGAGCTGCATCCGCGCTGGATGCAGAAGTACGACCTGCCGCATGCGCCGATCCTGTTCGAAGTCGAAGCAGACGCGCTGATGCAGCGTGCGCTGCCGACCCCGACGGAAGTGTCGAAATTCCCGCCCGTGCGGCGCGATATCGCGATCGTCGTCGATCAGAAAATCGAAGTCCAGGCGCTCTTTGACGAGATGCAAAAGGCGCTTTCGGACGAGGCTTGCAAGACCATTCAAAGGGTTGCGCTTTTCGATGAATTTCGTGCAAAATCAAATACTTCCGGCGGGCTGGCAGCGCACGAGAAAAGCCTTGCGTTCCGTGTAACCTTGCAAGATACTGGTGGCACCCTTCAGGATGAAACGGTCGATCTGGCCATTCAGACTCTGGTGGATCGTCTTGCTCGAGTATATGGCGCCCGGTTGCGCGGATAACCGATAACGGCTGTTCCGCAAGTTCCGTTCTGGTTGACGCGCCATTTGACAGATATGAATGAAATGAACTCGAGTGATTTCGAAGCCCTTCTTACGGCGCAGCGTAGCGCCATGATTCGCGATATCCCTACCTCAACCGCCAGCGCGTCGGGCGAAGCGCCGACGCTCACCAAGGCTGAGCTTGCCGAGCTGTTGTTCGACAACGTCGGGCTCAACAAGCGGGAAGCGAAGGACATGGTCGAAGCGTTCTTCGAGGTAATTCGCGACGCGTTGGAGAGTGGCGACAGCGTCAAGCTGTCCGGCTTCGGCAACTTCCAGTTGCGCGACAAGCCACAGCGTCCGGGCAGAAATCCGAAAACGGGCGAGGCGATTCCTATCGCCGCGCGCCGCGTCGTGACGTTCCACGCAAGTCAAAAGCTGAAGGCGCTGGTCGAGAACGGCGCTGAAGAGAGCTTCGCGCGCTGATCGATTCGCGCGCCCGCGCAACCACTACGACGGTTATCCGACCGCTAACTGACGATGACAGCGACGATCGAAAAAGTCGTCTTGCCTCCGATTCCCGCGAAGCGCTACTTCACGATCGGTGAAGTCAGCGAACTATGCGGTGTGAAACCGCATGTGCTGCGGTATTGGGAGCAGGAGTTCACGCAGTTGCGTCCGGTGAAGCGCAGGGGCAATCGCCGATACTACCAGCATCATGAGGTGCTGCTGATCCGGCGGATCCGCGAACTGCTGTACGAGCAGGGCTTCACGATCAATGGCGCGCGCAACCGGCTCGATGCGCATGGCGCTGGTCAAGCCGCGGAAGGCGAGGGCGAAGTGGTCGAAGGTACGGTCATGCAACAGACCGCGACTACGGCCACGGTCGATGTCGATCAGTTGCGCAAGGAGTTGCTGCAAGTGATCGACCTGCTCGGGCATTGAACGATTTAGTTGTATCGAGATTGATTGTTGCAGTTCTATTCGCGTGAAGGGTCTGTTATACTTTCATGCTTTCGGGGCGTAGCGCAGCCTGGTAGCGTACCTGCATGGGGTGCAGGTGGTCGGAGGTTCAAATCCTCTCGCCCCGACCAGAAAGACAAAAAGGACTTACGGTGTCATGCCGTAAGTCCTTTTTTCTTTTGCGCGGCCGTTCTGCACGCGTCCCGGATAAACATCGAACTGCATCGTCATCCTGATTAATCGATGTCCCGCGGGATCAACGCTATCGCCGAACGTAGCACCACCTCACTTCTGTGCCAGAAACGCACCCAACGCTGCCCCGAGTTCTTCGTCGGTGACGGCGGGCGAGATCCTGAACGTAAAAATATCGCCCCATTGCAGCATCCACGCGGCCATCGGTGCGGTGCTGTCGGACTCGACGATCGCGCAGCCGCTCAACTCCCCGATCGAATGCCAGCGTCCAAGCATCGTGATGCCATCGGGCGGTAGGGCGCCGCCCGTTTTCATGAAGCGCTCGACGGCCGATTGCTGTGCTGTTGGCAGCCCGTTCCACTGAACAATGAACTTCATTGCGCACCTCCACTTCAGTCGCGGCGATGCCGGCCAGTGGCGAGCCGTCACCGTGATGGGCGCTGCGGATCGCGGCGCTCGGGAGCCCGCACCGCACGCAGATTCATCCTACAGAATCCACAACCCGATGCCGCCACCTCGGCGTTCCAAAGAATGATAGGCACCCCGCATCGAACTTCCAGCCACGAGTACGGAGTATTTGGGCGGCTTCTGTGCGCCTTACCGCATCCCATCCAGCAAGCGGGTCGCGCTTTAAGTTTCCGTTAAGCCTGCGCTCATACATTGTTCGAGCGTTCGGACGATGCATGAGGTGCTGCGAGGAGTCGTCCGGCGCTTCGTGGTCCGCCGGGGGGCGAACCAGACGAAGACCATCGTCGATGCGCATTCGACCGCCGCAAGGTGACAGATGGCGTGTGGTAAGCGGCCGCGCGGCCTTCGCCCGAAGGCTGTGGGGGACGGCCATTCGAACCCGGTACTCCACCGGGTTTTTCTTTTGCGTTGCGCGTCGGCACATGACGCGAACGGCGGGAGCCTGCGCCAGGATTGACTCGATTCCACGCTGAACCGTATGAAGTTCGCCGCGTCACACGCTGGTCGTTTCGCTTATGCCGTTCGCTCCGGTATCGTCGTGCATTCGGCGTGCAAAACTGTATAAACATACAGTATAGTATTCACCTATCCGGCGCGGCGGCTTTCGGCTATCTCGGCTGCACGCGCCGCACGAACCTCGCCGCACGAGCACGCGTGGCCGCAAACGGCTGGCCATCATGCCCCGGCCAACTCATATAGACGGACAGGCAAATTGTCATCTAACGGAACGATCCGAATTCGTGGCGCACGCCAGCACAACCTGAAGAACGTCGATCTTGACCTTCACACGGGCGAAATGACCGTCGTGACGGGGCCGTCGGGCTCGGGCAAGTCGAGTCTCGTGTTCGACACGCTGTATGCCGAAGGGCAGCGGCGCTACGTCGAAACGTTCAGCGCGTACGCCCGCCAGTTTCTCGACCGGATGGACCGGCCGCAGGTCGACCGCGTCGACGGTGTGCCGCCCGCCATCGCCATCGACCAGACCAACCCGGTGCGCAGTTCCCGCTCGACGGTCGGCACGATGACGGAGCTGAACGACCACTTGAAGCTGCTTTACGCGCGCGCGGCGGAACTGTTCGACCGCAAGACCGCACAGGCTGTCCGGCACGATTCGCCGGAGACGATTTATGCCGACCTGGACGCCCGCACGACCGCTGACGATCCGCGCATCGTCGTGACTTTTCCGGTCGAGCTACCGGAATCGACGAGCGAGGCGGAAGTCGAGCAATGGCTTTCCGCGAGCGGCTATACGCGTGTTCAGGCGCAGCGCGAAGTCGCGTCGCCCACAGGCATGCGCAAGGTGCTCGACGTCGTGGCCGACCGTTTCCGTCTGCATCAGGTCGAAAAAGCGCGGGTGGTCGAGGCTATCGAGGCGTCGCTCAAACGCGGCGGCGGGCGCGTCAACGTCTACGTGCTGTCGCAGTCTCAAGAGGGCGAAGAAGCCGAGCCGCAGATCTGGCGCTTCTCCACGGGGCTGCACAATCCGGACAGCGATCTTCGCTACGCCGATCCGCAGCCCGCGTTGTTCTCGTTTAATTCGGCCTATGGCGCGTGCGATACATGTCGCGGCTTCGGGCGTGTGATCGGCGTTGATCTGGGCCTGGTGATTCCAGACGAGCGCAAGACGTTGCGCGGCGGCGCTATCAAGCCGATGCAGACGCCCGCATGGAAGGAGTGCCAGGACGACCTGATGCGCTTCGCGGCGAAGGCCAACATTCGCCGCGACACACGCTGGTCCGAGCTCACGGAAGCCGAGCGCGACTGGGTCATCAACGGCTCGCCGGACTGGGACGGCGAGTGGCAGAAACAGTGGTATGGCGTGAAGCGCTTCTTCGGCTATCTGGAGTCGAAAGCGTACAAGATGCATATTCGCGTGCTGCTGTCGAAGTACCGCAGCTACACGCCGTGCGAGACGTGCGGTGGCGCGCGTCTGAAGACGGAATCGCTGCTGTGGCGACTCGGTTCGAAACAGAATGCGGACGGGGTACTGGAGCCGGCGCAGCGTTTCATGCCGCGCGGGGTCGACTGGAACCGGGCGCAGCTCGAAGCATTGGCGGGGCTGACGGTGCACGACCTGATGCTGCTGCCCATCGAACGCATCCGGCGCTTCTTCGACGAGATCACGTTGCCGAGCGCGCTGCTCGACGACGCGCTAAAGCTGTTGCTCGCCGAAGTGCGCACGCGCCTCAAATATCTGTGTGACGTCGGCCTCGGCTACCTCACGCTCGATCGTCAGAGCCGTACGCTGTCGGGCGGCGAAGTGCAGCGGATCAACCTGACCACGGCACTCGGCACCTCGCTGACCAAGACGCTCTTTGTGCTCGACGAGCCAAGCATCGGCCTGCATCCGCGCGACCTGAACAGAATCGTCGAAGCGATGCATCGGCTGCGCGATGCGGGCAATACGCTCGTTGTCGTCGAACACGATCCTTCCGTGATGCTCGCCGCCGATCGCCTGATCGACATGGGCCCCGGGCCGGGCGAACGCGGCGGCACGATCATCTACGACGGCGCGCCGGACAAGATCCGTTCGGCGGGCACGCTGACGGGCGAGTATCTCGGCGGACGCAAGCACGTCGCGGATGCGGCGCACTGGGCACGTCGGCCTGTCGACACGAGCACGCCGCGCATCGTGCTCGAAGGCGCGCGCCAGCACAATCTGCGCGACGTGACGGTCGACATCCCGTTGCAACGTCTCGTGTGCGTGACGGGCGTTTCAGGGTCCGGCAAGTCGACGCTGATCCAGGACGTGCTCTATCCTGCGCTGGCGCGCCAGCTTGGCAAGGCGACGGAATCGCCGGGCGCGCACCGCAGTCTGACGGGCGTCGAGCAGATCAGCGACGCGATATTCGTCGACCAGTCGCCGATCGGTAAAACCACGCGCTCGAATCCCGCAAGCTACGTCGGCGCGTTCGACGAACTCCGCAAGCTGTTCGCGAAGGCGCCGCTCGCGCTGCAACGCGGCTATGGCGCGGGCGTGTTCAGCTTCAATTCGGGCGACGGCCGCTGTCCAACCTGCGGCGGTTCCGGCTTCGAACATATCGAAATGCAGTTCCTGAGCGACGTCTATTTGCGTTGTCCGGACTGTGACGGCAGCCGTTACCGGCCCGAAGTGCTCGAGGTGAAAATCGAGCGCGCCGGTCGCGCGCTGAGCATCGCGGACGTGCTGGAACTGACCGTGCACGAGGCGGTCACCCTGTTCGCCGCGGATGGCGAAGTGCTGCGTGTGTTGCAGCCTATCGTGGATGTCGGTCTCGAATACGTGAAACTGGGCCAGCCGGTGCCGACGTTGTCGGGCGGCGAGGCGCAGCGTCTGAAGCTCGCGGGCTTCCTCGCGGAAGCCGCGCAGGCGAAGACGGCACGCGGTGCGAAGCAGGCGCCGGCGGCGCGCCTCTTCATGTTCGACGAGCCGACCACCGGTCTTCACTTCGACGATATCGCCAAGCTGATGCAGGCGTTCGGCAAGCTGCTGGCGGGCGGTCATTCGTTGATCGTGATCGAGCACAATCTCGACGTGATCCGAGCGGCTGACTGGCTGATCGATCTCGGTCCCGAAGGCGGCGATGCCGGCGGCCTCGTCGTGTGCGCGGGTACGCCGGAAGACGTCAAGCAATGCCAGGGTTCGCACACAGGCGAAGCGCTTGTGCAATACGACCGCGCGATGGGGCTCGCCATCGAGCCGACCGAGGCGGCCGAAAAGGCGGAAGCCACTGCACACGGCATGCCGCTCCAGACGGCGCTGAACGCCGCGCGCGCGCGGCGCGCGGTGGAAGGCGAAGACGTCGTGCGTATCGTCAATGCGCGCGAGCACAACCTGAAAGCGCTGGACGTCGATATTCCACACGGGAAGTTCAATGTCATCACGGGTGTCTCGGGTTCGGGCAAGTCGACGCTCGCATTCGACATCCTGTTCCATGAAGGGCAGCGCCGGTATCTGGAGTCGCTGAATGCGTATGCGCGTTCTATCGTGCAGCCCGCCGGGCGTCCCGAAGTTGACGCCGTGTATGGCATCCCGCCCACCGTTGCAATCGAGCAGCGTTTGTCGCGCGGGGGCCGCAAGAGCACGGTCGCGACGACATCGGAGGTATGGCACTTCTTGCGTCTGCTGTACGTGAAGCTCGGCATCCAGCATTGCATTCACGACGGCGCGCCCGTCACGTCGCAAAGCGTCGAGTCGATCGTCGCGCAGTTGATGCGCGATCACAAAGGCGATCATGTTGGACTGCTTGCGCCGCTCGTCGTGAACCGCAAGGGTGTCTATACCGACCTCGCGAAATGGGCGAAAGCGCGCGGCAATTCGCACTTGCGCGTCGACGGCGAGTTTGTGCCCGTCGATCCGTGGCCGAAGCTCGATCGTTTCCGCGAGCATACGATCGAGCTGCCCGTCGGCGACATTGTGGTGTCGGCGGACAAGGAAGCTGAACTGCGTCGCCTGCTCGACGAAACGCTCGAAGCGGGCAAGGGCGTGATCCATCTGCTCGCACCGCTCGACGGCCTCGAACACGCGATGACCCGCAATGGGCCGACCGCGCATGTCGGCGAAGTGAAGGTGCTGTCGGTCAAGCGCGCGTGTCCTGTGTGCGGCACCAGCTATCCCGAACTGGACCCGCGCATGTTCTCGTACAACAGCAAGCACGGGTGGTGCACGACTTGCGTCGGCACGGGTCTCGCACTGACTCGCGAACAGCGCGCCGCCTATGACGACACCGTCCTCGTCGATGACAACCGCGGGCGCGAACAGACTTTGCCTTCGGACGAGCAGGAACCGGAAGGCGTCGTCGACGAGCCGTGTCCGGATTGCCACGGCACGCGTCTGAATCCGTCTGCTCGCGCTGTATCGTTCAGCGAAACGTCGATCGTCGACGTCGCGCAGTGGACCGTGACGGATACGCGAAGCTGGATCGATGAACTCGAACTGACCGGGCGCGATGCGGAAATCGCACGCGACGTGATCAGTGAAATCGGCAGCCGCCTGCAGTTTCTCGAAGAAGTGGGCCTTGGTTATCTGAGCCTCGACCGGGCAGCGCCGAGTCTGTCGGGCGGCGAAGCGCAACGCATCCGTCTCGCGGCGCAGCTTGGCAGCAATCTGCAGGGCGTCTGCTACGTGCTCGACGAGCCGACCATTGGTTTGCATCCGCGCGACAACCAGATTCTGCTGAACGCGCTGCGCAAGCTCGGTGACAAGGGCAACACGCTGGTCGTCGTCGAGCATGATGAGGACACCATACGCCGCGCGGACCATATCATCGACATCGGTCCGGGCGCGGGCAAGCGCGGCGGCACGCTGGTCGCGCAAGGGCGCGTCGGCGATCTGTCCGCGCAGTCGAATTCGCTGACAGGTCAGTTTCTCGCGCAGCCGATTCTGCATCCGTTGCAAGCGCGGCGTCCCGTTTCGCTCGCAACAAAACGCGCGCCCGCCGTACCGGAACGGTGGCTCACCGTGCATGGCGCAACGCTGCATAATCTGCGCGATGTGACCGTCGGCATTCCGCTCGGGCGTCTCGTCGCCGTGACGGGGGTGAGCGGCTCGGGCAAGTCGACGCTCGCGCGCGATGTGCTGATGACGAATCTGCTCGATGCCGTCGGCCGGTCGGTGCTGTCGTCGCCCGCCGTGCGCCGCGCGCGTAAGGCCGCGCAAACGGACGAGGCGCCCGCTGCGAACCGTCGTTCGAGCGTGCTCGCACGCAGCGCGCCCCGGCCGTCGCTGAACGTCGCGCATGCGTGGCAGGGCTGCGAATCGATTAGCGGCTTCGAGCCGATCGACCGCGTGCTTGAAGTCGACCAGACGCCGATTGGCAAGACACCGCGCTCGTGTCCTGCCACGTACATCGGCGTATGGGACACCATCAGACGTCTGTTCGCCGACACGCTCGAAGCGCGGGCGCGTGGCTACACGGCATCGCGCTTCTCGTTCAATACGGGCGACGGCCGTTGCCCGGCGTGTGAAGGACAAGGCGTGCGCACGATCGGCATGAGCTTCCTGCCCGACGTGAAAGTGCCGTGCGATGTGTGCCATGGTCAGCGCTTCAATCCGGAAACGCTCGCGGTGACGTGGCGCGGAAAGAATATCGGCGACGTGCTGACGATGGAAATCGACGAAGCCGTCGACTTCTTCGCGCCGATGTCGAACATCGCGCATCCGCTGCAACTGATGAAGGATGTCGGCCTTGGCTATCTGACGCTCGGCCAGCCGTCGCCGACGCTGTCGGGCGGCGAGGCACAGCGCATCAAGCTGGTCACCGAACTCAGCAAGGTGCGCGACGACATCACACGCCGCGGACAAAAGGCGCCGCACACGCTGTACGTGCTCGACGAACCGACTGTCGGCCTGCATATGGCCGACGTCGCGAAGCTGATTCGCGTGCTGCATCGGCTCGCTGACGCGGGGCACAGCGTTGTCGTGATCGAACACGATCTCGATGTGATC
>Ga0247692_1000035_pt1 | contig 29835 bp, 30 predicted proteins | sample CNK33_metaG_FD_183041 | JGI IMG/M metagenome (GOLD analysis project Ga0247692, IMG submission 183041) | Soil microbial communities from Purdue University Martell Research Forest, Indiana, United States - CNK33 | ecosystem: Environmental > Terrestrial > Soil > Temperate forest > Bulk soil...
TCGTCTGTGGGAAGGAGCCGATCGTGGTGGTCGGGTACGCCGGCAGGTTGAGAATCGCGGACTGCTTTTCTGTACGCTGCGGATAGGCGCTCACGCGCTTGCCGAGCGCCGCGTCGATACGCGCAATCGCAGCCTTGACGACCGGGTTGTGCACGCGCGGCGACACGCGCCGGCTTTTGATTGCAGCGGCGTTCGCGTCGAGCGCATCGGCTACCGATGCGCGGCCATTGTTCAGCGCGCCCGCCAGCACCGTCAGTTCGTCGAGCTTTTGCAGCGCGAATGCGAGCCACGATTTGATCTCGGCGTCGAGTTTCTGTTCGCTGTTGAGATCGACGGGCGTATGCAGTAGCGAGCACGAAGGCGCAATCCACAACCGGTCACCGAGCGAACGGTGCAGCGGTTCGAGCCATTCGAGCACCGCGTTCAGATCGGTCTTCCAGATGTTGCGGCCGTTGATCACACCAACCGACAGCACCGCGGCATCGGAGAGCTTCGCTGCGACCTGCGCGATTTCATCGCGCGCGTTGATCGCATCGATATGCAGACCGTCGACGGGCAGCTTGCACGCGAGTTCCAGGTTGTCCTGCAACTGCCCGAAGTAGGTCGCGAGCAACAGTTTGACGCGGCGTGCCGACAGCGCATCGTAGGCGGTGACGAACGCGTCGCGCCACTTCGCGTCGAGTTCCGTCACGAGCACGGGCTCGTCGATCTGCACCCAGTCGATGCCTTGCGCCGTGAAATAGTCGAGCAACGCCGCATAGACGGGCAGCAGGCGCGGCAGCAGCGCCAGCTTGTCGGAGTCGTCTTTTGCCTTGCCGAGCCACAGATACGTGACGGGCCCGATGATGACGGGCTTCACGTTGACGCCGAGCGTGCGGGCCTCGTTGATCTGTTGGAGCAGACGCGAAGGGTCGAGCGAGAACTGCGTGTTCGCGTCGAACTCGGGGACGATGTAGTGATAGTTCGTGTCGAACCACTTGGTCATTTCGCCCGCCGCCACGCCGCCGCAGCACGCGCCGTGCGCGTCGTCGTTCTGCGCCGAGCGTCCACGCGCGACGCGGAAGGCGTTGTCGAGCGCATCGCCGTGAAAGCCACGCACGCGCTCGGGCAAATTGCCGAGCGTGAAGCTCATGTCGAGCACCTGGTCGTAGAACGCGAAATCGCCGACGGGCACGAAGTCCAGACGCGCCTGATCTTTCCAGTGACGTTCACGAAGCTGCGCGCCGACGGCTTTCAGCTCGTCGCGTGTCGATTCGTTCTTCCAGTATTTCTCGAGTGCGAATTTCAGTTCGCGTTTAGCGCCGATGCGCGGAAAACCCAGATTGTGTGTCGTGACCATCGCTATTCCCCGTTCGGATAATGAATCTGGAAGCGATGATAGAATTTTCGATGTATGAATAAAAATGGATTTATTTCATACAACGATTAATTCTGTTCATGGAGTCGGAATGCTGGAGCGCAGTCATCTGATGGTCGTGAGGGAAGTGGAGCGGCAAGGTTCGCTCACAGGCGCCGCCGACGTGCTGAATCTCACGCAATCGGCGTTGAGCCACACGGTGAAGAAGCTCGAGCAGCAACTGGGCACGCCCGTGTGGATGCGTGAGGGCCGATCGATGCGTCTCACGCAGGCGGGCCAGTACCTGCTCGGTCTCGCCAACCGGTTGTTGCCGCAATTCGAGCTCGCGGAAGAACGCATGAAGCAATACGCGCAGGGCGAGCGCGGCACGTTGCGCATCGGCATGGAATGTCATCCGTGCTATCAGTGGCTGCTGAAGGTGGTTTCGCCGTATCTCGCGCGCTGGCCGGATGTCGATGTCGACGTGAAGCAGCGCTTTCAGTTCGGCGGCATTGGCGCGCTGTTCGGCTATGACATCGATGTGCTCGTCACGCCCGATCCGCTGAAAAAGCCGGGCTTGCGCTTCGAACCCGTGTTCGACTACGAGCAGGTGCTGGTCGTCGCGGACGAGCATGCTTTGTCCAGCGAGCCTTATGTCACGCCGGAGCAGCTTTCGGCAGAAGTGTTGATCACCTATCCCGTCGAAACCGACCGGCTCGACATCTACACGCAGTTTCTGACGCCCGCGAACGTCGTGCCGAGACGGCACAAGGTGATCGAGACGACCGACATCATGTTGCAGATGGTCGCAAGCGGACGCGGCGTCGCGGCGCTGCCGCGCTGGCTCGCGGAAGAGTACGCGGGATGGATGCCGCTTACGCCGCTGCGCCTGGGCAAGAAGGGCATCGCAAAGCAGATCTTTCTCGGCACGCGCGAGGCTGACGATGCGATCGACTATCTGAGTGCATTCGTCGCGATGGCGCGCAAGGCGGATTGGACGGGGGCGCGGTTTCGGGATTAGGGCGTGCCGAATGGCAAAGTGCTCACGACCGATGTCGCGAGCGCTTTGCCTACACGTTTTCCGTCTCTAACGGCTAGTCACGATACTGATCGCGGTTGCAGAAACTCTAGCGTCACGCCGTCCGGTCCACGGACATAGATGAGCCTCAGACCATCGCGCTCGCCGCCTTCGACACGCTGCGGCGGCCCGACGGGATGCCATCCCGCTTCGCCGATCCGTTCCAGCAGTGCGTCGATATCATCCACATACATGGCGATGTGAATGAAGCCCGCGTCGCTGGCTCGCGCGTGAATGGTCGTGCGGTCGGCGGGCGCGTGGTACTGCAGCAACTCGATCTGATGCCCGTAGCCTTCGACCATTGCCAGGCTCAGTGCCGCGCCTTTGACACCGACGAGATTCTCAATGAACGCGTCGTTCTCGAAGTCCCATGTATAGAGGTGTCGAAAACCCAGCACGTCGACCCAGAACCTGAGCGAGTCTTGCAGTGACGACACCGTGATGCCCGTGTGGTCGACGCGGGTCAGCGTGAAGTTGCGTTGAGCCTTCGTGTCTGTCAGCGAACTCATGCCTGCTCCCGGTCCGTGCGTTGCCAGAATGTGCGCAGTTCCTGCGAAATGAACGCCGTCTTCTCTTCGAAAACCCAGTGGCCGGTTGCTTCGATCACGCCGCCACTGACGTCGACGCCAATCGCTTTTGCGCTGTCGTAGGTGTGAGAACCGAACGAATGGCTCCCACCCCACGCGAGCACGGGCACTTTCAGCTTCTCTTTGGCGAGCTCCGCGGTCTGCTCAGCCATCTGCGGGATATAGCCATAGTGATTCAGGCTCGCCCGCAGATTGCCAGGCTGCTTCATCTGCATCACATAGCGCTGCAGTTCCTCTTCGGGAATCGCATCCGGGTTGTAGGCAAAGTCGCGGAAGAAATGGCGCAGATATTGTTCTTCACGTCCTTCGACCAGAAAGCGTGTGATGTCCATATTCATGTGCATGCCGAGGTGCCAGTACGGCACACGCGGATCGATGTAGCCCGGAAAATCGAGACCGAAGTAGGGTGTTTCGATCGTCGACAGCGAAATCGCGCGGTCGCCAGCCATGTAGGCAAGCGCGACCGACGGCGGCCCACCGAGATCGTGGCTCAGGATATGAAAGCGCTCGACGCCTTCCACTTCGAGCAGATCGAGCATGTCCTGCGCGATCGTTTTCGGCTCGTATCCGGAATAGGGCTTGTCGCTGTCGGCATAGCCGCGCAGATCCGGGACGATGAAGCGGTATTCACTGCCTGTCGCCTCGATGATGGGAAGAAACTCGCGGTGGTTCTGCGGCCATCCGTGCATGGCGAGGACAACGGGACCGGTGGGATTGCCCGCCGTAACGTAGTGGAGCGTGATGCCGTTCACTTTCGCGCGCTTGCTGGTCAACTTTTCCATGATCGTTCCTGCTGAGTCAAAGTACCGAAGGAAATGTCGTGTCTGCGGTGGCCATCGACGGCCACGCTTCACACGACTCTAACGGGAGCAATGCTTGTGTGGATCTCTGCATCGCGCCGTGTTGAAAACATTATGGACCAATTGGTTTCCAATGACATGCATGGGTGTCGATGGAAACGTTCTGGATCATCGAACGAGTTGAATTGTGGCCATCGTTTACATTGTGGACCGTATGGAACATAATCGACCGGAAAGCGACAACCACCTTGTGCGCGCATGAGAGCCGGTTTGCGGGCACGGGCGTTAGAACGGAGACCGGGGATTCGAACCGTGGGTCACGCGGAGCACCGCGTAATCCATCCACACACACGTTGCGATGGAGTGGCGTAGATGACCAGTCAGTCTGAAGACGACATCGTTCGACGCGCGCTGCTCGGCGTATTGATGCCGGATCCGCAGGCACTGCAACTGACAATCCGGGTGCACTGCGCACCGAAGAAAAAGCAGCGCCTGCCGAGGCAGCTAATCAAGAAAGCATTCAGTCCCACCGAGCTCGAAGCGCCGCCTTCGCGTGTCTCGGTTCTGGAGCAACTGTCGTCGAAGTCGCTGAGCGTGTACTGGAGTGATCCGCGTTCGGGCCATTACGCGAACCAGGTATGGCGTATCGGCATCGCGCGGATCGACGCGTTTTGTGCGTTGTCGGGCATGCCGATTTGCCGCGGCGACGCCGTCTATCGTCCCCGCGTCAGCCCGTCCTATTTGCCGGCGAATCACAACAGGATGATTCTTGCCGCCGTAGTGCCTGAACTGCCCAAAGCGAGAGCGCTCAGAAGCGGGTCTGGAGGCCTATTCTGACGAGCGCCTGATTCTGGCTCGAAGAGCCGCCATCGGCCTGCAACAGGCCGTTTATCCATGCCTGGGCGTCGTTGTCGCCGCTGGCACGCTGATAGATGGCTTCCGCATAGGCCGTGGTGCGCTTCGAGAAGTTGTACTGGATAGCGGTCGTGATCTGGTGTGCGTGGTTGTGTTCCAGTTCGGCACTGCCGCGCATGAACTGATAGTCAATGCCGTACGCCCACGGACCGGCCGGCTGCCAGTATCCGCCGACCTTGTAGACATCGTCGGCGCCGCCCGATTGCGTATTGCGCGTGTTCGTGTAAAGCAGCATGGCGAGCAGTTGACGAAACTCGTAATGCGCGCCGACGCCGTAGTTCCTGATGCTCCCATAACCGCCGTCGAGCTCGGGATAGCGCACGTCGACGTAGGCGGCGGCCATTGCGAAAGGGCCGCGCACGTAGCTGGCGCCGAAGCTCATGGTCGAGTCTTTGGCTAGCGAACCGAGCGCGCCGCCAAACCCGTACAATGCGCCCGCCTGCATGCCCGCCATTCTGGGTGTCTCGTACCGGACTGCATTCGAGACCCGCGTCGCACCCGCCATGCGGTCGAAGTCGAATGCACCCGTGGGATTCTCCGGCACACCGAGCGCGGAGAAGGGGCCTTGCCGGAATCCGTACAGGCCGCCGTAAAGGAATGCGCCGTCGAACCGGTTCAGTGTCAGTGTCGAGAACATGAAGTCGTACTGCGTCCCGAACGTGACGGTTCCCCAACGGCTGTTTTCGATCCCCACCAGTGCCGTGCGGTTGAATATGTCGCCGGCTTGCGGGATGGTCTGTCCCGTCCCGAGATCGAATTGCGAAGTCAGTTCGAACAGTGCTGAATTTCCGCCACCAAGATCCTCGCGCCCTTTGATGGTAAGCAGGTTCGGCGCCAGAATCCCGCTGTCAAATAGCACGCTCTTCGCGCCATTCTGATTGCTGATGTAATCGACACCGCCATCCATATGGCCAGTGACCGACAGTGACGACTGCGCGTGGGCGAAAGGCAGCGTCGCAGCGCAGAGCGCGAGTCCAACGAGTCGCCTGGGAACTGGGTTGTTCATGATGAGCCAGGGTTGCAAGAGACCACGTTTAACGCACGCGGTGGCGTGCCCCGATTCAAGGCCGCCACCGCAATTCCAACAGACAGAGGGGGTTAAACCCGCCGCGGACCATCCGGCATCAGTTGGCTTTGCGCTCGTAGGCTTTGATGGGTTCGAGCCACTCGATGCGCCGCTCCGACTTCAACATGTTCGCGAGCTTGCCTTCGTAGTCGACCCGATAGTCTTTCTTCAGGTGATAGTCGACAAAGTACTCCGCGCTGCACGCCCAGGTTTCATAGAGTACCAGGGTATCGGGGTCTTCCGTGGACCGATGGAGGTAAGTGTTCACGAAATCCGGCTCATGCGACATGGCGTCGAGCACCTTCACGAGGCTCGAATAAAGTTCTTCGCGTGCTTCCGGCTTACCGGGCAGACGGACGATGAACGAAATGGTTTCGGACATGGAGAGGCTCCTGAGTTTGAACGAGGGGAAATTAAACGACGGCTTCAGCGGCATTCAGCACGGCGCGGCCCGCGGCAAGTTGCGCGGCCACTGCCGCCACGCGGGCGCCGAGAAATTCAGCGGTGCGCAGATCGGCGTCAGGCGGCGTGACGTCGGCACTTTCGTCGGCGTTCGATTGCGCCGCGGCACCGAGAAAGAAGCCGTGACGGTTCAACGTGTCTTCCGTCGATTTCGAATGATTGTGTCCGGGCGGGAGGCCAAGATTGACCCAGTGCATCCGGTGCTGCGCGGCAAAGATCGCGATCTGCTGAAGCGTCGCCAGCTTGTCGCCGGAGCGCGATGCCGCGTTGGTGAAACCGGCGGCAACCTTGTCGGCCCACTTGCTTCCCTTGGCGAAGACATTGCGGGATGTCGCGTCCATGAACTTCTTGAACTCGGCCGATGCGCTGCCCATGTAGGTGGGCGCGCCGAAAACAATGCCGTCCACCTGTTCGAGCGCGTTCCAATGTCCGTCGATATCCTCGACGCTGATCAGCAGGCTCTCGACGCCATCGACGCTGCCCGCACCGCGGGCGACAGCCTCCGCGACTTTCCGTGTGTGTCCGTAGCCGCTGTGGTAGACGACGGCGATACGCGTTCCTTCCAATCCCTTCGACATGGTCTGCTCCGTGTTGAATGTCACTGCCGGTGACGATGGAGCGAATTATGGACCAATCGGTTTCAAATGTCGTTCGAAGGTCCTGGTCGTAACGTTCGATTGCATCGAACGAGGTTTGGAACCGTCTGGTCTACAATGTCGGCAGAGATAGAAGGAGTTGAAATGGCACGTCCACGAGAGTTCGATGAAGACTACGTTCTCGATCAGGCCTTACATGTCTTCTGGGATAAGGGCTACGATTCGACATCGCTAGCCGATCTTCAGGAAGCGACGGGACTCACGAAGTCCAGCTTGTACAAGGCGTTCGAAAGCAAGGAAGGGCTGTTCCGGCGGGTCGTCGAGCGCTACCATCGCGACCATCTGGGTTTTCGCGTGCGCGCGTTGGCACAACCGACGCCGAAGCGGATCGTCGAAGCGCTGCTCGATGGAATCATCGAGCTTCATACGGGAAGGGACACGCCGTCCGGTTGTCTGGTGACATTGGCGGCGCTGGCGTGCAGCGCGGACGCGCGCCCGCTGGGCGATGAACTGTCGGAAAGCCGTAACGCATTCGAGCGCCGTTTGCGCGCCCGCTTCGAGGTCGTGAAGGATGCGGGCCCGCTGCCGGCAAGTATGACGAGCCATGATGCGGCCGCGTTCATATCGACGTTCATTCAGGGCCTGGCCGTGCAGGCGCGAGGCGGTGCGACGCGGCGCCAGCTTCGTCAACTGGTCGCCGCCGTGCTGAAGAGCTGGCCTGACAAGTGAAGCTCAGCGCGTCGGGCGCTGAGCCTGGCGCTTACTCCGCCGGCACCACCGACACCGACGCCTCGCCCGTCAACATCAGGAAGGTCAGCGTTTCGCGCAGATAGAGGCGCACGGCCGAATCCGTATGGCTTTGATAGCCAATCGACACGTCCTGCCCGAGATGCAGCTCGTAGTCGCCGCCGCGCATCGACAGCACACTGCCACCTTCGATCGCCGGCGCCCAGATGATGTCGCCGTTCACGAGCCGTTTGATGTGCTCGAGCACGGGATAGCCCTGATCGCGCGCTTCGCCGAGTGCCGTGTAGGCATCGGCCCCGAGCAGCACGGAGTAGGGGCCATCGACGCCCGCGAGCCGCAGCTGCTGCAGCGCGCCACCGATCGCATCCGGATAGTCGGCGACATCGGCGGGCAGCGTGAGCGACGCATTCGACGAACCCTCGCGAATCCCGACGATGCCCGCCGCCTTGTAGCCGTCGAAGATCGCGCGGTCTTCGGCGTACGCGAGTTCCTTCGCGGCATCCTTGGCAGGTTGCCAGTCCGAGTCGTTCGCGCCGCGCTCGACGGCATCGATCGCATCGCGCGACAGTTCGAACGGCACGTTCAGTTGCACGAGCGCTTTGACCTCGGCCAGCTTCGCGATGACGCCGTGATGCGGGGCCGCGATCGTCGTCTGATGGCCCGTGCCGACACTGGACAGATCGACGCCGCCCGGGCCCTTCACGTCGACCACGCGGCGACCGGCGACCGAGCGCTTGAACGTACGCGCCACTTCTTCTTCGATTTGCGACCAGGCTTCGCTGGAGATCGGGGCAAGCTCGCGATGCAGGTTATTCATATTGAGAGGTTCCTTTCAAAGAGCCAATATTCAGCGAGCCGTCGTGAGTCGGCCCGGCGGATGCGGGGAGGGCGGCGGGCACGTTCGGGCTCGCGTCGGCAGCGGTGCTCGCCGCTTGCGGATCGCGCTCGGCGAGCGCTTCGAGCAGCGGCGCCGAGGGCACGAAGAACAGTCCGCCCGTGGCCGCGCGGCTGAAGTCGAGCAGCCGGTCGTAGTTGCCGGGCGGGCGTCCGACGAACATGTTCTCGAGCATCTTCTCGATCGGGTCGGGCGAGCGCGCGTAGCCGATGAAGTACGTGCCGAATTCGCCGGAGCCCGGGCGTCCGAACGGCATGTTGTCACGCAGAATCTTCACTTCCTGTCCGTTCTCGACGAGCGTCGTCAGCGAACTGTGCGACGAGGTCAGCTTGACGGCATCGTCGAGCTCGATGTCGGAGAGCTTCGTGCGACCGATGATGCGCTCCTGCGTCTCGACGGACAGCGCGTTCCAGCCGGTCATGTCATGCAGGTACTTCTGCACGAGCACATAGCTGCCCGATACGAATTCGGGGTCTTCGTCGCCGATCATCGTGAAGTCGACGGCCTCGCGTCCGGTCGGGTTTTCGGTGCCGTCGACAAAGCCGACCATGCTGCGCAAATCGAAATAGCGAAAGCCATGCACTTCATCGACGACCTGGACCGACTCGCCGAGCCGGTTCACCAGCTGCGTCGCAAGCTCGAAGCACAGGTCCATCTGGTCGGCGCGGATATGCAGCAAGATGTCGCCCGGCGTAGCGATCGCGCGGCGCTCACTCGGGCCGAACTCACGAAACGGGTGCAACTGCGCAGGGCGCGGCGCGCCGAATAGCGTGTCCCATGCGCCGGAACTGAAGCCAACCACGCACGACAGGTTGCCTGACGGAACGCGCTTGCCGACCGAGCGTACGAGCGCGGCGACGTCCGCGCACCAGGCGCGCGCGGTGTCGGCGTGCTCTTCGCGGTCGGCGAGCGTCGCGACGATGAAAATCGCGCTGCGGTTGATGGGGGTGGTGACGGCCTGGGGTTCTGGAATGTCGTTGGGCATCGGACCATGTCCTGTTGAAACCATTGCGGATTGCGTCGTGGCAGAAAAGGTGCCGGATTAGGAGAGTACCGCGAACATGGGTGTTTGTCGTACGAGAGGACGGGGCGGCCGCGTGGAAAACGCGGCGCTGCGTTCACGTCGGACTGACGTGACGTTATGGTGCTGTAAGCCGCCTTGTTATGCTTTTGCGGAGCGCGCGCGGTTTTGCAATCGCACGGCGGGTCGGGTCGCCGGACGCACGACGTTCAACTCCAGTCGTCCATGTCGTGCTTGATCGTATGACGGTTGGCGATCAGCGTGTCCACACTCGGCTCGTTGCTCATCGCCCGCTGGATCGCCAGTTTGGTCGCTTCGTAGTTCGTGCGATACATGTCCTTCTTGTCGAGATTCGCATCTGTGACGCAGCGCGGATCGATCCATACCAGACTGACGATGCATAGCTCGTTCGCCTGGTCTTTTGGCAAGATCCCTTCGATCAGGCAATCGACGATCGCATCGGCCGTGGCCGACTGCACGACGCCACCGAATAGTTCGATGGTCGCCATGTCTCTTAGCGTTACCTTGGGGACGATCATCGTCGCGGGACGCACCATCTGGTTGCAGGCGCGAATCGCGAACATCGCCGTGTGGCCTTTGTTCTGCGCCATCATGTTCGCGAACGCATGCCCAACCGGGCCGTCGACGCGGCCGATCAGAATTTCTGGCATGGCGTCCGTCACCTGGCCGGGCGCCGCGAAGACGGTGGCTTCACCGGCGCGGAATGTCAGATCGATGCTCATCGTGGACCTCCTCTTTAATTGACGTTGGAGGTGCGATGAATGCAAGGAAGGTGCCATTGATTTTGCCGCGCCAGAGCAGGGCGGCCGTCACGCGGCTATGCAATATGTCCCGGGTTCGTGACAGAGTGACAAATAAAAGCGGAGCGCGTGCCTACCCCGTGGCGAAGACAGTCGCGCCCCTATCCTCGAAGTGCGCGGCGCTGCGAATAAAGCGATACTTCTGGCCGCCAATTTCGAGGTGGTTACGTCCGCAGCGGGTCAGCCTCAGAATGTCGTCGACAATCGAAGCGCTGATCGCGCCGTGATAGCGCCAATGATCCTGGGCTTTCGTTGCGTCGCCGACGTATATCGCACAGAGGCCGTCGCACATCTGCATCACAAGCACGCTGCCGCCGTTATCGAGCGATATTTCCAGATACTCGGCCAGCGTCAGCAGTGAGTCCGTCGTCGCCATGATGACTTCCCCAAGAAGAGCGCAGCTTTGCGGGTGTCGTTCGGATTCACCCATCAACCGATCTGCCTGGTGGAGTTGACCCGGTACGTTTCAGGGCCCTACGAGCAACACGCGGATATGCTCGAGAAGCGTATCGAGTAGAACGGGTTTGACCAGGAAGCGATCGAAAACCGGTTCGCCGACGCTGATCGTTGCCGCCGTCCAGAGAATGATCGGTATGAATTCGAGCCTGCTATCGGCCTTTAGCGCGCGGCACAACGCAAGTCCATTCATGCCGGGCATCATCAGGTCGGTAATGACGAGCGCTGGCGGCGACTGCTGGGCTTTATGCCACGCGTCCAGACCACCCGTCGCCGTTACGACCTCGAAACCTTCCATGCGCAGAAGCAGCGCCCATGCTTCCAGCGCATCGATCGCATCGTCAACGAGAAGGATGGCGGGTCTCTCATCTGTGCTGCGGGAAGAAACGTTCACATTGGCCTTCGGTAGACCTGCCGGCTGAATTGCCCGCAGCCCGGAAAGCGCTGCTACATGGTCTTCTCGCACACAGCATACCCGCGCTTCAAAGATAGGCGATCACGCGCGAATGCACCAAAAAACAGTGAAGATTGCGCGATGATGCGCCAGTCTGTCACAAACGGAACCGCACGTCGATCTTGCTGTACGGCACCGTTCGGTCCACGCTCAGCGCGTCTCGGCCGAAACCCGAATAGGTTTGCACGAGCCGCAAGCCCAGCCCCGTTCCCTCGGGCGACGGGAAGGTATCGGGTAGTCCGTGCCCTTCGTCCAGGACGCTCAATAGTGCCGAGTCTGGGGCGTCGGCACGTAGCGATACAGAGATCTTTCCGCGCCCGTATTTCACCGAGTTCGTGACGAGTTCCGCCGTAATCAGACCAAGCGGGCTCAGGCGCACGGCAGGCACGATGATGGGATCGGCGACCAGTTCGATCGGCCGCTCACCGATGACTGCCTGCAGATCGGTAATCAACCCCTGCAGATAGCGTGCGGCATCGGTCGCCGCGGAACCGTTGTCCTGATAGAGGCGTTGATGGACCGAGCCGACCGTCATGACGCGAACGGCTGCCGCCTTGAGCTGTGCCTTGACGGCCGGCTCAGGAGCCAGATTGCCTTGCAGGCCGAGCAAGGTCTGGACGAGCTGGAGGCTATTGCGGACGCGATGATGGACTTCTTTCATCATTGCCTCGCTTGCGCCGAGCTGCTGCTCCTGATCGCTGATCAGTGCCGCCAGCCTGGCTTCCTGCTCATGGCGCTCCGTGACGTCGCGCGAGACGGCAACGAGACGCCCCGGCACACCATGCTGCGGCTCGATCTTCGACACGGAGACATCCCACCATGTTTGCGCTCCGTCAGCGGCGACGATGGGCGCCTCGAAGCGGGCGGGCGAGTCTGTCCGGGCGTGGGCGAGGGCCGCTTCAACGGCGGATTGAAATTGTGCCCGCCATAGCGTCGCCCATTTCACGCCCTGCACGGCGGCAACGTCGGTCACGCCGACGTGCGACATCGCGCGAGCATTCATCGACTGCACGACACCGTCTTCTGTCATCACTGTGACGGGGTCGGGGCTTGCATACAGGATGTCGGTGGACAGTTCTTCGGAGCGTCGTTCTCCGGCTTCGGCAGCCAGCCGCTCAGCCGACATGGCGACGATGTTCGCAACACCTTCGACGAAAGCGATGTCGCTTGCGATGAAGGCTTCTTCGTCGGGACTGTCGGCTTCCAGCACGCCGAACGGAGACGGCACGCCACGGATCGGCACGTTGATCGCCCGTTTGATGCCGTAACGCTCGAGCAGTATTGGTGTGCGAAAGCGCAGTTCCGACGCGAGGTGATTCGACAGCACGGCCTTGCCGTTGGCGATCGCATAGCCGGCAGGGCTGCCATTGTCCGCCGACAACCTGGCAAAGCCGATTTCAGCGGGTGACCAACCGACGCCCGCTACGAGCAGAAGATGATCGTGCTCGGGCACGTAGCGGAGCACCTTGACGAAGTGGGAACCGAGGCCGTCGGCCACCGTGCGACACGCTTCGTTCAGCACGGAAGCGAGATTATGTGCGGCGAGGGCGGCCTGACCGAAACGCACGACGAGTTCATGCTGACGCGCAGCCCGCGACGCGGAGCTTCCCATGGACGTCAGAAGGATTTCACTGCTCGGCAATTTTTCCATCTACCGTCTCGCGGACCAGAACGTCTGTGACAAATTCCCCCCCCCGCCAAATTACCACGTGGAAAAGAAATTATCTGCATTCTGCGCGAGTGGATTTGAATCGGTAAAAAGTCCTGTACAGGTTTTGATGGAGGCGATCGCGCGCAGGTTGTTGAAGCGAGAAGCGGCTTCTTGATGTCGTCGCGCGTCACGCTGCCGTTAAGAGCTGCGCGCCTTGATGCCTGGGCTGGTCGCCTGCGCGATGCGCAGCGCGACGACGAATGCATCGGAAAGCGACGCACGAGTCGTGATGCCCGACAGATCGACGCCCAGATGCACGACTGTCAGTGCAATTTGCGGGCGAATACCGCTGATGATGCAGTCCGTTCCCATCAACCGCGCGGCCGCCACCGTTTTCATCAGGTGTTGCGCAACGAGCGTGTCCACGGTCGGCACACCCGTGATGTCGATGATGGCGACGGCGGCGCCTGTTTCGACGATTCTCTGCAGCAGGTTTTCCATCACGACCTGGGTGCGCGCCGAATCGAGCGTGCCGACGAGCGGCAGCGCAAGGATACCTTCCCCCAGTTCTACGACGGGTGTCGACAATTCGAGCAGTTCTTCCCGTTGCCGGGCAATGGTTGCTTCACGGCTGCGCTGGAAGACTTCTGTCGTGTAGAGGCCCAGCGCATCCAGCAGCAGATTGATGGACCAGTTGGCGTCTGCGAGCGCACCCATGTCATCGCCGAACGCCACGCGCAACTGCGTATAGAGCGGATGCTTCAGCGAAAACACAAACGCCGCGGTTTCGACGGATGTGAAGCCTTGCCTCGTGCGCTGCTCCGATATCTCGCCCAGACGCACACGCACGGGCTCCCACTCGGGACGGTTTGCGTCAAGCGTGTCGCTCGACCTTAGCGTGTCGAGAAAAACTTCGATGAACCCGGCGAACTGGCTGCGCATCTCGGCTTCTGTCGTGAGGCCTCGCCTCAACGAAATTGGAAGATGCTGGTCCAACCAGTTATCGAGTAATTCCCGTTCGTTCAGGAGGCCCGCCAGCGCCTTGCCGGTGAAATTGTTCATCTGAGCCTGATGAGTGAAAGATCAGCGTGGGTGGCGTCCGATGAGCTGACGGATTGGTAAGTTGCCGCGCCATGGTACTCCATGCATGGTCCTTGTGCTGCGCCTTCCGGCGGGCATCGGCCGCTACCGGAAACGCCCGTCTCAAGCGGTTTGGAAAGCAAAGTTTCGCTGTACAAATGCACTAATGCGCGTACGATGGACTGAGTCCTCGCACCTCGCGCTCATTTCGGTTCTCATTTCGGTTATATCGCCCGCCTGAATGCACCGCAACGCTGTCGCCCGACAGTCGCGTGTGTGCCGATCGTGATGCGGCCGTTTGGTCCGCGCTCGTCCCACCTGCATAATCTTCGCCGCACATCGCGGCAACAGAGGTGTCTCATGGAAGCCGCTGCATATCTATACAGGGGGCTTGAAGTTCGTCTGCTCGTTTATCCGCGTCAACGCACGATGTCGGGAACGGGTCACAGCTACGATCAGGGCTTCGATGCCGCTGTCCGGATCAACGAACCAGGGCAGAAGGAAGTGGAAGGGCGCAGCCGCGTTTTTCAACTCAAGGTTGAACGCGGCTTTGAAAACATCGGCGATGCGAGAAGGGCGTCGACGGCCTATGCCGAACATCTCATTGATGCGTGTCCGTCGGATCGAACCATCTGGGATGCCGAAGTGTGATGGCGGATGGTGGTGTCCGATGGTCCGCAGTGTTCGATGGTTTCATCGCGCGCCCCGGAAGTGATCGCCTGCGATAGTGATCGTGGTGTGCTTCGATCGACGATCGACGCTTAGCGTTGTTTGTTCGGTTGCATCCACGACACGCACAGTACAACTTCACTGAAAGCGAACTTGATACTCGCGCAACGCGCGATGGGAGCGTCGTATGCCTTTCGATCCTGCAGTGTTCCGAATAGACCCTACGCCGCGTCGCGCCGATGGCGAATACATCGCTCACGCCATGATCCGTGGTCCGCTGCCGGACGGCGAATCGTTCATCCATGTGAGCGGTGATCTGGCGGGTTTCGATCGTCGCCAGGATGCTATTCAGTATGCGACCGACTGGGCGAACGACTGGCTGCAGAAATGCTTCGACGGGGCGTGGAACGCGCCTCGGGCCTCAATGGCGGCTGAAGGACGCGTGACCTGAAAGCGGGCGGTGGCAGTCTTCAGGTCGTTTTGTGATTTTACATAAGATAAATTATCAACGTAAAATTGAATTTTGGAAAATAGGGCCTGACAGCACCGCCGACGCACTAACAAGCCCACACGCGGCAACAACTTAGCCACCCGACCTACGATATCGAATCCGCGCCGGCACGAGCCGCGAGTCCGGCTCGCTGTCACCCTCAAGCAGAGAAAACACGCAACGCAGACTGTGCTCAGCCAGTTGCGCGCTGTCCTGGATAATCGCGTCTATCTTGAAAGGCAAACAGTCGAGCAGCTTATGGTCATCGAACGTCATCAATTGGCCTGGCGCCTGCGCCAGTTGATGCGCATCGTTCATAAACTGCAGAACGCCTTCGAGCAACGTAATCGAGCCTGCAAACAGCGCTTGCGGATATCGCTGGTGTTCAGCGAACCATGACTTCATCAGCTCGTAACCCGATTCACGCTGATAGTCTCGCTCGAACACCCAGTCCGGTTGCTCTTCGAGACCATGCTGACGAAGCGCTTGCCGGTATCCAGCCAGACGATCGCGGCTCGCGGACAACTCTGGTTGACCGCCCAGATAGACCACCTCACGCGCGCCTCGCGCAATACTCTCGCCCACCAGTGTCGCAACCGTTTCAACCGCATCGGTGACGACGTACGGAATACTGCTCGACTCGACGCGACGATCGGCAAACACGAGCGGCAGACGCTTCATCCATTTCTCGTAGCGCTTCGCATCACCCGTGCACGGCACCACGATCAGGCCATCGACCTGATGAGAAACGAGGTGCGCAATCCCCTCCGTCTCGCGTACCGGGTTTTCATCGCTGGTGACAAGAACGAGTTGATATTGATAGCGTTCGCGACACTGCCATTCCATCGCTTGCGCCAGCGCCGCGTGTGCAGAGTTGGTCAAGTCGGGAATCACCAGACCGATCGTATTGCTGCGACGGGTGCGCAACGCCCGCGCCGACTGCGAAGGCGTGAAGTGATGGTCCTTTGCGACCTGCAACACTCGTTCGACAGTCGCCGCGGATATCCGGTAGCGCTCGGCATAGCCGTTGAGCACCATGCTGGCCGTAGTACGGGAAACCTTCGCGAGGCGGGCAATGTCGTCGATGGTCAGACGCTCGAACTGAGTCACGCGGGCTTCCTGCAGGTCAATGAGTCAAGCGCGAGCGCACTGCTTCGGTGAGCGGTGCGTGCGTACGATACAACTTCGTCGGGGATTCGCCGCCTAATCTCGATCGGAGGCAGAGGCAGGCGCGCAGCGACGTGAGTCCTGGCGCCTGATGGTACTACGGGAAGGGACAGATGAGAACTTACTGCTGGTAGAGGTTCAGCGGCACCGGGATGAACTTGTCGACGGACTGGCCATCGACCAGCTTTTTCGCCGTCTGCACACCGTATTGGCCAATCAGCTCCGGCTGCTGCTGTACGGTCGCCGACATCTGGCCGCCCTTGACGGCCGTGATGGCGTCGCTGGTCGCGTCGAAGCCAACCACCGCCACGTTCTTCAGACCCGCCGCCTGCAGCGCCTTCACTGCGCCCAGTGCCATCTCGTCGTTCTGTGCGAACACGCCCTGGATGTCCTTATTGCTCTGGATGATGTTCTCCATCACCGAAAGACCCTTCGCGCGGTCAAAGTCGGCAGGCTGTTTCGTCGCGATCTTCACGCCGCCCTTCGCCGTCACTTCGTCGTCGAAGCCAGCACCACGCTCATTCGCCGCCGACGAGCCCGGAATGCCTTGAAGTTCGACGATATTCCCCTTGCCGCCCAGCTTTTCCGCGAGGAAATCGGCCGCCATCTTGCCGCCGGCCTTATTGTCCGACGCGATGTGCGAGCTGACATCCGCGCCGTTCACGCTACGGTCGAGCGAGATGACCTTGATGCCCTTGCTGGTCGCTTCCTTGACGACGTTCGCCACGGCCGACGAATCGGTCGGGTTGATCAGGATGACACTGACTTTCTTTTCGATCAGGTCTTCAACGCTCGCCTGCTGCTTCGCGGGATCGTTCTGCGCATCGACCGTGATCAGCGTCACGCCGTCTTTTGCAGCTTCGTCTTCCGCGCCTTTACGCAACGAGACGAAAAACGGATTGTTCAGCGTCGAAATCGACAGCCCGACCGTGATCGCGCCGTTTGCAGCGGGCGCCGATGCCGCACTGGCTCCGGCGTCTGCCGACGTAGCCGGACCTTCCTTCGAGCACGCAACCAGACCGGCCATCAGCGTGCTTGCGCACAGCGCGGCGAAAAGCTTCGAGAATCGCGGCGAAACGGGTTTTTGCATTGTCTTCCTCTTCTTCCTTGTGTGGTGAAACTGGGTTTTGTTGTCCAGCAGTCGGTAATAAATAAAGCAGATAAACCTCTGTAGAAGGGCACTACGCCCTTCCCTCGTCAACCTGCGTCACGCCTTCTTGTTGCCGCGATCGATCAGCACGGCGAGCAGAATCACGCCGCCCTTGATGACCTGCTGATAGAAAGACGACACGTCGAGCAGATTCAGGCCGTTGTTCAGAACGCCGATCAGCAATGCGCCAACGAGCGTGCCGAAAATCCAGCCGCGTCCGCCCGTCAGACTCGTTCCACCGAGCACGACGGCGGCGATCGCGTCGAGTTCATAGCCAGTACCTGCCGTCGGCTGTGCGGAGTTCAGACGGGAAGTCAGCACGACGCCCGCGAGCGCGGCCATGACGCCCGAGATCGTGTACACGTAGAGCTGAATGCGATCGACCTTCACGCCCGAGAGCTTTGCCGATTCAGCGTTGCCGCCCGTCGCATAGATGTGGCGGCCGAACACGGTCTTGCGCAGCAGCACCCAGAAGATCGCGAACATGACGAGCATCAGCACGACGGGAATCGGCACGAGGCGTGCGATGTACCCGCCGCCAAGCAGCGAAAAGAAGTCACTGTTGAAGCTGCTGAGCGGACTGCCGTTCGATAGGACCAGTGCCAGTCCCCGCAAAACTGTCATCGACCCAAGCGTCGCGATAAACGGCGCGACTTTGCCTTTGCTGATCACGAGGCCGTTCACAAGTCCCATCAAGCCGCCTGCGACAAGTCCGGCGAGTGTTGCAAGACCTGCCGGCATACCCGACGTCAGAAGGCTCGCGATAATGACGGACGACAGAGCCAGCACTGAGCCCGCAGAGAGATCGATGCCGCCCAGCAAAATCACCAGCGTCATGCCGAATGCGATCAGCGCATTGATCGACGCCTGACGCATCACGTTCAGCAGATTGTCGACGGTCAGAAAGTTGTGACTGACGACAGAGAGTCCCACCGCAATGACAAGCAGGGCAATAAACGGCCCAAGCTTCTGCAGCGTCGCGCGGTTGGTCGGTGTGATACTCAGTTGCGCCATGATGTGTCTCGCGTGTTTACCTGTCGTTTGCGACAGGACCGTTCAATTGGGATGCACGGCGCGCCGCCAATCGCGCTGCCGTCATGGATCAGGTTGTGGGGTGTCTATGCAGCAACCGAAACAGGCGCCGCATTGCCGCCCGCCGCTGCCGTCATGATGAGTTCCTGCGTTGCGCCTTCTGCATCGAACAAGCCGCTCTGGCGGCCCTGATGCATGACGAGGATCCGGTCGCTCATCGCGAGGACCTCGGGAAGCTCCGACGACACCATGACGATTGCGACGCCGCGCTCCGTCAGCTGATTGATGATCGTGTAGATTTCGGCCTTGCCGCCCACGTCGACGCCGCGCGTCGGTTCGTCGAGCAACAGCACCTTGGGCGGTCGCGCAAGCCACTTGGCGAAGACCACCTTCTGCTGATTGCCGCCCGACAGCGACTTCACGTCCAGCTCGGCATCCCGCGTGCGCACTCGCAACTGCTCGATCAGACCATCGACCGCCTGGCGCTCGGCCTTGCTGTCGACGAAACCGAGCCGTGCATAGCTATCGAGATGGACGAGCGTCGCGTTCTCGCGCACGGACATACCCAGCACGAGCCCCTGCCCTTTGCGGTCTTCCGTGACGAAGCCGATGCCCGCCGCGATGGCACTGGACGCATCGCGCACTTCGAGCGGCTTGTCATCGAGCGTGACGGTCCCTGCCGCTTTCCGATTGGCGCCGAACAGCGTTCTGAGAATTTCGCTGCGCCCCGCCCCCATCAATCCGGCGATGCCGAGCACTTCGCCCGCACGTACATCGAACGAAACGCCGGAGATGTTGCCGTGATCCGCGAGACCTTTGACCTGCAAGCGGACCGCGCCGGGCTTGTGCTGCCGCTTCGGGAAACGCTCGCCGAGTTCGCGCCCAACCATCAGCCTGACGATCTCATCGAAACTCGTGTCCCGGATCGCGCGTTCGCCGACGAAGTGACCATCGCGCAGCACGCTGATCTTGTCGCAGATCCGGAAGATCTCTTCCATCCGGTGCGAGACATAGCCGATTGCAACGCCACGAGCCTTCAGCGACAGCATGATCTCGAACAGCGTGTCGATCTCGCGATTGGTAAGCGCGGCCGTCGGCTCATCCATCACGACGACGCGCGCATCCAGTGAAAGTGCCTTTGCGATTTCGACCAGTTGCTGGCGGCCGATGGAAAGTTGCCCCGCTTCCGTCTGCGGATCGATGTCGCGCGCGCCAACCATGTCGAGCCACTTGCGTGCCTCGCGACGCATCTTCGTGTTGTCGACGATCCCGAACCGGCTGGGTTCGCGGCCCAGGAAGAGGTTCTCCATCACCGTCAGTTGCGGGATGAGGTTCAGTTCCTGGTGGATGATCGCGATGCCGGCATGTTCGGCTTCGACCGTGTTGCGAATCTGCGCGGCGCGACCATCTATCAGGATCTTGCCTGCGTCGGCCTGATAGACCCCGCACAGAATCTTCATTAGCGTCGATTTGCCGGCGCCGTTTTCCCCCATCAATGCGTGGATCTCACCCGCACTGATGTGAAAATCGACGCCCTCGAGCACGCGTACCGGTCCGAAGGCCTTGCCGATGCCCTGCATCAACACTTCCATGGTGTGCCTCTTAGAAGATGACGCCGGAATGCAAAATCACATTCGCGTAAGGACTGCACTCGCCCGTGCGGATGATGGCTTTCGCCTCGCGCGAGCGCTGCTTGAACGCCTCGTGCGGCACCTGTTCGACTTCAATCTTGCTGGACGCCATCTGTGCAATGCGCTCCACGACAGCGGCGTTGTGTTCGGCGCTTTCGCTCGCGAACACCGCGCGTTCGACCTTGAAATCGGCGAGCACACTGTCGAGCACGTCGAAAAAGCCCGGCACGTTGAGCGCAAGCGATACGTCGATGCACTCCACTCCTTCGGGAATCGGCAGGCCGCAGTCGGCAATCACGAGGCTATCGGTATGGCCCATCGATGCCAGCACGCGCGCGATGTCGCGATTCAGATGTCCAAGCTTTTTCATGATCGAGCTTCGAGAAATGTGTCCAGTTCGGCGAGCGTCGGCATGCCGCCTTGGGCGCCCGCGCGCGTGACAGAGAGCGCTGCCGCCGCGTTGGCGCGGCGTACCGCCTCGTCGATCCCGAGACGCCAGAAGGCTGCGAGTGCGCCGTTGAACGTGTCGCCGGCGCCCGTCGTATCGACCGCATTCACCGCGAAGCCGGATTGGTGCACGAGCTTGCCGTCCGTGTCTGCGTAGCACACGCCATCCTTGCCACGCGTCATCGCGATCTGGCCGGGGCGCCGCGCGAGTTCGTCGGCCCACTGGTCTTCACGCGTTTGCAAGGCGGTCGCGAGTTCGTGCTGGTTGGGCGTCAACAGCGTGACGAGATCCAGCAGTTCGTCGCTCAGCGCGACGGCGGGAGCCGGATTCAGAAAGAACGGCTTGTTGAGTGCGCGGGCGCGACGCGCCGCATGCAGGACGGTCGCGTAGGGCACCTCGAGCTGGGCCAGCACGACGTCGGCCTGCTCGAATGCATCGGCGGCGCGGTCGATATCTTCGGGCGACAGTTCAGAGTTGGCGCCCGGCACGACGACGATCGCGTTGTCGCCGCCCGTCAGCGTGATCGATGCGATACCCGTCGCCTGGTGCGCAGTGGTGACGTAACGCACGTCCACGCCTTCACGCACGAGCGTTGCCTTCATGTCTTCACCGAAGGCGTCGGCGCCTACCCGGCCAACCATCGTCACCTGCGCGCCCAGTCGAGCCGCCGCGACGGCCTGATTCGCGCCTTTGCCGCCAGGGCTCGTCGAAAAGCCCGTGCCGAACAATGTCTCGCCCAGACGGGGAAACGTGTCGGTGACGACCACCATATCCATGTTGATGCTGCCCACCACAACTACGCGCGCCATGCCATTCCTTTCAAACGGTCCCGCTGAACCTTGCCAATCTTGCAAGAAATTGCCGTGCTAAAACGTCATCAGCTACGGAGCGCAATTTATAGCAGAGTCGGCGGTCGCGCGGAATAGGACTTAGGGTTTTACCCGATATGGCGTCGAAGACTGCGCTGCGACATCCGCGTGCCGGATATAGGCTGCTTTTTCGGACGCGGCCAGGGCCATGCTTTCGAAATCCTCAGTCCAGGGTAAACATCCACTGCCGCACGAAGTGCTTTGAAATGGTTGGTGTACGGAGTATATTCAGCATCACGATGACACGCACACCCTGGAGGAAGACACCATGCAATTTCATCTCAACGGTTTCCGCGTCGGCGATCCGACCATCGAGCCGGCTGCCGACAACGCGCCCCACGTCGAGATGCCCGACACGGTCGATGTGCTGATCGTCGGAAGCGGTCCTGCGGGACTCGTGCTGGCAGCACAACTCTCGCAATTCCCGACCATCCGCACGCGCATCGTGGAGCGTCGCTCAGGACCGTTGCAGATGGGACAGGCGGACGGTGTCGCGTGCCGGACTGTCGAGATGTTCAATGCGTTCGGCCTCAGCGACCGCTTGCAGCGTGAAGCATATTGGGTCAACGAAACGGTGTTCTGGCGCCCCGACGCACAGGATCGTGGTGCCATCAAGCGTACCGGCCGTGTTCAGGATACCGAAACAGGCATGTCGGAGTTTCCGCATGTGATCGTCAATCAGGCACGCGTCCAGGACTATCTGCTCGATGTGATGCGTCGCTCCGCGCAACGGCTCGAACCGGACTACGATCTGGAAGTGGTCGACGTGCAACGCGACGATACCGGCGAATACCCCGTGCGCGTGACGTTGCGCCGCATGGATGAAGCACGGCTGGATGAGGAAATCACTGTGCGTGCGCGCTACGTCGTCGGTTGCGACGGCTCCCGCAGCCGCGTGCGTACGGCCATCGGACAAACCCTGCGCGGCGATGCAGCCAATCATGCGTGGGGCGTGATGGACGCGCTCGCCGTCACGGACTTCCCGGACATCCGCCTGAAAGCCGCCATCCAGTCCGCGAGCAAGGGCAATCTGCTCATCATTCCGCGCGAAGGCGGATATCTGGTGCGCTTCTACGTCGATCTGGGCGAGGTCACGCCCGAGAATCGCGACAGCCTCAAACAGACCACCGTCGATCACATCATCGAGACGGCCCAGCATATCCTGCACCCCTATACACTCGATGCAAAGGAAGTCGCGTGGTTCTCCGTGTATGAAGTGGGACAGCGTCTGACCGATCGCTTCGACGATGCCATCGCGGGCGACGGCACGTCTCGCGACCCGCGCGTGTTCATCGCGGGCGACGCCTGTCATACGCATAGCGCGAAGGCCGGTCAGGGCATGAACGTGTCGATGCAGGACGGCTTCAATCTCGGCTGGAAACTCGGCGCGGTGCTACAGGGACGCAGCGACGCCGATCTGTTGCGTACATATTCCGACGAGCGTCAGCCCATCGCGCAGGAGTTGATCGACTTCGACAAGGAATGGTCGGCGATGATGGCCGCTCCGCCGAAAGATCCCAACCGGCCCGAGGCAGGCGGCGTCGATCCGGCTGAACTGCAAGCCTATTTCGTTCGCGCGGGCCGATATACGGCTGGCGTCGCGACACATTACCGGCCCGGTGTGCTGACGAGCGAAGCGGCGCATCAGGCGCTCGCCAGGGGCTTCGTGATCGGCACGCGTTTTCATTCATCGCCCGTCGTTCGTGTCGCCGATGCAAAGCCTGTCCATCTCGGGCACGCGGCATCCGCGGACGGCCGCTGGCGCCTGTACGCGTTCGCGGATGCGAAACGAACTGCGCTCGATGCGCTGTGCGAGCATCTCGCTACGTCGCCCGATTCTGTCTTGCGGCTCGTCACGCCAGAGGATGCCGACGTGGATAGCGTGTTCGATCTGCGCGCGGTGCTGCAGCAGCCGCATCGCGAAGTGCGTCTCGACGACCTGCCCGCCCTGTTGCTGCCGCGCAAGGGACGCTACGGCCTCATCGACTACGAGAAAACATTTACGAGCGACGCAGCGACTGATATCTTCGACGCGCGCGGCATCGACCGCGAACGGGGCGCGCTCGTCGTGGTCCGTCCGGATCAATACGTCGCGCATGTTCTTCCACTCGATGCATACGCGGAACTGAAGGCCTTTTTCCGGCCGATATTCCGTATGCGCTAACCCGCTTCGACACTGCGAAATTGCCGACCAGACACGACAACCCAGAAGCGCTCTCGAAATTTACGGGCAGTCTCGTGCGCCGCGCCCAGCAGCGCCACGTAGCGGTATGGCTCAGCGAAGTCTCCGCCGAGGTCACGAGCGTCCAGTATGCGGCGCTCGAGATCTTGCATAAAACACCCGGCGTCAATCAGCGGCAACTCGGCGATGAACTCGACGTGGACCGTTCGACGATCGCTGATCTCGTCGCGCGCATGGTACGCAACGGCCTGATCGAACGGTCCGACGATCCCGTCGACAAGCGCAGTTATGTGCTGTTTCTCACCGCGGACGGCAAGAAGCAGCTTGCGACCTTGCGTCCGCGTGTCGAGGAAGTCGAGCGTATTCTCACGGCGAGACTGACGCAGCGGGAATGTCTCGAGTTGCGGCGTCTGCTTCTGGCGCTGTTGCCGCCGCAGGAATAGGTCCAACACTCATTCGTTTGCGTGGGAGTTGACGGCGCCGCCCGTCTTCTCCTAGCATCTCGTCAGCGGTACAGGCCGCTTCCGGGTCCGCGGAAAGAGTTGAACTCACCTGCGATAGCCAATGCGTTATCTCACCATCCTTTGTGCAGGCGGTGTTGCGGACCGACAGCCTCCAATGCACGAGGATCCGCAATGAAGTCTCTGCCTTCCAGGGCCAATCTCGACCATCTGAAGAAGCAGGCGAAAGAACTGCTCCGCCTCTATCGCGATGGCGATGCAACGGCTATTTCGCGCTTCATCGACAACCTTCCTGCTGCCGCGCAGCGAACGCCTGACGACGTCATCGCACTCGGATTGCGTCTGCACGATGCGCAGTCGTGCATCGCGCGCGAGTACGGCTTCGCTTCATGGGCAGAGCTTCGCCTGTACGTCGAAAGCCGTGCCGTGCAGCGCGAACAGCAGGATTTGATTCGACACTGGCTTGGCCTTGCTTACGGCGGCGACGTCGTCGGCGGATACGACGCCGCAAGGCCGCGCGTCGCGGCGCAGGTGTTGCGCGACCATCCCGGCTTGCCTTCGTCGGATGTGTCGGTGGCGTGCGCTGCGGGACAACTCGACGTGATAACCCGCGCAGTCGCTGCCGATCCGGACTGGATCAATCGGGCGGACGGACCGCTGAATCTTCCGCCGCTCGTTGCCGTCACGCATTCGCGCCTCGGACAGTTGCCGCAGTTCGCTGAACGGCTGCGCGAGTGCGCTCGGTTTCTGCTTCAGGCCGGCGCCAATCCCAATCAGCGTATCGGCAACCGGTATCCGCCGGCTTCACTGGCGTCGCCCCACGAGTCGGAACCGCTGTCCGCGCTCTACGGCGCAGCGGGCGTCAACCGCGATGCCGTCCTGACGGAGATGCTCCTCGCGGCAGGAGCAAACCCCAACGACGGCGAATCGCTCTATCACTCGCTGGAGGAGCCTGCCTGCACACGCTTGCTGCTGCAGCATGGCGCGCGCGTCGGCGGAACGAATGCGCTGCGTCGGGCGCTCGACATGCCGAACCCTGTTGCACTGGAACTGCTGCTGGCACACGGCGGCGATCCGAATGAACCCGTTGCAGCGGGTCCGACGACGACATGGGGACCGCCGCTGCTGCGTGCCATCGCCGTGCGACGATCGGCCCGTCATATCGCCGCCCTCCTCGCCGCCGGTGCCGATCCGCAGGCTCGCACGCCCGCTGGCGTCAGCGCCTGGCGACTGGCGATGCAAACAGGACTGCGCGAGGTCGCGGATCTGTTGCGCGCCGCCGGGGCAAACGACGCACTCAGCGCCGAGGACGAGTTCGTGGCGGCCTGTGCGCGCGCCGATGCCGGCGAGGCGCGTCGCATCCAGGCACGGCGTCCTGATCTTCCTCGTTCTCTGCCGGAGGATCAGTTGCGGCTATTGCCGGATACAGCCGCGTGGGGATCGGGCGACGCGATCAAGGTCATGGTCGAACTCGGCTGGCCAATTGCTGCGCGCGGCGGGGATTGGGACGCGTCGGCGTTGAACCATGCCGTGCTTCGCGGCGATGCCGAATTGACCGCGTTCCTGCTTGCGCATGGAGCAAGTTGGCAAGAGACACATGGCTTCGGTGCCGACGTGCTGGGCACGTTGTCGTGGGCTTCGATCAATGAACCTGCCGGGGTTGAACACGGCGACTGGATCGGCTGCGCTCGCGCGCTCGTCGCGCACGGATTGCCCGAAATAGAGCGTGATCCGGCGGATGGGGAACGACCGTTGATCGAAGGCAGGCCAATGCGGTTTTCAGAAGGCGTCGCGCAAGCGTTGCTGGCAGACGATCGCGCGACTTCAAAACCGGATTGAGCTCACCTGCCGTGCGCGATGGCCGATGCGCCGCCGTCAGGCGGCAGGTGCCCGCAAAGGTGACGGCGGGACGACGGTTTCGATCTTGCCGGTTTTGACGTCGTAGACGAGACCCGACACCACCATGCCATCGGGCAGCGCCTTGTTTGCCTTGAGCGCTGCGACATCGAGCGCGACCGCCTTGTAGGGCTCGGTGATCGCGAGATCATCGAGCGCGTCCGTCTCGACGTCAAGATGCTTGGCGAGCAATGCGGGCGCGTGCCGGTGACAGCCGATGATCCCGCAATCGGTGTGCTGGAGCAGCACGAGATTGCGCGCACCATCCGGGCGTCCCGCCGATGCCGCGACGACGCTCAACACCGCCAGCGTTTCGAGCAACGATTTGTTGATGCGCCCGCCGACGTTCCGGATCACGGCCGCTTCACCTTGCTTCAACCCCAGCACGTTCACAGGATCGACGCGTGGATCGACACAGCCGACGACAACGGTCCCTGTCGACGGAAGCATCTTGAGTTCAGGCGCGAACTCGGTCTCGGCGAACCTGGCGTTGCGCTCCAGCACGACATCATTGAAGTTCATTACTGCTACTCCTTGATAACGGTGCAAATTCGAGCAGCGAATTGCGCGCGTCATGCGCGCACGACCTCACAAGCCTCGGCTCAGGCGAGTACTTCGAGATCCCTGACAGGCTCTTCGCCAGGCGCACGCAGCGAGCGCTCGATGACGTGAGTCTTCGGCGTGCGGTCGATCACCAGCCCGAGCACGTCCGGTCGGCTGTAATGGCCACGCGAATCCATCATGCGTTTGCGCTTGTCGATCTGCCAGAAATCGAGGTCTGCGATGATCTCGCCCTCTCCTTCGCGCAGCGGCGCACCGCCCATGTACTCACCATTGGGCGAAACGATTGCGGTGAAACAGCCGCTCGAGATCGGGCCCACCTGGGTGGTATTGGTATCTTTCAGAATCTGCTGCTGTTGTTCGGGAGTCAGCCACGCTGTCGCGTTGACAACGAAGGCGCCCGCCTCCAGCGCGTGCTGGCGGATGTTGACGGAGATCTGCTCGGAGAACAGATCGCCAGCGAACGAACCCGGATACATCGCGGAATGGATTTCCTCGCCATCGGCCATCAGCGCATAGCGCGCTAGCGGGTTGTAGTGCTCCCAGCAGGCGAGCTGACCGACGCGGCCTACGGCGGTATCGATCGCGCGCAAACCTGAACCGTCGCCCATTCCCCAGACCATACGCTCGTGATAGGTCGGCGAGAGCTTGCGGCGGCGTTGCACGAGTGTGCCATCGGCATCGAACAGCAGTTGCGTGTTGTAGAGCGTGCCGCCGTCGCGTTCGTTGACGCCGATCGACACCACCATTTTCGCCTGACGCGCTGCTTCGCCAATTGCACGCGTCGTCTCGGACGGCACGACCACTGCCTGATCTAGAAGCTTGTAGTGTTCGGCTCCCATCGCAAACGGAGATTCGACGAACGAGAAGTACGGATAGTACGGAACGACAGTCTCAGGGAAGGTCGCAAACTGGACGCCCTGCTTGCCGAGTTCCAGAATTTTCTTGACGACTTTATCGACGGTGCCTTCCCGGCTGTAGAGAACGGGCGCGATCTGAACGGCTGCGGCCCGGATGATCTTCGACATGATGGTGTTCCTTTCGCTGGTGCGAGACAGATGATGAAGTGCTTGTACCTTATCGCCTCCGCCCTTTACGATCTATGTCGTTGTTGCCACCATTCATGACGTGCGTCGCCCGCGCGTGGGAGGCTCGTTGCATCGAGAAAGAATCTGCGGGTGCGACCGTGGAATGTCGCTAATGTGCGGTCAGGCGCGCAAGCCGGACCTCAGGAATAGATATGCATCGGATTGGCTTTATCGTGCCGCAACGATTTCAGATGATGAGTCTTGCGGCTCTAACAGCGTTCGAGATTGCGAACCTGCCGCCGACGGGTCCGTGCTACGACGTCCACGTGCTGTCTGCCCGTGGCGGTCCTGTCCGTTCTTCGGGCGGCATGACACTGGAAACCGAGGCGTTCGGCGATCCGGCTTTCGATACGGTCATCGTGGGTTCGATCACCGAAATGAAAATGCCGTCCTCCGATGCCGCAGTGATCGCGTTCGTCCAGGAGGCAGCCAAAGCATCGAGACGGGTTGCCTCGATCTGCAGCGGCGCATTCGTACTCGCTGAGGCCGGACTGTTGAAGGGCCGGCGAGCCACCATGCATTGGGCCCATGCGTCTGAATTCAGGGCCCGCTTTCCGGAAGTCATCACGGAAGAAGACCGGATCTTCGTCAATGACGGCCCCATCTGGTCCTCGGCCGGCATGACGGCCGGTATCGATCTCGTTCTGGCGTTGATCGATAACGATCTCGGTCCTGAGACCGCGAAAATGATCGCCAGGCTTCTGGTGATGAATCAGCGTCGGCTCGGCGGGCAGTTGCAACATTCCGCGCTTCTCGACATGACGCCAAAGTCCGATCGGATCGAACTGGTGCTGGCGCACATCCGCCGGAACCTGCGTAATCCGCTGACCGTCGAGGAGCTTGCCGCGGTGGCCAACCTCAGCCCTCGCCAGTTCAGCCGCGCGTTCGTGGCCGAGACCGGTCAGTCGCCCGCCAAGGCCGTGGAGCAGCTACGGCTGGAAGCCGCCCGATTCATGATCGAACAGGGCCGGCACACGATCAACGTCGTGGCGCAGGAAACGGGTTTTGCGGACCGGGAGCGCATGCGCCGCGCGTTTGTCCGAACGTTCGGTGTGCCCGCCGATATGCTGCGCCGGAACGCTCGACGGGAACCCGTTGCTGGCGCCTGAAACGTTCGGTCGCCCGCTTCACGATCCCCGACAATCTGGCCCGAAAAAAATACTTGAACCGGGATCTATTCTTTTGGCAGCCGATGCCGATAAGAGCGCTCATAAGCCCCTGTCAGACGAGCCCTCCCCATGCGAATCGACCTTATTGCCCGCCGCCCCGCCCGATTGAAACGTACGCTGATTATGTTGGTCGGCTGTGCCGGCGTACTGGCCAGTCTGTCCATCTGGGGACGGGTGCCCGCCGATGCACTCGCCGACGCCGATAGAGAGGTCGCCCAATTCGGCCCCGCGCTTCCCGGCACCGCGTGTACGGCCGAAGGAGCGGTTTCAAGGGACGCTAAAGGTACCTTTCTGATGTGCTGGAGGCTGGTCTGGAGCAAGCCGTAGCTTCTGCTTCCATAGCGGCGCTGACGCTACGTGTGATGCTCATCCCACGCGGCATGAGACCGCGCGCAACGCATGCATATCGCCGCGTCATGTTTCCGTTGCAAATGCATGCGATTGAAGGTTCAGTTGGGAAGCGCACGCAATGGCATGGCTAGCTTTCTTTTGTCGGTGGAGACGTTGTACGATTCCCCATCAATAACCATAAAGGGAGGCCTCATGGACGCACGCTTGAGGCAGACGTTGACTGGCGCGTTTCTCGCCACAGGTTGCCTGTGTTCGGCATCATCCCACGCGTACAGCGCGGCCGACGACGCCGAGGCCCAGGACCGGGAAGTGAAGGCGGCCTACGATCGCGGCTACAAGGCAGCGAAAGAGGAACTCGCGCACGAGGCCGCTGCAAAGGGCACTGCCGCCACGACGCCACCCGCAACCGAAGCGCGGGCGCAGAAACCGACGGTTGAGGCTGCTCGCAAACCCATCCTCGACATCAAACATGTCTACAGCGACGCAAGCGATATCGAGACCGTGCAAGAGGTGCCCGTCACGTCGAAGCCACTTGGGGAACAGCCAGGCACACAAGCTCCCGCATCCAGCAGCACTCGCGTCGCGCCAACAAAGCCGGTTGCCCGTCGCTCTCCAGTCGCGACAACCGACGCCTGGACGGATACCGACTCACTGCAGAACCCGCAACCGGTGCAACGCTCGAGCGCTCCGCCGCGCAATACCGGCA
>Ga0247692_1000036_pt1 | contig 29319 bp, 30 predicted proteins | sample CNK33_metaG_FD_183041 | JGI IMG/M metagenome (GOLD analysis project Ga0247692, IMG submission 183041) | Soil microbial communities from Purdue University Martell Research Forest, Indiana, United States - CNK33 | ecosystem: Environmental > Terrestrial > Soil > Temperate forest > Bulk soil...
CCCGCACAGGGGCGACGCTTGAAGCACGAAGGCAAATCGCGGATGCCAGCGAAAACCCCAAAAAAACCAAACCAGCCGCGCCGCGAAAGCACAAACCTCAACTGCCCGCGCGCCGCCCCAAAAACCAAACCCGCGCGCCAGCGCAACCCCTAGAACCAGTGATTAATACCAAACGAAACACCCGTCTGCTTCTCATGCTGAGAAGGATTCAACGTCGCATTCGTCACATACACACCCGTGAAATGCGTATAGTCAATATCCGCATAAAGCTCGGTGCGCTTCGACAGCAAATAACTCACCCCAAGAATCGCGACATCCTTTCTCCCGTCCACTCCATTCGTCTTGTTCTTGTTGTCATAGTACGCCGCAGTCACATTGAAGAAAGGCGTCATCTGAAACCGCACCCCGCCCCATAAATACTGATTCCGCGTCATGCTATGCACGCTAGCCGGAACGTCCTGCAAATTCAGCGAATACCCGGCCATCACATCGACGGGACCCACCGTTACCGTCCCACCCGCGGTGTACTGATCGTTGCTGAAGTACTGACTCGACGTAGCCGACAACGGATTCGACTTGTGCGTATAGCCAGCGCCCAGCTTGAACAATTGCGTGCGGTAATTCACGCCACCCGCCAACGTCGAGCCATGTGCGGCACTACCCGGCACGCCACCCAGCGCATATTCGCCACGTATCACCCAAGGCCCGAAAACACCACGATAGTTAATATCGTTATCGTCGCGGCCCGTGTTACCACCCGAGACCGCCGTCGATTCGGTAATGCTCAAGTAATGAAAGTCGAACGGCTCAAAGTCCTTGATCAGATAATGCTGCAGCGTGAACTGACGCCCCATGTCGATCTGGCCGAATGGCCCGCCAAACCCCACTGTCGATGTGCGCTGAAAGAGCTGGTTGCTCGTATTGTTGTTCGCACCCGTCGACAGCACGTAGCCCGCTTCCAGATTAAAGCGCACATAGTAGCCGCCGCCGATGTCCTCCTTGCCTTCGAAGCCCCAGCGGTTCGAGTTGTAAACGCCGTTGGACGCCATCGACAGCGCAGCGCCCCCTGACTTGGTTCCGTTCACGAGATTCCGTAACCCGCCATCCAGAGACCCATACAACGTGACGCTGCTCTGCGCATGAACCGCGCCGCCCGAAAGGCCAAGCAAAGTCAACGCTGTCAGCGAACGCCTCAGGCTGCTTATGCGCGCCGCGGAAACTACTCCTCCTTTTTCGTCCATATCTCCACCATCAATGTCGTTGTATTCATGTGGCGGGACGTGCGGGACGTGACGCTTCCCGCGCCGTCCACCGTGGATGTGCGTCAGCGTCCCGCGTGCACTGCCGTTCGATGTTCTGTCCGCTCCTGTCGGCAAACCATCGACACCCACGCGAGACACTCCGCTGATGCTGCTCTGGCAGGACCGCTTTCGGCGGCCGCTTACATGTCCTTCTTTTCCTCGAAGTACCAGTCCGAGTCCTTGTTGATCCATTCGGGACCCACACGTTGACGCGTCTGCTCTTCACCCGTCTTGAAGTACTCGCTGTTCACCGCGCGCTGCGCCATCGCCTCGTTGCGCTCGTCCCAGTCGCCCATCGACACGCCGTACCACGGCCATTCCGGACGCAGCGCCGGCAAGCCCAGCTCTTCCCAGATCGCCTTTGCGTTTTCCATGTAAGACTTCGTCGGCAGCGACAACGGCGGCAGTTTCTCCTTGCGCGTCGCATTCATCAGGATCACGCCGTCCACGGCGTCGTCGCCGCGCTGCGCGCCCGACGTGCGCGGACCATGCCCCGTGTCACGCCCATGCAGGATCTGCACGTCCTTGATTGCATTCATCCGGTAACTCATCGACCAGAAGATCGCGTCGCTGTTCTCCGGGTTGATGTCGTTGCTGACGGCCACGACCAGCTTGCCCACGGCGGGCTGCAGCGATGCCGCGCCCATCAGGGCGCGCCAGATCTCCGTTTCGGTGGCCTGCTCGCTGAAGACGACAATCACGAGCTTGCGCAGATTCGTGAGCGGCTCGTGCATCACGACCTTTTCCACGCTGGAAATACGCAGCGAATTGCGCAGGTGATCGAGGAACAGCGGCTCGAACGCAACTTTCTTCACCAGCGAGCTTTCGCTCGGCGTCACCTGGCTGATGATCGACACGAGGTGCGCATTCTTGCGGCGCGTAATCGCCGTGACGTTCATGTACGGATTGAATTCCTGCAGGTTCACGTGACCGTGCGACTCGCCGAACGGACCTTCCGGTTCGAGCGTGTCCGTCGGCACGAAGCCTTCAATCACGATCTCGGCGTCGGCGGGCACGAGTAGATCATTAGTCTTGCACTTCACAACGCGTAGCGGCTCGCCCAGAATCGCGCCCGCCACGCCGAGTTCGTCCACGTCGATCGGCAGCTTCTGCACGGAACAGAACGACACGGCCGGATGTCCGCCGATCACGAGCGCGGCGGGCATTGGTTTACCCATGGCCTTATATTTGAGCCAGTGTTGATAGATGCCCTGCCCCATTTCAATCGACGGATTGCAGCCGACCCGACGCTTGCCCTTGATCTGCCCGCGATACGTGCCCATGTTCTGGATGCCGTTCTCCGGGTCCACGGAGATGTATTGCGAGCAGGTCGTGTACGGTGCGTTGTCAAAGCCCGGCGTCGAAATCGGAATCGGCAGATGTTCGAGACCCTGTCCGTCGACGTCGAGATCGTCACCGATGAAACACACTTCCTGGCACGGCGCTTCATCCACGGTGACGGGATCGATCGGGTGTCCCTTCGCGTATTGCCACTTCTTGCCAATCTCGTCGACAGGCACGCCCATACCGATCGAATACACCTCCCGGTTGATCGACAGCGCGCCGACGACGACAGGCAGCTCGAACCGGCGTCCCTTGCTGTCGACGACGTTATGGAATACGAAGGCCTTGCGGTCCGATTCGGGAATGCCGCCGCGCAACTGCCAACGCACGAGCGGATGCAACTCGGTGTCCTTGTTGATCTCGCGATGAACGTGGATGACGAGACCTTTTTCTTCCAAGGCCTGCAAGTGTGTCTGGAAGGAAGGGAAGTTTTTCATGGTTGTCCGGTTAATGATCAAGGGGAATGCATCGCAAACCGGCCAGCCTCACGGATTCGCCTGTCGGATTGCATGGTGTGAGTCGAGCAACGGTCGCCGTGACATGAGGTGCCCGGGCAGCACGGCGGCAGACAAGTACCGCTGTTCGGCAGACGCTGCTTGACGAGTCGCGCGGCATGACATGCGGGACTGTGAGCGCAGACTGAGCCAGAACGTGCCCCCTCGCAAACGGTGATTTCTCATGTGCGCCATGAACGGATTTCATCCGTGGCAGAGCGCAGCGTCGTAGGCCGCCTGCGTGCTCAGACGATGAAAAGGCTTCATGCCACGCATGAACAGATTTCGTTTGAAGCGCGTTGGCGCGTCATTCAATCTTCATGGAGGCGTATGCCGCCTGTCGCGCACATGTTTTCTTGTCGATGGGGCGCACGGCATACGATGCATCGCGAAGCGGCACACGCATGCGCGGCACAGGTTCAACGAGAGACGACGAATATGGAACGACGCAAACGTATCGTGGTGGGAATCAGCGGCGCCTCAGGCGTGATCTACGGCGTTCGGCTGCTCGAGATGCTGCGCGAGCTGAATGTGGAATCGCATCTCGTCATGAGCCGCTCGGCCCAGATGACGCTAGCGTATGAAACGGATCTGCGCACAGCCGACGTGCAAGCCCTGGCTCACGAACACTATCCGAACGCCGATATCGGCGCCGCCATTTCGAGCGGTTCGTTTCGCGTGGACGGCATGGTCATCGCGCCCTGTTCGATGAAGATGCTCGCGGAGATCGCGACAGGCAACACGGGTTCGCTGTTGTCGCGCGCCGCGGATGTGATGCTCAAGGAACGTAAGCGGGTTGTTCTGATGGCGCGCGAGACGCCGCTGCATCTCGGGCATCTGCGCAACATGACGGCCGTCACGGAAGCGGGCGCCATTATCTATCCGCCCGTGCCTGCCTTCTACGCGCGGCCCGACAGTCTCGAATCGATGATCGATCACACGCTCGGACGTGTGCTCGATCTGTTCGATATCGATACGGGTACAGTCAAGCGCTGGACAGGCGAGTTCACCCATCGGCTTGTCAGCGTCGCGAATGGATGACGAGCTCGAACGAGGACGGCATCCTCGTTCGTTCCCGTAATCGGACGCTATCGATGGCGGAAGACGGGAGCGCGCTTGGCGAGAAATGCAAACATGCCTTCCTTTTGTCCTTCGGTGGCAAACGCAGCGTGGAAAAGCCGACGCTCGTGCAGCACACCTTCATTCAGAGACGTCTCGAACGCCCGATTGACCGCCTCTTTCGCAAGCCGCACCGCAGGCAGGTTGTAGCCAGCGATGGTATGCGCCGCCTCCAGCGCGGTTTGCAGTAACTCGGTTGACGGAACCACTCGCGCCACGAGGCCGGCTGCGTATGCCTCCTCGGCACGCAAGTTTCTTCCGGTGAGAATCAGGTCCATTGCCAGCGACTTGCCAACGGCACGCGCCAAACGCTGGGAACCGCCAATACCGGGCAAGATCCCGAGCTTGATCTCCGGTTGCCCGAATTGGGCATCATCGGCCGCGATGATAAAGTCGCATGCCATCGCCAGTTCGCATCCGCCGCCCAGCGCATAGCCGCCAACCGCCGCAATGATTGGCTTCGAGATCGTTCGGATGCGGTCCCACTCGGCGAAAAGGTCGTTCGCGTGCCATTCGGCGAAGGACTTCTCGGCCATTTCCTCGATGTCGGCACCCGCCGCAAACGCACGCGCATTGCCCGTGATGACGATCGCGCCAATTCCTTCGTCTTTGTCAAATGCGCTCAACGCTGCGAGTACCTCGCGCGACATCTGCACGTTGAGCGCATTCAACTGCTTGGGACGATACAGCGTGATCAGTCCGACGCGCTCTCTTCGATCGATCTTGATCGTTTCGTATGTATCGTTTTCCGATGCGCCTTTAAGGGTATCTGCATTCACGCCCACAGCAGCGGGGCCGGTATTCGTTTCGATCACTTCCATTTTGCTTTGCCTGGCGGACGCGCCACGTACTGCGGGAACTTCGGTCGACATAATTTCACCTGTCAGTTCAAGTTTGCGGTGTCATGCTGCGAGTTTGCGGCGCGCTTCGGTTCACCGTCGTCTGCTTTCAAATCAGCCTGCGACGCGTAGGCGCCCGACGAAGCCATCAATTCGGCCAGAATCGCTTCGCGGTGCTCGTCGACCGCCGGCGCTCTCCTGACCACCGTTACATCCTCATCGGGCGAAGTACTCATCTTGATTGGGTTGCCGGCCGTCTTTACCTTCCGCTCAGACTCGCCCTGGACATGAATGAACATGTTGCGTGAGAGCAGTTGGGGGTGATCGATGACCTTGTCGATCGTGTTGATCGGCCCACACGGCACGCCAGCCTCGTTCAGCTTGTCGAGCCAGACGCTGACGGGTGCGGTGCGGGTGATACGCTCGATCGCCTCGATCATCGCGGGCCGGTTCTGGACGCGAAGATCGTTGGTGAGGAATCGCGAGTCGAGTGCCACTTCCGGCACGCCGAAGGCATCCGCCATCAACAGAAAGAGCTGATCGTTGCCCGCAGCAATGATGAATCGATCATCCTGGGCCGCGAAACTTTCGAATGGCGCCAGCGACGGATGCGCGTCACCGAACCGGGATGGCACCTTGCCTTCCACGTCGAACCGTGCAAACGCCGTTTCCATCAACGCGGCCTGGCAATCGAGCATCGAGATATCCACGTGCGTGCCCTGCGCATCCCGGGAGCGCTTGTAAAGACCCGCGAGAATGCCAATCGCGGCAAACAGCGCGGCGCCGAGATCGCCCAGCGCCGTGCCCACACGTGCGGGCTGCGAGTCGGGCCAACCTGTCAGGCTCATGACACCGCCCATCGCCTGCACCACCGTGTCATAGCCGGGCAAATCCTTGTACGGCCCGGTATGACCGAAGCCCGAAATCGACGCATAGACGATATGCGGGTGCGTTCTTGCCAATTGCTCTGCGCCGTAGCCAAGCCGGTCCATCACGCCGGGCCGGAAGTTTTCGACCACGACGTCGGCCTGGTCCAGCAACCGGTCGAGCAATTCGCGGTCACGCGGAGATTTGAAATCGAGCGCGATACTCTCCTTTCCGCGGTTGAAGCACATGAAGTACGCCGACTCGCCGTCGACGAACGGACCGAACGCACGAGTGTCGTCTCCCGTACCCACACGCTCGATCTTGATGACGCGTGCCCCCAGATCGGCAAGCATCATCGCGCAATAGGGACCGGACAGTACACGCGAGAAATCGATAACGGTGATTCCTTCAAGGGGCAAACGCTTCTTTACCCCGGTCTTGTTCTCAGGCACAAGCACCTCCTGGTTGCGTTGAATCAAATGCCTTTCTGAATCCAGGCCGAAGCCTTTTCGGCGATCATCATCGTGGGGCAACTCGTGTTGCCGCTGGTGATCGTCGGCATCACGCTTGCGTCCACCACCCGCAATCCGGCTACGCCCCGCACACGAAGATGGCTGTCGACAACGACATTCGGATCAGCGAGATTGCCCATCTTCACAGTACCGACAGGGTGAAAAATCGTGGTAGCAATCTCTCGCGCCAGGTTTTCGAGTTCCTCGTCCGACTGATATTGCGGACCCGGCTTGTACTCTTGCGGCTTGTACGTTGCAAGGGCGGACTGGCTTGCGATGTGTCGCGTCAGGCGAAGGCTATCCACAGCGACTTTTCGGTCTTCCTCGGTACTGAGATAGTTCGGGGCTATAGCGGGCGCATCTTCGAAATTGCCGCTCCTGATATGAACAGTCCCCCTGCTTGTCGGGTTCAGGTTCGCAACACTGGCCGTGAACGCCGGGAACGTGTGCAGCGGTTGACCGAACGCGTCGAGGCTCAGCGGTTGCACGTGATACTCGAGATTCGCGTGCTTCCTGGACGGATCGCTACGTGCAAAGGCTCCCAACTGTGACGGCGCCATGCTCATCGGGCCCGTGCGGTGCAGTGCGTATTCAAGGCCGATCTTCGCCTTGCCGAGCATGCTCGACGCAAGCACATTCAGCGTCTCGCAATTTTCAACCTTGTACACCGCGCGAATTTGCAGATGGTCCTGCAAATTCGCGCCAACACCCGGTGTGTTTTGAAGGATGTCAACGCCGTGCTTCTTCAGGTGAGACGCGAGTCCAATACCTGAGTGCTGCAGAATCTGTGGCGATCCGATCGCGCCCGCGCTCAGCACCACTTCACGCGCTGCATTCACCGAAACAAGCTCGCCATCGCGAACAATCTCCGCGCCCGTGCAGCGCAGCCCACCGCTTTCATCGCGCACGATCGTGAGTTTCTTCACGCGGGCGTTCGTCCACGTCGTGAGATTTGACCGGTGTTTGATCGGACGCAGAAATGCCTTCGACGTGTTCCATCTCCAGCCGTTTTTTTGCGTGACGTCGAAGTAGCCGACGCCGAAGTTGTCGCCGGTATTGAAGTCGTCGATGAAGGGAATGCCCGCCTGCGCCGCCGCTTTGCTGAACGCATCCAGGATATCCCATTTAAGACGCTGCTTTTCCACTCGCCACTCGCCACCGCTCGCATGCACTTTTGCAATGGTGGCCGTATTGCCGTTGAGCAGACCGCGCTGTTCGGGGTCGAGCTTGTAAAAGTCTTCATGCACCATGAAGTCCTTCAGCGAGTTATCCCACGTCCATTCCGGATTCCCCGTCAATTCGGCCCAGTGGTCGTAATCGCGCGCCTGGCCACGCATGTAGATCATGCCGTTGATACTCGAACAGCCTCCCAGCGTTTTGCCACGCGGATAGAGTATCTGCCGCCCATTGAGCCCCTTGTCCGGCTCAGTACGGAATTGCCAGTCCGTACGCGGATTGCCGATGCAGTAGAGGTAACCGACGGGAATGTGAATCCACATGTAATCGTCGGCACCGCCTGCTTCGACAAGGAGAACATTTCTGGTCTTGTCGGCGCTCAGTCGATTTGCCAGCAGACTCCCGGCAGATCCAGCCCCGATAACAACATAATCAAATGTCTTGCTTTCCATCTCGCGACCACCATCGAAAACGTTTAGCTATACGAAACTACGCTCGACCACCATCGACGCCGACGAAATAATTAGACCGATCGTCTATAAAAAGGCAAAAAAATTTGGCTTACTTCAGTGTGGCGAAAAAACCGTTCGCGAACGTGCGTAGTGCCGCAGGGTCACCGTCCAGTTTCGCCCTGAGCACAGCCCCTTCCCAACCGATCCAGAAAAATGCGGCTACGCTCGCGCAATCGGTTTTGCGCGGGATCTCGCCGGCCGCTCGCGCTTCGAGCAGGCATCGCGCCGTTCGTGCTTCCCAATCTACGAACACTTCACGCAGACGCTCGCGATAGCCTTCGGGCAGCACGCCCATTTCTTGTCCAAGATTGCCGACCAGACATCCCCGCTTGAAGCGATAACGTCGCATCCCCGCCTCGGCGTCCATGACGAAGTCGTGCAGCCGCTCAAGTGGCGACCTTTTTTCATTCGTCAGAATGCGGTCCAGTTTCTTCGCGAAGTACGCGGCATATCGGTCGATCAGCTCCAGCCCGAATGCTTCCTTGCTTGCAAAGAAATGATAGAACGAGCCCTTCGGCACATCGGCATTACGCAAGATCTCTTCGATACCGGTCGACGAAAAGCCTTTTTCCGTCAGCACGGCGACGCCGGCCCGCAGCAGCGACTCGCGGGTCTCGCTATAGCCTGCAAGCTCCTTCGGGGGGCGCCCTCGGCGGCGCGGAATGGTCGGCGTGTTCATGTAGCGGATATTAGACCGATCGTCTCAGAAATTCAAGCGCACAGATGAAAACAGTGGCGACGTCGATGGTACGAACGGTCATGCTTGACTCGTTGCGCGAGCTGCATGAGGCAGGTTGGCCGCACGGTCTGTGTCTGCATTGTTGAGTCATCGCCCTCACTGGCGGCCAGGCCGTCGCCTCCTTGCCCACAACAGTTTTGCCCGTCGGGAATAAATCGCCAATGAGCACGGTATTGCTTCGTGCGTCCACAGCGTTGCGGGCCTTCGCCCACTGGGCGAGAGGCGCCTGTCTATGCGAATCGTGAGCATCGTTGGCACATTCGACAGACACGCGCGCACAGGCCCAACAACAATGCTTTCCAGTTATCCACCTTAATCTGGCGCTGGTGGATACCTACACTGCATTCACCGGTTCGCAAACGGGATCGTTTGAAGACCGAACCAAATACTGGAGGTAATTATCATGAAGTCTCTCATCCAAGCCGTTGTTATTGCCGCTGCCCTCGCTGCCCCCGTAGCCGCATTCGCCCAGTCGAACCAGCCCATCACCCGTGCGCAGGTACGCGCCGAACTCGTTCAACTCGAAAAGGCTGGATATCATCCTGGCGATGGTGACAACACCAGTTATCCGGAAGAGATTCAGGCAGCCGAGGCGAAGGTCGCTGCGCAGAACAATGCGACAGGCATCGGTGGCGTCACGAGCGGATCGTTTGGCGCGGGTCACGCGGCCGTCTCGAAGGCGGACTGGGACGCGATGTACAACCGTCCGTAATATCCGCACAACTTGATATGAAAACGGGCCTATGGTCGTTGCCGAATCCGATAGCAGGCCCGAGTCGTTCTACATCACCTCCGCCGTCGAGTTCCCTGTCGACGGCTTCGCACAGACCTCAAAGGTCTGTGCGTCTTTTTTTTTTGATTCGCCGAGACCCAATCAGAACCGTGCGCGCATACCCACGGTGCCGACAACCTGATTGGCCGTCGACGACGCGCCACCCGAGTTGTTGATAAATGCCACATAGCCGTGACCAGTTGTGTGCTGGTATATCGCTTCGGCGTAGACGTCCGTGCGCTTCGAAAACGAATAGACCGCCTGTAGGTTAACCTGATTCCATTTCGGATCTGCGCCGAAGGTCGTGGTTTGTGATACGTGTCCGTCCGTGTACGTGTACGACGCGCCGAGAGCGAGCGCGTGCGTGATCGCATATTTCACGTTTAGATCGTAATTGTCGAAGCGAAGCGTGCCATTATTGGACTCAAACGACTGGGTGCCCTGGAACTGGCTATGAGAATAGGCGAACCCGACAACGGCTGGACCATAGCTATAGTTGATGGCGGCCGCCGCGGTGCGTTGTACTTCCGCTCCAAGCTGGAACCCGCCGGTCCCGTTCGCAGCCGATTCAGCTGTGTCGATAGCGCCCGTGGTCGCGGAAGTCGAGTTCGATCCATTTAACTGCAGGTAGGCGGCCGCAATATTCAACGGCCCGCTGCTGTAGATTGCGCCCACGCTGTAAGCACGATTGTTTGCAAAGTTCTGGTTGTTCGAGAAAGCGTACAGGCCGCCAAACTTGAAACCGTGGTAGTCGGTGCTGGTGTATTTGATTGCGTTGTTTATCCGGAAGGAGTGGTCGAAGTTGTCGTTGTCGAACGGGTGAGCAAACCCTGTGTCGCCTAAGGTTCCCGAAACGCCCGACAATGGCGCGACGAAATCCGTCAGGAAGTCGTATTGACGCCCCAATGTCAACATGCCGAACATGTCGCTCCTGATACCCACGAAAGCCTGCCTGCCAAAAAGCCGGCTGTTTTGCGCGAGCTTACCGTTCTGCACGTTGAAGCCATTTTCCAGAACGAAGATCGCATGCAGACCGCCACCAAGGTCTTCAGATCCGCGAATGCCAAATCGGCTCCCGTTTATTTCGCCGCTGGTCGTCTGGAACAGTGAACCATGCGATGTGCCTTTCACCACGTTGTTTGTATACATGAGCCCTGCGTCGATGAGACCGTAGAGCGTCACGGCGCTCTGCGCGTGCGCAGCAGTCGTTGCAGCCACCGAGATTGCGAGAACAGCGATTCGTTTCATTTGACACCTCTTGCTTGAAAGAAATCGACCTCGTCTAGTGAAGAATCGTCAATAGCGCGTGGTGTTCAAATCCTCGGAAAATACCTTTCTGGCTGCTCAAGACGCGAGTAATTGTTTATGTGAAAGCAGACTGTCAAATAACATATTTATGTTTTTATGCAGCCGAAATACCGGATTTTTTCCGTCGATTTATGCGTGGCCGCCACGCGAACATAATGGAAAGGACCGGCAGCGGATTGCGTCGACAAAGGCGAGCCACACCGAAGTCCCGTCACTTCAGCTTGATCCCGTCAGATGATTCATCCAGATCGAAAATTATCGGGATGAAAATACACGCATGAATCACATAAGAGCGCAAACGCGGCTAAGCGTCGATTGCACTTTTGTATTGGTGCTCATACTTTGGTTTAGTTGATTTTTCGTTTTGAACCAGAAGCACATTTACAAAATTTTGCGTGAGCGCCATCAAAATGGGCTGATCCCTGACATCCCCCCGTCTACCGCCAGATCGGCACCCGTCATATACCGCGATGCATCCGACGCGAGAAAGAGGATGGCTGCAGCAATTTCATCGGGCTTAGCAGGCCGCTTCATCGGAATGACATTCGACCATTGCAGCAGTTGCGCGTTGGATATTCCCAATGTATCGAAGATCGGCGTATCCGCAACCCCGGGTGAAATGCTGTTGACGCGTATATCGTGCTCGACGAACTCGGCGGCAAAGCTCTTGGCGAGCGAAACCACCGCTGCTTTCGACGCACAATACGCCGAGAAATGCTTCGTGCCCTGATTGGCCGCAAGCGACGCAACAAGGATGATCGATGCAGGTCGAGCGAGGAACGGCAGCGACTCGCGTACAGTCGCGTAGACTGCGCCAACATTGACGTTGAGCACGTCCGAGAATTGCTCCCACGACGTCTCGCGCACGGGTGTTTGCCGGGAAATGCCGGCATTCGCGACCACCACATTTACGTCGCATTGAAAATGGCCAACTGCGCTCTCGTATAGCCTTTGCATGTCTTTCGGGCTTGCGGCGTCCGCGACGACAGCCAAAGCGTTCTCGCCGAGCTTCTTCGCAGCCTGGCCCAGCTTGTCCGCATTACGCCCGCTGATCACCACGCGCGCGCCCTCGGATACGAATCGTTCGGCGGTTGCGAAGCCAATGCCGCTGCCGCCGCCTGTCACCACAGCTAAAGCATGTTTGAGTAGCATTGCCTCATCCTCGCAAATTGACGACTAGTGCGCGGCCTGCCTGGATCGCGCGTGTCGTATGGCCTTTACCGTGCAAATCACCGGCAATGAAAACGGCGCCCGCCGCGAAGCGTTGCGCAGCGTCACTGCTCCCCACAACAATTTCAAGCTCCCCTGCGAGCACAACCACATATTGCCTCGACGGTGGATTGTGCCAACCGAGGAAATAGTCACTGTTGAACTCGTGCAGGAGTACGCTCTCGCACGCTTGCGGCGAAGACAGCGACACGGTAATGCCCTTGAAAGACACTGGGCTGACCTCAAAAACCTCGATGTGCCTGAATAGCGAGTGTCCGTCGTCGCTGGTGTATATCTCGATGCATTCCATCATTTCTCCTTTTGCTAGAAAACGAACGCACGTGGATGACCCGGCAATACGCGCAACGACTCGCTATGGATTGAGCCGGGAAGAAATGTGTCATCCAGCTCTGTGCTGTGCGCGGCCATGCCGTTGGCCAGTGCGGCCCAGGCCGCGTGTACCGGGTCGAGCCGGCCGAGCAGCGTTGCGCCACCTGGGATCAGCCGTGCGGCAGCCAGCATCCGAACTGGCCGGCTCGAATCCAGAGTGGAACCGTGCAGCGCGATGGCAATGTAGTCAATGAAGAAATGCTTGGTGCGCTCGACCACAATGGGTGGAAGCGCGTCATATTCGAGGCCGGCGCAGAAACGGCCGAATTTCTGCGCCACGGTTGACTGCACGCGGGGGGCGTGCGTTGGCGTGACCATGAAGCATTACCTCCCAGTACCGCCTCGAGCGGGCTAATCGGGACATAGTAACGAGTCGCTGTTGCATTATAGCTAGTGCATGCTGGCCGAACTGAGCAAAACACTCGTTCGCCAGCATGATTAGACCTAGCAGGGTCGGCTCAGTCAAAGTCCGCCACTCTGCACTATCATGATGGACTCAGGAGGGCCCACATGTGTACCTGCGAAGCCAACCCGCACGACGCTCGTCGTGCACGACTCAGGCTGTCATAGCCAACATGCGAAACGCGCGATACAGCAAAGGCCGGTTGCTGATCGTCACGGCGTTCGCGTTGTCCGCGTCCGTGTTCATCAGCGGCTGTCAGTCGGCGACGACGCCGACCGTGACCGCCCCGGGGCAGATCGCCACTGACGACGCCGCGCTCGCCGCCCGGGTGAAACAGGCGCTCGTCGCGGACTCGGGGCTGAGATCGTTGCCGATCAGCGTCGCGACGTATCGAGGCGTCGTGCAGTTGTCCGGCTACGTGGATTCAGAAGTACAGATTCAGAAAGCGCTTGCCGTGACGCGCGGCGTGCCGGGGGCGCAATCCGTCAGCAACGATCTGCACCTCAGGCCGCAATGACGCGCCTTTGCCGGAAAACACCAGCCGCCCACGCTCTACCACAGTCACCGGCTTCGGAGCCGACCGTGATCGATCCCGAGCGATCGGTGGAACTTATCCGAAGCCGACATTCAGTTCACCGCCAATGCAGTGATTAACCGCCCCCAACCTGTGTCTGGTCCGTAGTGATTTCGACCAGGCGTTGACCCTCTTTGCTGTCCTCGACTCTCCAGCCTCGCGCGCTTAACGCTGCCCGTATGTGATCGGCTCTTTCCCAATCCCTTCCAGATCTGGCCCGCTCACGTTCGTTGAGTAACACGCGAATGTCCTCCGGAATATCAGATACAACAGGTTTCCATTCGCGCAAACCGAGACCGAGCACAGTATCAAAGCTGTCCACGGTTGCTCTCAGAGTCGCGGGTGGCAGGTTACTCCTGATGAGATCCCAAAGTACGGCAAGCGCCCTCGGCAGATTCAGGTCCTCGTTCACCTCGGCGTCGAAGCGGGCGGCGAATTCCGGATGGACGCGACCTGCGTCCGGCCAGGTCGAATAGAGATGGCGCAGCCGGTTCAATGCCGTCTGCGCGCCATCGAGAGACGCCCAGTTGAAGCGCAGCTTGCTCCGGTAATGGGCTGTCAGGCACAGATAACGGTAGGCGAGCGGATCGATGCTTCGACTCCGCAAGGTCTGAAGACGAATGAAATCCCCGCTCGACTTTGACATCTTCGTGTTTGTATCGAGCGTCAGAAAGTGTCCGTGCATCCAGAAATTTGCAAGCCGCGTGCCGTATGCCGCTTCCGTTTGCGCGATCTCGTTGTTGTGATGCACGGCGATATGGTCCTCGCCGCCGCAATGAATATCAAACCACGCGCCGAGGTATTTCGCGGACATGGCCGAGCACTCGATATGCCAACCGGGAAAGCCTCGACCCCACGTGCTCTCCCATTCCATCTGCCGCCTGACTTCGGGCGGACTGAATTTCCACAAGGCAAAGTCCGTCACGTTTTTCTTCGCGCCGAGCGCGACCCGCTTCCCCGCGTGCAAACCCGCGCGGCCTAGCCGCGCGAGGTAGCCGTAATCGTCCTGCTTACTGGTGTCGAAGTAGAGACCGTCGCCCGTCCGATACACGTAGCCAGCTCGTTCGAGTTCGCCAATGAACGCGATCTGTTCGGTGATGTGATCGGTCGCACGGCACCAAACCGTCGGCTCCAGCAGGTGGAGGGCGTGCCAGTCCGCGATGAAGGCGTCGGTGTAGCGTCGAGCAATGGCCCACGCTGATTGTCCGGTTCGCTGGCTGCCTTTCACCATTTTGTCTTCGCCTTCGTCTGCATCAGAAGTCAGATGACCGACGTCAGTGATATTGACGACGTGCCGGACCTCGAAACCGTTACGCATCAGTACGCGGCGCAGGATGTCCTCGAACACGTAGGTTCTGAGATTACCGATATGCGCATAGTCATAGACAGTGGGTCCGCAGCAATACATGCCGACCCGACCGGCGTGGATTGGCGCGAACGGGCGCACGGTACGCGACCAGGTGTCATATAGCGCAAGCGGCATCGAGTCTCTCCATCCCAAGGTATAGGGCCAAAAAACAGAAAGGCCGCCGGTTTTGCAACGGGCGGCCAGAAGGCGTTGGCTTCGACGTATAGCTTGATCGCTAGACGCAGCTTCCCCCCGGCACGTTTTGACAACATGCACGGATCAGCGAAGCGAGGAGTTTGGCGGGACTAGACATGTCGAGAATCGTAACGTCTGTTGGCTGCGCAGGTCAAGACCGTCGAATGGCTGCTCTCGGTGACGACTTGCGAACGACCGATCATTGCCACCTCGGGAGTTCATGTCGTGGAAGGGTTTCGGATTGAAGGCGATTGCAATCCTTCGGATACCTAGCTATCAAATTCGAGAGCCCCTTTTGCTGGTCTTTGCCGGTTCAGGTGGGATGCGAATGGAGATCGGGGGCTATTTCGACCGCTGTACGGTCGTGCCGCAGATGTATTGGTGCCAGATGGCGCGTATGCAGTGGAGACGTATAGCGCTCCGCCGCTATTCAGCGGTGGCATAAAAGAGTTGCTGGCTGCGATCGGCAAATCAACGAAAAGAGGCCAGAAAAAAGGCCTATTCGCGATGTAACCGCACGCACGTGACCGATAGAATTTCGCTACATACCGTCACGCGCCCGATACCTGTCGGATCGCTTTCTCCCATCGGATTTCCGGTTAATTCAGCATGACACGGCTTGCACGGCACTACGTCCCAGAACAACCGCAGCACGTTATCTTGCAGGGGCTCACGGGACCCGCTTTCCTGGACGAAGGAGACTACCTGTACTTCCTCGCCTGCCTGGCAGACGCAGCCCGCGTCGCCGATCTGGCAGTCCATGCGTGGGTACTCATGCCTGACGCGGTACAGTTCCTCGTCACGCCTTCATACGAATCGAGCGTGGCCATGGCGATGCAGGCGGTCGGCCGTCGCTACGTCGAGACCTTCAACCGCCGCCATGGACGCCGTGGTACGGTGTGGCGTGGCGGTTACTGCGCAACAGTGATTGAGCCCGACCGGTATTTTCTGTTCGCGAGCCAGGTCATCGATCATGCGCCGGTGCGAAACGGCCTCGTGGCAGAGCCGGGAAAGTACCAATGGTCGAGCTACACGCATCACATCGGGCTGCGTGTCGATAGCTTCATTAAGGACCATCCGCTCTACCGGGCGCTCGGCACTACGCCGCTCGAGCGCCACCAGGCCTACCGCGATTTGAGCGCGCAGCCCCTCGACGAACTCGAGGTCAATAATCTGATGGAGTCGACACTCAAGGGCTGGGTGCTCGGCAGCGCCGCGTATTGCGAGTGGGCGGCGCAGACAGCTAACCGGCGCTTGATGCCCTTGCTGCTGCGCGACCGGCCGCCCACGGTGCGCACGACACGCCGCCTCGCAAACGTGGGCTAATGTAAAGAAAAACAGGCGCTACGCCAGGTCAGAGTGTTTCAATCCGCTTGGCCGGTGTCGAGAAATCACCCGGCCCATCGCGCTCATCCTCGAACGCGGTGGCCGCACTGGAACAGGCGGTCACGTCGACCGGTCTGTCCTTTTGCCCGAGCCGAACTTGAATCTCCTTATCCATTCGAGGGACGAGATCGTCGGCGGATTATCGGCCGAGGCTCGATTGGGTCACCAAAGGACAGTGGACGGCATTTCCGCTATGGCTACCGACGCGGTATTCATCGGCATACGCCGCCCGACGAGGATACTCGCGCAGTAAGCCGTCAGTGAAGGCTGGTGATGAAAATGCGCAGTAAAAATTGTCAGGAAAAGTAAGCACTAAAAATGCGGCGCATTCAGTGGGCTATGCTAACCCCGATGCGACTAGCTTGAGTTTCTGACTAAACAATGAATAGCTTCGATTCGTCTATCGAAACATACCTGTCCAACATACACTTTGATCCATTCGCGATTCGAACCATAGAAGCCATCGCGGACCTTTACACCTTCAAAGGCCTCGTACTCATTCCCGTGCTGTGGTGGATGTGGTTTCAGCAGGACGAGCGCCGCGAATGGCGGCGAGAAATGGTTCTCGCGACGCTGCTCAGTGGGCTCGTGGCGCTCTTCGTCGGAAGACTGCTGACCCACTGGTTGCCGTTCAGAGTGCGCCCCGTCTATAGCGCCGAACTGCATCTGCACTTTGCAGGTAGCAATATCAAGGACGCACTGCTGACGAGCTGGAGTTCCTTCCCAAGCGATCACGCGATGCTATGGATGGCCGTCGCCACCGGCATTTTCCTCGTGTGGCGCGGCATCGGTGTGCTGGCGATTCTCTATACCGTGCTGTTCATTTGCGTTCCGCGCGCCTATCTTGGCTTTCACTACCCGACCGATTTGCTGATGGGCGCCGCTGTGGGAATCGGAATTACGTATGTCATGACGCGAGATACGATCCGCGTGCGCTATGCGACTCCGGCGCTGCGATGGATCGAACTCCGCCCGGGACCTTCAGCGATGCTGGCCTTTATTCTGTGCATCGAACTTGTTACGCAGTTCGACGAACTCCGCAAGCTGGCGAGCGGTGTGATCAAAAATCTATGAAGTACGCGTTGCGGTGCGGCGCTGGAAGCGTGTCATCACATAGCGAGGGACCGATCACTCATCCACGGCGTCATGCAGGTGGCTTGCGAGGTAGTCGATCAGCGCTCGCACCTTCGACGGAAGGAAATGTCCCGCGACATCGACGGCACCCGACGCCGCGCCAACCATGTCGCGGCAATACCGGTAGACCTGCGCGCCCGAATCCGTGACCCGGACGCTGCGCGTCGACCGCTCCAGCAAGCGCGTGCCAAGCGCTTCTTCAAGGCGCTTGATCTGCCGGCTTACCGTCGACGGCGTGCTGCCCAGCTGGCGCGCGCGATGACCCGTGCGGGCAGGCGTTGAACAACGCTTAACAGAACCTGCCGGATTATCGATGGAAGCTTGTCGGCCATAGCAGCAGCGCGACCATCGGCCAACGGCCGCCAGGTCAGCATTGCCGTGCGCCGATACGTAATCCACCTCAGCCGAAACAACACGCTTGAAGACCAGCGTCGCCATAAGCCGCACGTCGGTTTAAGGAGTATTGCAGCAAGAAACGGGGGGCAGCCGACTGCTTACGCCAATATGGTTCATGCAGAGGGACGCGATTGCGTTTCTCCCTCCCAACTTCAGTCAATGAGGAATCACCATGTCAAAGGAAGATGACAACAAGGCCGTCGTGGGCCGCTGGTTCGACAATTTTTGGGGCAAGACATGCAATCTCGATATCGTCGATGAACTTGCCGCGCCCGACATGCTTCTTCAATACTCATTGCACGAACCGCGGCGTGGACGCGAGGACATCAAGGCATTCATGACCGATTTCCGCGAAGCGTTCCCGGACCTCAACTTCTGGGGCGCCGCTGATCTCATCGCCGAGGGAGACTATGTCGTTGGCCGCTGGGAGGGTGGCGGCACACATACCGGTCCAGCGTTCAGCGATTTCCTCATCGGATCGTTGCCTGCTGCGACCGGTCGGAAAATGCACTTCACCGGCACAACTGTGCTTCGGCTCAAAGACGGCAAGATAGTTGAAGAAATCGGGCTGGACGACGGCGTGACTGCGCTGCGACAACTTGGACTCATCAACGCGGCGTGATCCAAGGACTGCCGGGCCGGAAGTGGGCGCTCAACGCCAGTTGCCAGAACGGGTTCTGCCACAGTCTTGCGGCGGTCAACCGGGGCGAGTCAGAACCTATTCCGAATAGAAGCCCGAACCCACCAGGCCCGGCACTCCGTCGATCTTGACTGCCTTCACATAGGTCCATTTATGCGATGGCTGACTCTGCCCCGGTCTCAGGAACATGTAGTCAACCCAGCCCGATCCATTCGTTTCAACTGTCTGGATCATGGCGTCATGAAACGGCTTGCCGTTGGTATCTTTCTTACCGCTCACGTTGGTCCCCTCACGGGCTGGGAAGGCCGGATTCAACAAGACATTTTCCTTCAGATCGTAAACGAACAGATAGGTGTCGTCGTGAAACCACTCGCTGCCTTTGACTCTGAACTCGGAAAACGCGACCTTGCCTTTACTTCCGATCAACGCCGCGGCTTTGTCGACCAGCGCTTCGGTTTGCTTTGCTGTCTCGGACGTCGGAGGAGATGTCTGCGAAAATGCCGGCGACGCGGAGCACACTAGTCCAGCCAGTAGCAATATGCTGGTAACGAGAGCTTTACCGTTCATAGCAGTATCTCCAGCGGCTGAGTTCAGCGCTGTGTCCGCTTTCAATGGCTGTTCAGCCGTCGCGAATGACGACCGCTAATCGGAGCCGGTGGCGCCTGTCGCCAGGCTCGACGAGCACCGCACAAGAGCGGATTGTGGAAGTGAAACGCCTTCTGTATGCAAAAGACTAGCGCACGAACCTTAGCCTTTCCAGAGTCGTTTTCCCGCATCAATGTCGGCTCGATAGCGAACGGTCGCGTTCGACTCTTCAATTGCAGGTTCCAGGCGGTTTAACCGCACGCATGACAACCCGGCAGCCACGAGCGAGAGAGACGGGCGCACATGTACAGCGCGTGCAAGTCGCTCCAACTAGCGAGGCTGTTCGATAAACGCTTCGAACGCCGACGCGTAATCCGGATGCCAACGAGACAAGGCAGGCCTGTTTTCTACGATATCCCCTATGGCCCATAACATGCGGCGCTCGTCGAGCGAGCGCGGCACGTCGTTATCCGGACACAGGATGTAGAAGTCGCCAGCGCTGAGGCGCTCGAGCATGAACTCGACCGTTTGCTCAGGTGTCCATGCCGCAGCGGGTTTTTCCGTCCGGCCTTTGCGAGTCAACTCCGTGAACACGAAGCCGGGAATGAGCAAATGTGCGCTTATGTTGCACCCGGGGGTGTTACGGAGTTCGTGTTGGAGCGCCTCCGTGAACGCCTTCAATCCGGCTTTCGACACGTTATACGCCGGGTCCCCAGGCGGGGTCGTAATGCCTTGCTTTGAACCCGTATTGATGACAAGCCCTCGTCGACCGCGCTTGATCATGTCCGGTACGAAAACCTGCGTGCCGTGGATTGGGCCCCACAAATTCACGCCGAGCACGCGCGTCCAGTTCTCGGCGGGACCAAACATACCGCTGCCCGGTTGAACGCCGGCGTTGTTCATCAAGACGTCGGTGCCGCCAAATCTTTCGACGACGGCTGAGTGCAGACGACGGACATCATCAATGGAACTGACATCGGTTTCGAGTCCAAAGACGTCCCGCGCGCCGCTCGCGCTCAACCTGGCGATTTCTTCCACCGCATGCGCAATTCGATCGGCATCGCGGTCTGCAATGCAGATACGAAGTCCAAGCTCGGCACACCGCTTTGCCGCAGCCAGGCCGATACCGGCCGCGCCACCAGTGATGACGGCAACGGCTCCCTTGGTCAGAGCAGGATGAGACATTTGTCGAGTTCCTTGATGAGTCCCGGGGTGCTTGCGCACCTGCCGCAGCTATCCCGATGCGGTTCGGTAGAATGGAACGAGAGTAGCACGAGCGCCTTTCTCGCGTTGCTTCAAGGCGTCCCGCCGGCGTTCTCAAGTGTGCCCGTGCACCCTATCCGATGAGACTATTGAGCAACGCGAAACCTGTCTTTTCCGTTCACGTCTTTAAACATCAGTCCCGGTAGTGAATACTCCATCCGTGCGATGCCGCATTCAACCGGCAAGCTATGACATGGGCAAGCTGTCTTTACCGCAAACCTATCTGTGTGGCTGCATTTGTTTGCAGCAGAATCGTTACCCACCGTGACCTCGCGCCTTTCCTCCAATGTCGAACCAATCGATTTTTCCGCGCCCGCGGCGCGGGTAGCACAGCGTCTGATCGGCGCGATCTTGACGGTAGACGGCGTAGGCGGCCGTATCGTCGAGACGGAGGCCTACGATCCCGAGGAACCAGCATCGCATGCGTTCTCCGGGCCGACGGCGCGCAACACCGTACTTTTCGGGCCGCCCGCACATGCCTACGTGTACCGGTCGTACGGCATTCATTGGTGCCTCAATTTCGTGTGTCGAGAAGAAGGTCACGGCGCCGGGGTACTGATCCGCGCGATCGAACCGTTGACCGGACTGGACGCGATGCGTCAGCGGCGTGGACTCGATCCGATCCGCCTGCTCTGTTCTGGACCGGGCCGCGTTGGACAGGCACTTGGCATCACACACCGGCACAACGGCATGTCTTTACTTGAAGCGCCCTTTCACGTCGAAGCGCCGCAAGAACCGGCGTCGATCGTGACAGGGCCACGCATCGGCATTACCAAGGCAATCGCGTTGCCCTGGCGTTTCGGCCTCGCCGCGTCGAAGTTCTGGAGCAAGCCGTTTCCAAAGCACAATTGAGCGCTCAATCTGCAAGCGACACAACTGTCATATCGCGACAGCAATCATTTTGTCGTGGCGTCTTCGAGTATGCGCGATGTACGGGTCCGTAGACGTGGTGCCACGAAGTCGAGAAAAGCACGCAACTTGAGTGGCAGAGGCGTCTGTCCTTTATGCACGAGACTGATGGGCAACGGCGCCGACTCGAACGTGTCGAGCACGACGCTCAGTGCGTTGTCACGAATCGCGTCCGCGACCTGATAAGACAACACACGTACCAGTCCAACGCCAAGCATCGCGGCTGCGATCGCCGCTTCCGCCGTGTTGACCGCAAGCCGTGAATGAACGGGCACGGACACTTCTGACTTGCCGGACCCAAACACCCAGGCACGCGTGGATGCGAGCACCTCGAAGGTAATGCACTCGTGCGCCGCGAGATCGCGCGGTTTGACGGGCTCACCATGCGTTGCCAGATACGCGGGACTCGCGCAGACGACCCGGCGCACAGTTCCCACTCTCGTCGCCATGAGCGTGCTATCGGGCAGTTCTCCGATGCGGATGGCGACATCTGCTTGCTCCTCCATCAGATGCACGACGCGATCCGTGAGCACGAGGCTCACGTTGATTTCCGGATAGTGCGCGAGAAATTCCGCAACCACGGGCACGACGTGCAAGCGCCCGAACACGACGGGCGCCGTGACCACGAGTTCGCCCTTGGGAGAGGCGTACTCCCCCGTCGCCGCGCGCTCGGCTTCTGCAATCTCATCGAGGATGCGCCGGCACGCCGCCACATACGAGGCGCCCGCTTCCGTCAATGAGAGCTGCCGCGTCGTGCGTTGGATAAGACGCGTCTTCAGATGCGATTCCAGTTCTCCCACCTTGCGGCTCACCGTTGCCAACGGCATGCCGAGGCGCCGCGCGGCGGCCGACAAACTGCCCGAGTCAACGACAGCGACAAGGATGGACATGGAATCAAGCCGATTCATCGGATGGCCCTATCAAAAAATGGAAGGATGATTCCCGATGTTGGGAGATTCTCTTTATAAATGCAAGCGCGTAGCCTGCAGGCTATGTGCCACGGCATCTTGCTGCACATGCCCTGAAGATCGAAATAAAAGGAGAGTGCCGTGAACGGCCTGCCAGATACATCCAATAATGCCCAGACCCACGCAGTCGCGTCACGCGCCAAAATCGTCATGATGGCGGTCATCGCCGGCGCGGTGATCACCAACATCTACTGCACGCAGCCAATCCTGCCGTTGATCGCTTCCGGCCTGCAGGTCGATCTGACCACCGTCGATCTGGTTGCCGGCGCGGCGCTGCTCGGCTTTGCGACGGGCCTCGCCTTGCTGTTACCGCTGGGCGATCGCTTCGACCGGCGCAAGCTCGTGCTCGCGCAGATTGCGCTCGCCTTCGTCTTCGCGCTGAGTTCCGCGCTTTCACCCGGCATCTGGCCGCTGATCGGAGCGTCTTTCGGTCTTGGCATCGTCAGTTGCGTGCCCCAGCAGCTCGTACCCTTCGCTGCCGTCATGTCATTGCCGAGTGAACGCGGGCGTTCGGTCGGCACGGTCGTCAGCGGCATCATGGTCGGCATTCTGCTGGGCCGTACGATCAGCGGCGTGATCGGCGCGGCCTACGGTTGGCGCGCAGTCTACGGCGTAGAAGCGCTGTTCATGATCCCCGTCTGGATCTCTGCCGCGTCGCTGCTTCCGCGCGGCGTGCCTTCCACCGATCTTTCCTATGGACGTCTGCTCGCTTCACTCTGGCCACTGGTTCGGAACAATCGCCCGATCCGTGAATCGATGATTGTCCAGGCGCTGCTGTGGGCCTGCTTCAACGCGTTCTGGGTCAATCTCGCCGCACTTCTGGCAAACGGCCCGCAGCATCTTGGCAGTGCGTGGGCTGGCGGCTTTGGGATCATCGGTGCGACGGGTGCACTAGCCGCTTCACTCGGCGGTCGTGCGACAGATCGACTCGGCTCGCGCACCGTCATCGCGGCCAGCATCGGCATCGTTACGCTTGCCTATCTGCTGCTCGCCGGCGCGGAGTCCTCGCTGACATTCCTGATCATCGGGGTCATCGTGCTAGATATCGGTGTGCAGTCGGGTCTCGTGTCCAACCAGACGCGCGCCTTTGCCGTCGATCCCAAGGCGCAGGGCCGCATCAACAGTCTCTACATGACGGCCACCTTCTCCGGCGGCGCCATCGGCGTCATGATCAGTGGCTGGCTGATGACCCGCTTCGGCTGGACGGGCGTCGTGATCTTCGGCATTGCATTGGGGCTCGTCGCTTCCGCATACCACTGGCTTGGTGGCAACCGACGCATGCAAAGTGCGGCCCAATCGTGACTTCGATCATGCGATAAGTGCGCGTTACGCAGTAGCCTCAAGGTCGGCGGATTGATCCGCCCGACCCCTACGTCGCGGCATGCCATACACGCTCTGGACACCTTGCATTTGCTGCCGACATTGCATCGGTGTCACGTTGATACGCCTAAGGAAGACCATTCGCATGTGCGTGGCATTGTGGAAACCGCATTTGAATGCAATGGTCTTCAGAGGGTCGTCAGTTCCACCTAGTATCTTTCTCGCTGCGTCCACACGAAGCTCTTCGACAAATGCGGATGGCGTCATCTGCGCATGTTTCGCAAACAGCCTCGAGAAATTTCTTCTGCTAACCGCGACGGCGCTGGCAAGCTCTTCGATAGATAGTTCATCGGCAATATGATCGGTGACGTATCGCTGTACCTTCTCGATGAGCGTGTTCTTGCCCGCGGCGGGATCGATATACGGTCTACCCTCATGATCCATGTCCATGCCAAGACGCGTCGCGATCCGTGCAGCGAATTCATGGCCCCAGTCGTCTGCGACCTGAGATAGACAAAGATGCCAGCCCGCCGTCGCACCGGCGGATGAGACCAGGTTGCCATCGCGTATCAGGACTTTGTCGGGACGAATTCGAGCCAGCGGGAACTCCCGGGCCAGAGAACTGGCGTCGGCCCAACTGGCGGTGACTTCTCTACCGTTGAGCACACCTGCGTGCCCTAATAGAAACGCCCCATTGCAGATCGAGCCGATTCGCTTCGACTGGAAAGCGCAATCGCGCAACCAGTCGAGGCAGTCGCGTTTCGGGCGAGAGTTCGACAAGTGCGGTCTACCCGTCACAAGCAAAACATCGACCGATGTTTGAAACGCTGTGTAGTCAAACGGGACGGAAAGCTGCATCGAATTCGAGCAAGCTATATGGCCCGCGTGCTCACCTACTAACGAAACCTGATACTGACAAGTCGCCCGCAGGCGTTTATTCGCTTCGGAAAAGACATCGAGTGCGCCGGCAATATCCAGCGCTTGCACACCGTCAAGCACGACAATAGCGATTTTCATTTTCCGGATCCGCACGTGTGCGACTGGAAGGACATTTTCTTGCGCGTGACATACCCAGATCGACATGATCGCAATCACGTTCGACCTTGTTGTCAAAGCTAGTCGTATAGCCTACAGATAACCACCCTATTATTGTTTGAAACCGTCACTGCAATAGGATGGACGGCTCATACTTCCGTATAGTCCGGGTGGTATGCGCGCGGAAGAAGCGTTGGCGATCGGGTGTTTCCAGAGAGGCATCGTCACCCGATCCGCTGAACCCATTGACTGCGCCAGTCTGGTGCGTCGAAAGGGTCCGAAAAGTACTGGGTCTCGTGCACGACCTTATTGTCATGGAACTTCATGATGCTCACGACGTATGTCGCGCGGTCCGTGTAATTGATCGTGTATTCCGTGATCCAGAGATCGCCGTTTCCCTGAATTCGCCTGACATCGAAACCAGAAGGCCGGCCGGGATGATGACCGCGCAACGCCTGCAAATTGATTCGTCCGACAATACGTTCACCTGACTGCGGGTAGTCACAGACGGCATCGTCGTGATAGATGTCATGTTCCAGGTCGAGATCCCCTTCGGCCGACGCTCGCCAGTGCGTATTCAGGACTTCACGAATCTGTTCCTCTTTCATCTGCCACCTCCAGCATCAGGATGTGAACTCGGGCTTTTGTAATCTCTGCCGCAAGCAACGCGTGCGCGGGCGTTGCCAGTGCGAGCCCGGCGACCAATGTCAGCAGCATAGGCCCAAAAGTCCGCAGGCGCGCCATTAAGCGTCACGCAGGCGATAGAACAAGCTCCGATCCCGACTCATCGACGGCCTTCTGCCACGTGCTGTCCTTTTTTTCACGTCAGCCATTTGTTGTGGCACGTCCAAGTGCTCGCAGCCCCGCGATGCGCGGCGCTCCTTTTTTACTATCGTTTCAGATCGACACTCGCTTAACGAACCGACGCCCGCATCCCTGCATTCAGGCGGCGCCGATACGTCGTATTCCGCGTTGCCAGCCAGTAGTACAGCGGTGACGTCAGAACGAGGCCGATCACCCATGAAAGATCCGCGCCATCCAGATAGCCCGGTACGGGTCCCGCATACATCGGTGTGTTCATGAACGGAATCTGCACGGCAATACCCACTGCGTATGCAATGAGCGCTTGCGGATTGAAGCGTCCGTAAATGCCGCCGTCCGCCTCAAAGATCGAATCGATGTCGTATTTGCCTTTATGGATGACGTAGAAATCGATCAGATTGATTGCCGTCCACGGCACGAGCACGACGAGCAGCGCAAGCACCAGATCGACCAGGTTGCCCACGAAGTTCGTCGAAGCGCCAAGCGCCGCATAACAGCACGCAGCAAGAATGACGAATGAGAACACCGCCCGCGTCTTGGCCGTCGGAATCCAGCGGTACGCAAAGGTCTGCACCGATGTGATCGCCGCGAGCACCGCGCCGTAAAGATTCAACGCGTTATGACTGATGACGCTGAGCAGGAAGAGCACCAGCATCGGCAAGCCGAGCGGTCCCGTGGCCTGCTTGACGGCATCCATCGCATCGACGCCCGGCGGCACGGCCAGCACGGCAACGGCGCCGAACACGAACGCGAGCGTCGAGCCGATCGTACAGCCCAGATACGTCGCCCAGAACGTCGACGCGACACTGACATTCTCAGGCAGGTAGCGCGAATAGTCGGACACGTATGGCGCAAACGCGATTTGCCAGAGCGCGGACAGCGAGACCGTCGCGAGCCAGCCGGCGACATTGAAACCACCGCGCGTCAGAAAGTCGGCCGTCGAAACGTGCGTCAGGATGTACCAGAAGCCGACAAAGATACCGATGCCGAGCACCCACGTCCCGATCCGATTCAGTATGTGGATGAAGCGATAACCGACGATGCCGATCAGCCCCGAGCCCAACGCGCCGACGATGATGCCCACCGGTACGGGAACACTCGACTCGATTCCGTGCAGCGATTTCCCGGCCAGCACGATGTTGGAAGCGAAGAAGCCCACATACATCACGCCCGCGATGACCGTGACGAGCAGCGCGCCCCACGATCCAAACTGGGCCCGGCTCTGGATCATCTGCGGAATGCCCATTTGAGGGCCTTGCGCCGAATGCAGCGCCATCAGCACACCGCCGACGGCCTGTCCCACGACGATCGCGACGATGCCCCAGAACAGGTTCAGATGGAAGAGCTGGACGCCGAGCGCCCCCGTTACGATAGGCAACGGCGCGATATTGCCGCCGAACCAGAGCGTGAAGAGATCACGCACCTTGCCGTGACGATCCTCGCGTGGCACGTAGCCAATCGTGTGTTTTTCGATCAATTGGGAAGCTTTGCTGTCCGTGGTGGCCAAGATGCTGTCTCCTGTCTCGCGCAGCTGCGCTGCGATATTCAGCGGCTCAGGCGTGGCCCGAGCGCGCTCGTTGCTTGCATTCATCCGTTTGAATCACGCGCCGGACCTGGTCGAGAGGTGATCCGCCAGTCGCGTCAACATCGCATCGCACGCTTCGAGTTGTTCGACTGTGACGAATTCGTCCGGCTTGTGTCCCTGATCCATGCTGCCCGGTCCGCAGACCACGGCGGGTATGCCCGCCTGATTGAAGAGTCCACCCTCGGTGCCGAATGCCACCGTGCCGAATTCGCGGGAGCCGCACAGCAATGCGAGCAGCTGTGCCGCGTCGCTGTCGGGCGGCGTTGCGAGTCCGGGGTAAGCCGAAAGCAACTCCAGGCGAATATCGGTTTCCGCGTTCACCGCGCGCATCTTCGGCAATAGCTGGGTCTGCGCATAGATGTGCAGTTCGTCGGCCACGTGCGTTGCGTCGTAGCCGGGCAGCGCCCGCACTTCGAAATCGAACTCACATTCGGCCGGCACGATGTTGAGCGCGCGGCCACCTTTGATGACGCCCGTCTGCACCGTCGAGTACGGCGGATCGAAGCGTTCGTCGTGCTGTTCAGGCAAAGACAACTTCTCGCCGATCTCGTCGAGACGGTTGATCAGACGCGCCGCGTACTGAATCGCGTTGACACCGTAAGGCGCGTACGCCGAATGGCAAGGCGCGCCCTTGACCTGGCAGCGCATCGCCAGCTTGCCTTTGTGACCCAGCACCGGCTTCAATTCCGTCGGTTCGCCGATCAGGCACAACGCAGGCTTGTGCGCGCGCTTCGCCAGTTCTGCGAGCATCGGCCGCACGCCGAGACATCCCACTTCCTCGTCATAGGAGAACGCGAGATGCACGGGCACCTTCAGATCGCGCGAAAGAAACGCAGGCACCGCTGCCAATACCGATGCGATGAAGCCTTTCATATCGGCCGTGCCGCGTCCGTACAGGCGCCCGTCCTGTTCGCTCAGGCGGAACGGCTCGACCGTCCACGGCTGTCCGTCGACGGGCACCACGTCGGTGTGGCCCGATAGCACGATGCCGCCGCTATCATCAGGGCCGATCGTCGCGAACAGATTCGCCTTCGTGCGCTCTGCGTTATAGAACAGCTCGCTATGAACACCGAGATCGCCGAGGTAGTGCCGGATGAAATCGATCATCGCCAGATTGGAGTCCCGGCTGACGGTGGGAAATCCGATCAGCCGTTCGAGCAGCGCGCGGCTCGAGTTGTCACTCATCGCCCGGTACTCCATAACTCGGCGCGGCCGTTGGATTGAGCGCGCGGGTCACGTAATCCTGCATTTGCGGCTTGTACGCCTGCCAGAGGCCGTCGAGCTTGCCGATGGGATCGTCGTCGGCCCAGTCGATGCGCAAATCCACGATCGGCCAGCTCTGATCGCCGACGATCTTCAGCGCCGCCGAATGCACAGGGCCCGCTTCGCCGCCCGCCGCCATCGCGGCATGCATCGCCGCGAGCAGACAATCGGCTAGCGCGCCCTTCGCATTTGCGAATGCAGGCGCCATCGCCTCGATAACGTCGATGCCCGCAAGCATGTTGCCCGCTGCCACGCATTGCGCGCCCGCTACCGCGTGATACGTGCCCAGCGCTTCCTTGCCGCTGAAAAACGCGGTGCGCCCGCTGGCATCGATCACCGTCACCTGTCGATACTCGCTCCAGTCGTTCGCACCGAGCGCACGGTCCAGCGCAGCGGCGGGTTCGAGCAGCGTGTGCTCCAGCAGATCGAGAATCTGCGGCCCGAGCGCGGGCAGCGTCACGTTCTGCGTCGCCACTGCGCCCACGCCTGCGCGCAGCCACGGGCATCGCGCGCCCACTGCGATGCTCGAAGAACTGATCGCGATGCCGAGTTGCCCGGTTTGCGCACAACGTCCGACGATAGAAAAAGTCATGTCGTGTTCCTCAGCCCTGAGACCGCGTCCATCCTTCCGGAATGACGGCGATCACGTCGATCTCCATCAGCCACTGCGGCTGACCCAAAGCCGTGACGACCAGGCCCGTCGAAATCGGGAATACGCCCTTGAGCCACTTGCCGACTTCCTGATACACGGGCTCGCGATACCGCACGTCCGTCAGAAACGTGGTCGTCTTGACGATGTGCGACATGTCGCTGCCCGCTTCTTCGAGCAACTGCTTGACGTTCTTCATCGCCTGCTCGGCCTGTGTGCGGGGATCGCCGAGTCCTACGAGCTGTCCGTCGAAATCGGTTCC
>Ga0247692_1000037_pt1 | contig 29140 bp, 22 predicted proteins | sample CNK33_metaG_FD_183041 | JGI IMG/M metagenome (GOLD analysis project Ga0247692, IMG submission 183041) | Soil microbial communities from Purdue University Martell Research Forest, Indiana, United States - CNK33 | ecosystem: Environmental > Terrestrial > Soil > Temperate forest > Bulk soil...
CATGGCTCATGCTGCACCGGAAGGCGTCGAAGCGCCGGATGCCGAAGCCGAAGCCGAACGCGCCAGCGAAGAAACGCAGTCGCAGCCAGACGCGGACGAAGCGGCAACGTTTGAAGAAGACATACACGCGGCGTCGCAAGCATCAGTCGGCCATGCCGAACCCGGCGTCGAACGCACGGAGGCGTTGGCGCACACCGAACACCGCATCGCCGTTGAGGCGACGCACGAAACAGAACTGGCTCATGAAGCCGGTTCCGGCGCGCAGTCGGAAGAGCAACACGAAGACACGCGCGAATTGCATAACGAGACTGGGGACGCGGCTCGCGCCAACCCGGCCGGACCAGACCAGAGTCAAGCGGTGCATGACGATCATCATGATCGCCGCGACACCGCACCCGACGCGGGCGAACTCGCCGACGACGAAACCGAGTCGCGCAGCGCCTGACGTAACCGTACTTTTTGCCGCGCCCGCAACGGGCGCGCGACCTGACATTTTGAGGTTGTTTTGACAGACATCCACGACACCGATTCGTCCGAATCCGAGCGCGCCTTCGCTGCTGCGCGCCCCGACGAAACGCGCACGGCGCAAACGTCGGCGGGCGACAGCGAGCGGAATGCGCACGCGCCGGACGCCGAAGGCGACGAGCGTCCGCGCCGCGGCCTGCGACGCGGTCCGCGCAGCCTGATCGCGCGCCGTCGCGCGGGGACGAAGGCGAAAGCGGCCGATGCAGCCTCGCAACCGGCGCCCGCCGTGACGGAAGCGCCGCCCGACGGCGAAGTCGTCGCGCAAGTGCGGATGCCGCGCAAGGACGCGGCCGCCAAGGGACAAGGCCAGGGCGGCCGCCGCGCGGGCGGCAAGCAGGGCGGCCAGCAAGGCCCGCGGCAAGGTAATCAAGGCAATCAGCGCAAGAGCCGTGGCGGCGATGCGAGTGACGTGGCGCCCGTGGCAGCTGCCGAGGGCGACAAGCAGGACGATCTGTTCGCCTGGGTGACGTCGCCAGCCTTCGATGCCGATAGCTCCGGAACGGGCGGCGTGCGCGCACCGATGTTGCGCCGTGGCCGGCCTGCCGCACCCAAGCGCGTGCTGTCACCGGACGACGACGCGCCGAAGCTGCACAAGGTGCTCGCCGAGGCGGGCATGGGCTCGCGCCGCGAGATGGAAGAGCTGATCGTCGCGGGCCGCGTGTCGGTCAACGGCGAGCCGGCGCACATCGGCCAGCGCATCATGCCGACCGATCTGGTGCGCATCAACGGCAAGCCCGTCAAGCGCAAGCTGCAGAACAAGCCGCCGCGCGTGCTGCTGTATCACAAGCCGACGGGCGAAATCGTCAGTCATGCTGACCCGGAAGGCCGTCCGTCGGTATTCGACAAGCTGCCGCCGATGAAGACCGCGAAGTGGCTGGCTGTCGGCCGCCTCGACTTCAACACGGAAGGTCTGCTGATGCTGACCACATCGGGCGATCTGGCGAACCGCTTCATGCATCCGCGTTACAGCGTCGAGCGTGAATACGCGGTGCGCGTGGTCGGCGAACTGGCGGAAGGCAACCGGCAAAAGCTGTTGCACGGCGTCGAGCTGGAAGACGGCCCGGCGAACTTCCTGCGCATTCGCGACGGCGGCGGCGAGGGTACGAATCACTGGTATCACGTCGCGCTCGCCGAAGGGCGCAACCGCGAAGTGCGCCGGATGTTCGAAGCTGTCGGTCTGATGGTGAGCCGGCTGATCCGCACGCGTCACGGTCCGATTACGCTGCCGCGCGGTTTGAAGCGCGGACGCTGGGAAGAACTCGAGGACAATCAGGTGCGCAGCCTGCTGGCTTCGGTTGGCCTGAAGGCGCCGGCCGAAGAGAAGGGCGGACGCCGCGGCGAGCCGGAGCGTCGTCAGCCTGATCCGATGCAGACGTCGATGGGCTTCATCAACCGCGAGCCGGTGCTGATGTCGCATGGACGTTTCGACCAGCAGCAGCCACGCGGCGGCGGCCAGAACCGGCGCGGCGCGAAGGGCCCGGGCGCATTCGGCGCGTTGAATTCGGGTGCGGGCGGCGGCTTCGGTAACGCGAACCCCAATCGCGGCGAAGGACGTGGCCGTCCAGCTCGCGGCGAAGTCGACGGCAATCGCGCGCCTTCGGGCAACCGCGCGGCCGCGGGCGCCAATCCGAAGCGCGGCGGCAGCGGCGGTGGCCGCACGCCGAACGGCGCGCCGGGTGGCAACCGTTCGAGCAACGGCGGCAATCGCCCAGGCGGCAGTCCGAATGCCGGCGGCGGCAATCGCAGCGGCGGCGCGCCGCGCAACCGTTCGCGCGGACGCTGACCGCGTCATCGTTGCGGGTAGTCCTGATCTGCCCGTCGCGTTGCATGATTGAATTCCCGGGGCGTTCGCGCCCCGGTTTGCGTTGGGGCCGCGTTGCTTGCGCCGCTTCGATGGTTTGTGGCGCGCGAGGCCATCCGCACGAAATGCCGTAAAACCCCCCGTTTCGCGCCTTGATTACGGCGGAATCAGCCGCAAATGGGCGTCAGTGGCCGGTCGGCGGTTTGCGTTCATCGTGAAAAATGGCTACAATCACGAAGTCACTGGGCGTGCGGTTTCATTTTCATGTGCGGCTCAGGTGCGACCACCGGCAATAAGATGATGGGCGTTTCGCCCATTTTTTTTTGCCGCTTAGTTTATGTGGATCGGCATCTCGGGTAGCACGAACGTGCGCCGGCTTGGCGCGCAGCTCGCGGGTGTATCGCGAAGGCTTGCAGCGCGAACATCTTAGAGGGCACTGTGCAACTGACGGAACTGATTGAAACCACGGTCGTGGGCCTCGGCTACGAGCTCGTCGATCTCGAGCGCACCGGGCGCGGCATGCTGTGCGTCTATATCGACCAGCCCGCCGGCATCGGGATCGAAGACTGCGAAAAAGTTACCCGTCAGCTCCAGCACGTACTGACGGTCGAAAACATCGATTACGAGCGTCTCGAAGTATCGTCGCCGGGTCTCGACCGTCCGCTGAAAAAACTGGCGGACTTCGAACGCTTCGCAGGCAGCGAAGTGGTCATCACATTGAAAAAGCCATTGGACGGACGGAAATCGTACCGGGGCATCCTGCATGCGCCCGAAGGCGAAACGATCGGTCTGGAATTTGAAGGGAAGGAAGGCGCCGCGATGCTGGATTTCACGCTCGCGGATATCGACAAGGCACGCCTCGTTCCGAAAGTTGACTTTAGGAGCCGCAAACAATGAGTCGCGAAGTGTTGATGCTGGTGGATGCGCTGGCACGCGAAAAAAATGTCGACAAGGACGTGGTGTTTGCCGCGCTCGAGGCAGCGCTCGCGTCTGCATCCAAGAAACTCTTCGACGAAGACGCGGACATCCGCGTTCATATCGACCGTGAAAGCGGCGAGCACGAGACGTTCCGTCGCTGGAAAGTCGTGCCCGACGAAGCAGGGCTGCAGGAACCGGATCAGGAAATCCTGCTGTTCGAAGCGCGCGAGCAGAAGGCCGACGCGCAGATCGACGACTTCCTGGAAGAACCCGTTCCGTCCATCGAATTCGGCCGTATTGGTGCGCAGGCTGCCAAGCAGGTGATCCTGCAGAAGGTGCGCGACGCGGAGCGCGAGCAGATCCTGAACGACTTCCTCGAGCGTGGCGAAAGCATCATGACGGGCACCGTCAAGCGTCTCGACAAAGGCAACTTCATCGTTGAATCGGGTCGTGTCGAAGCGCTGCTGCGCCGCGACCAGCTGATTCCGAAGGAAAACCTGCGCGTCGGTGACCGTGTCCGCGCGTACATCGGCAAGGTCGATCGCACCGCGCGCGGTCCGCAGATCGAACTGTCGCGCACGGCGCCCGAGTTCCTGATGAAGCTCTTCGAAATGGAAGTGCCGGAAATCGAGCAGGGCCTACTGGAAATCAAGGCGGCCGCGCGCGATCCGGGCGTGCGCGCGAAGATCGGCGTGGTCGCGTACGACAAGCGCATCGATCCCATCGGCACCTGCGTCGGCATTCGCGGCTCGCGCGTGCAGGCCGTACGCAACGAGCTCGGTGGCGAAAACGTCGACATCGTGCTATGGTCGGAAGATCCCGCCCAGTTTGTGATCGGCGCGCTCGCGCCGGCAGCCGTCCAGTCGATCGTCGTCGATGAAGAAAAGCATTCGATGGACGTCGTCGTCGACGAAAACGAACTGGCCGTCGCTATCGGCCGCAGCGGCCAGAACGTGCGTCTTGCCAGCGAACTGACCGGCTGGCAGATCAACATCATGACGCCGGACGAGTCTGCGCAAAAGCAGAACCAGGAACGCAGCGTACTGCGCGACCTGTTCATGGCGCGTCTCGATGTCGACGAAGAAGTTGCCGACATCCTGATCGACGAAGGTTTCACGAGTCTCGAAGAGATCGCTTACGTGCCGCTCAACGAGATGCTCGAAATCGAAGCGTTCGACGAAGACACGGTTCACGAGCTGCGTAACCGCGCGCGTGACGCACTGTTGACGATGGCGATTGCGAACGAGGAGAAGGTCGAAGGTGTTGCGCTCGACCTGAAGAGCCTCGACGGAATGGACGCCGAGCTGCTCGCGAAGCTGGCTGAACACCAGATCCAGACGCGCGACGAACTGGCGGAACTGGCTGTCGACGAGCTGGTCGAGATGACCGGCGTGAATGAAGACGCCGCCAAGGCGTTGATTATGAAGGCCCGTGAACACTGGTTTCAATGAGATCCAAGACCATGAACCACTGACCTGATCGCGGCCGTAAGGCTGCATGACCCGATGCTAACCGCAAGGAACTGATCCTTGCATTAAGAGGAATGAATGGCGAGTAACAACGTAGCCCAATTTGCCGCGGAACTGAAAATGCCTGCAGGCGTGCTGCTCGAGCAGCTGCACGCAGCGGGTGTTCAGAAAGCGAGTGAGGACGATGCCTTGTCCGAAACGGACAAGGCGCGTCTGCTTGACCACTTGCGCAAGTCACACGGCTCGAACGATGCCGACAAGCGCAAGATCACGCTGACCAAGCGGCATACGTCGGAGATCAAGCAGTCCGACGCGACGGGTAAAGCTCGTACCATTCAGGTCGAGGTGCGCAAGAAGCGCACTTTCGTCCGCCGTGACGAAGCCGTCGAGCAAGGCGCGGAAGCATCGAACAATGTGGTCGAAGCGGAAGATCTGGAACTGCAGCGTCGCGAGGAAGAAGCGCGTCACGAGGCGGAACTGCTCGAGAAGCAGGCTCAGGAGCTGAAGGAGCGCCAGGAGCGTCTCGCGGCTGAAGAATCCGAGCGTCAGGCACGCGAACAGGCGGCCGAGGCGGAGCGTCGCCGCGCCGAAGAGGAAGCGGCGAAGAAGCGCGCGGCGGCGGTGGCCGAAGCGGCGGCTCGCGAGCAGGCCGAGCAGGAACGCGCGTCGTCGCAGGACGAAGAAAAGGCAGCAGCAGAGCGCGCAGCGCAGCGCGAAGCGGCGAAGAAGGCCGAAGACGCTGCACGCGACCAGGCCGAGAAGACGCGCCTCGAACAGGAAGAAATCGCGAAGCGCCGCGCCAAGGCCGAAGCCGAAGCGCGCGCGATCCGCGAAATGATGAACACGCCGCGCAAGGCGCAGGTGAAGGCGCCGGAACCGGCACCGAAGCCCGTCGAGCCGGCCAAGCCCGCCGAAGCGAAGGGCACGCTGCACAAGCCGGCGCGTCCGGCTGGCGAAACGTCGGCGCGTCCCGCCGCGAAGAAGCCGGCGCCCGCAACGGCGCAACCGGCAGCGACTGCGCAACCGGCAGGTCCCGGCGGCGACAAGAAGAAGGCCGGCGGCAAGGGCGGCTGGCAGGACGACGCAGCGAAGCGCCGCGGCATCAAGACGCGCGGCGACACGAGCGGTGGCGTCGATCGCGGCTGGCGCGGCGGTCCGAAGGGCCGTGGCAAGCATCAGGAAGCCACGACCTTCCAGGCGCCGACCGAGCCGATCGTGCGTGAAGTGCACGTGCCGGAAACCATCACGGTGGCCGACCTTGCGCACAAGATGTCGGTGAAGGCTTCGGAAGTCATCAAGGTGATGATGAAGCTTGGCCAGATGGTCACGATCAACCAGATGCTGGACCAGGAAACGGCGATGATCGTCGTCGAAGAACTGGGCCACCATGCCGTCGCGGCGAAGCTGGACGATCCGGAAGCGATGCTGGTCGAAGGCGAAATCTCCGATGCGCCGCTGCTGCCGCGTCCTCCCGTCGTCACGGTCATGGGTCACGTCGACCACGGCAAGACGTCGCTGCTCGACTACATCCGTCGCGCGAAAGTGGCGGCTGGCGAAGCGGGCGGCATTACGCAGCACATCGGCGCGTATCACGTCGAAACGCCGCGCGGCGTCATCACGTTCCTCGATACGCCGGGCCACGAAGCGTTCACGGCAATGCGTGCGCGCGGTGCGAAGGCAACCGACATCGTGATTCTGGTCGTCGCAGCGGATGACGGCGTGATGCCGCAAACGAAGGAAGCGATCTCGCATGCGAAGGCTGGCGGCGTGCCGCTCGTCGTCGCGATCAACAAGATCGACAAGCCGGACGCGAATCCGGACCGCGTGAAGCAGGAACTCGTCGCGGAAGGCGTGGTGCCGGAAGAGTACGGCGGCGATTCGCCATTCGTGTCGGTTTCGGCCAAGACAGGCGCGGGCATCGACGATCTGCTCGAAAACGTGCTGCTGCAGGCCGAAGTGCTGGAACTGAAGGCACCTGTCGATGCACCGGCCAAGGGTCTCGTGATCGAAGCGAAGCTCGACAAGGGTAAGGGTCCGGTTGCAACGATCCTCGTCCAGTCGGGTACGCTGAACCGTGGCGACGTCGTGCTGGCAGGCAGCGCCTACGGCCGCGTGCGTGCCATGCTCGACGAAACCGGCAAGCCGACCAAGGCGGCAGGTCCGTCGATCCCGGTCGAAATCCAGGGTCTGTCGGAAGTGCCGGCGGCGGGCGAAGAAGTCATCGTCATGCCGGACGACCGCAAGGCGCGCGAAGTCGCACTGTTCCGTCAGGGCAAGTTCCGCGACGTGAAGCTGGCGAAGCAGCAGGCCGCGAAGCTGGAAAACATGCTCGAGCAGATGGGCGAAGGCGAAGTGCAATACCTGCCGCTTATCGTCAAGGCCGACGTGCAAGGCTCGCAGGAAGCACTGGTGCAGTCGCTGCTCAAGCTGTCGAACGACGAAGTGCGTGTGCAGATCGTGCACAGCGCCGTCGGCGGCATCAGCGAGTCGGACGTCAACCTGGCGACGGCGTCGAAGGCGGTCATCATCGGCTTCAACACGCGTGCGGATGCGCAGGCGCGCAAGCTGGCGGAAACCAACGGTATCGACATCCGTTACTACAACATCATCTATGACGCAGTGGATGAGGTGAAGGCGGCGATGTCGGGCATGCTGGCACCGGAGAAGCGCGAAGTCGTCACCGGGATGGTCGAAGTCCGTCAGGTGTTCAAGGTGCCGAAGGTCGGCACGGTGGCGGGCTGTATGGTCACGGACGGTGTGGTCAAGCGTTCGTCGTCGGTACGCGTGCTGCGCAACAACGTCGTCATCCACACGGGCGAGCTCGATTCGCTCAAGCGCTTCAAGGACGACGTCAAGGAAGTGCGCCAGGGCTTCGAATGCGGTATGTCGGTGAAGAACTTCAACGACGTCCAGGAAGGCGATCAGTTCGAAGTCTTCGAAGTCACGGAAGTCGCGCGTACGCTGTAATTCAGGCGTCAAGCGCATGAGGGGCGGGGCGGGGCGCTGAAGCCCGGTCCCGCCCCTTTGTTTTTGTATCGAATGTTTTGTCGTGTTTGCCGCGTTTGCGTTCGACTTGTCTGTGGCTCGCTGCCGCCGAATGCGCGACGAACATCTTGCCATCCGGCAGCACGGATCACGGATTCACCATGCCTAAGAAACGTACTTCTCCCAATCGCAATGTGCAGATCGCCGATCAGATTCAACGCGACCTGTCCGATCTGATCCGCGAGGTCAAAGACCCGCGCATCGGTATGGTCACGTTTCAGAGCGTCGAATTGACGCCTGACTATGCCCACGCGAAGGTCTATTTCACGACGCTGACGGGCGATCCGCATCAGACGCAGGACGCGCTCAATCACGCCGCGGGCCATTTGCACAATCTGCTGTTCAAGCGCCTGCATATTCACACGGTGCCGACGCTGCATTTCCACTACGACAAGACGATCGAGCGCGCGGTTGAGATGTCGCGCCTGATCGACGAGGCGAATGCTTCGCGCGCGAAAGACGACTGATCGCAAGTCGAGGCAAGCGCACATATGACTCAGAATCAACGTCCCAAGGTGCCGCGCCGCGCGCTGGATGGCGTGCTGCTGCTCGACAAGCCGGTGGGACTGTCGAGCAATGACGCGCTGATTCGCGCAAAGCGTCTGTACCTCGCGAAGAAGGCGGGCCACACGGGCACGCTCGATCCGCTCGCGTCAGGTCTTTTGCCGCTCTGTTTTGGTGAAGCGACGAAGTTTTCGCAAGATCTGCTGGAAGCGGACAAGACGTACGAAGCCACGATGCGCCTCGGGATTCGCACGACGACGGGCGATGCCGAAGGCGAAGCTATCGAAACGCGCGACGTTACGTGCGATCAGGGCGCTGTCGAAAGGGCTCTCGCGCAATTTCGCGGCGAGATCGTTCAGGTGCCACCGATGTATTCGGCGCTCAAGCGCGACGGTAAGCCGTTGTACGAGTATGCGCGCGCTGGGCAGACCGTCGAGCGCGAAGGGCGTCAGGTGACGATTCATGCGCTCGAACTGCTCGCGTGTGCGTTGCCGGATGTGACGTTTCGCGTGACGTGTAGTAAGGGGACGTATATCCGCACGCTGGCCGAGGATATCGGCGAGGCGCTCGGCTGTGGTGCGCATCTCGTGATGCTGCGGCGCACGGGTGTCGGCGCGTTGACGCTTGCTAATTCGGTGACGCTGGACGCGTTGTCGGATGCGCTGCCTGACCAGCGCGATGCGTGGCTTCAGCCTGTTGATGCGTTGCTGTCGACGTTTCCTTCTGTTCAGCTCGATGCTGAAGCGACTCGTCGTTTTCTGCATGGTCAGCGGTTACGGCTTGCTGATCTTGCTGTTGATGAGAGTGTGCTGCACGCTACTCGTACGCGGGTTTATGCGAGCGAAGGCAAGCTGCTCGGCGTCGCGAGAGTGGGTGAGGGTGTGTTGGCGCCTGAGCGGTTAATCGTGAGTTAGGTTTTCGCTTTCGCGGTTTGGTTTTGGTTTGCCTTTCGCTGGTATCCGCGTGTTGCCTTCGTGGCACGGCCGGTTTGGTTGTTCTAGCCCTTGCGCTGGCATCCGCGTGTTGCCTTCGTGCTTCAAGCGTTGCCCCTGTGCGGGGCGGCACCTACTTTTCTTTGCCGCTGCAAAGAAAAGTAGGCAAAAGAAAGCGGCTAACACCGCCAGTTCTTGTTCTTATCCACGGGCCCCCAACATCCCCACGCTTCACACGGCAACGTCCTTGTTCGCGTGTGTTGCCAACGCGCTGAACGAGCGCCTCACCCACTTCAAGTACCCGCACAAGGGCTAGCGGCAGCGAATGATATGTGCCGCCCAGGTGGCAAACTGTGTGTAGGTTGTCGCGTCGTATAGCGTGGCGCTCTTACATGGAGGAACGCGTGCGCTATCGGTCCGGAGTGAGGCGTCTGAGGTGCTACGGCCTACACACAGTTTGCCACCTGGGCGGCCGTGGAATATCTGGCACGGCATGATGCAGCGCGGTGCGTGAAACGGGTGAGGCGCACCGCAAGAGCGTTGGCAACGAACATGAGTCACGTGGTTGCCGTGTGAAGCGTGGGACCGGTTGGGGCCCTCAGGCAGGAACAAGAATTGGCGGTGTGAGCCGCTTTCTTTTGCCCTTTTGCCTACTTTTCTTTGCGGCGGCAAAGAAAAGTAGGTGCCGCCCCGCACAGGGGCGACGCTTGAACGGCAAACACCATCACGCGGATGCCAGCGAAAGAACAAACCAAACCGGCCGTGCCACGAAGGCAAATCGCGGATGCCAGCGAAAAGGCAAACCAACCGCCCGAAGGGCAAATCAAAAGCCCATGTTCAATGCGCCGCCGACGCAGCAGCAGCTGAATCCCCACCACCCGCACGCTCAGGCTTGGTCACCCAGATCAACGCAATCAGCGCAACAAAAATCCCCGCCGAAATATAAAACAGATCATTCACCCCAAGCTGCGCCGCCTGCTGCGTCGTCATCGAATTGACGAGCCCATACGCCTGCGACTGATTCAGCCCGAGCCCACTCATCTGCGTAACCGATTGATTGAACACAGGGTTATACGCATTCGCATGCTCGGTCAACTGCGCATGATGCAGAATCGATCGATGATCCCAGGCCGTCTCGAAGATCGATGTGCCGATCCCACCACACATGATCCGAACGAAGTTCGACAGCCCCGACGCCGCCGGAATCCGGTTCCCCGGCAACCCTGACAGCGTGATCGACACGAGCGGAATGAAGAAGCCCGCCATACCGATCCCCTGGATCAAAGTCGGCAGCATCAGCGAGTAGGTGTCGACACCCGTCGTATAACGCGAGCGCATCCAGAAACACAGCGCGAACACCAGAAACGACGCCGTCGAGATGTAGCGCGGATCGGTGCGCGGCAGAATCTTGCCCGTCAGCGGCGAAAGAATGATCGCGAACACGCCGACAGGCGCCATCACGAGACCCGCGTCCGTCGCTGTGTAGCCGATGTCGGTTTGCAGCCACAGCGGCAGCAGCACGAGATTGCCGAAGTACAGGCCATAGCCGATCGCGAGCGCCACCGTGCCGCCCGTGAAATTGCGCAGCTTGAACAGCGACAGGTCAACGACAGGATGCTTGTCCGTCAGCTCCCACACGATAAAGAACGCCAGCGCGATCACGGCCGTCAGCGCGAGCACCACGACCGTCGTCGATGAAAACCAGTCGAGATCCTTGCCCTTGTCGAGCATCACCTGCAACGAGCCGACCCAGGTGATCAGCAGTACGAGACCGACCATATCGATCGGCGCTTTCTTGATGACGGAATCGCGATTGCGGAAGATCGCCCAAGTGGCGAGCGCGGCGATGATCCCGACCGGGATATTCACGTAGAAAATCCACGGCCACGAGATGTTGTCCGAAATCCAGCCGCCCAGAATAGGACCGGCGACGGGCGCGATCAGCGTCGTCATCGCCCACATCGACAGCGCCATCGGCGCCTTCGCGCGTGGATAACTCGCGAGCAGCAGCGTTTGCGACAGCGGAATCATCGGACCGGCCACGGCGCCCTGTAGCACGCGCGATGCGAGCAGGAACGGCAGATTCGGCGAGAGCCCGCACATCCACGACGAGATCACGAACAGCACGATCGACGCCATGAACAGGCGCACCTGGCCGATGCGGTCGGTGAGCCAGCCGGTGAGCGGCACGGAGATCGCATTGGCGACCGCGAACGATGTGATCACCCAGGTGCCCTGGTCGGACGACACGCCGAGGTCGCCGGAGATCGACGGAATCGACACGTTCGCAATCGACGTGTCCAGCACGTTCATGAAAACGGCGAGCGACACCGCGATGGTGCCGATCACCAGTTGCGCGCCCTCGAGCGGCGGGTGAGGGACTTGCGCTTGAGCCTGAGCCATCTATTGTTCGAACCTTGTCTGATGCAGATGCGTGGCAGATGCGTGCCGCTTACATCAGCTTGGCCGCAGCCTTCGAGCCCGTCGCCGCCTTCTGCGGCTGACCTGCATTCGGGCCGGCGTTTTCAGTGATGATGCGGGCGATTTCCGCGTCGGCCTGATCGCCGTACTTTTCGAACACGTTGGTCTGATACACGGTGTTCACCGCGCTGCCGAGCTCGCCGCCCGTGTCATCCTTGATGCTCACCTCGACCTGCATCGACAGGCCGATGCGCAGCGGATGCTTCTCCAGTTCCTGCGGATCGAGCGCGATACGCACGGGCAGACGTTGCACGACCTTGATCCAGTTGCCCGTCGCGTTCTGCGCGGGCAGCAGCGAAAACGCCGAACCCGTACCCGCCGAGAAGCCGACCACCTTGCCTTGATACTTGACGGACGAGCCGTACACGTCCGCCGTCAGTTCGACGGGCTGGCCGATGCGCATGTGCTTGAGCTGCACTTCCTTGAAGTTCGCGTCGACCCACACGGCGTTCAGCGGCACGATCGCCATCAGCGGATTGCCCGGCGCGACACGCTGGCCGACCTGCACCGAGCGCTTCGCGACATAGCCCGTGACGGGCGCGGGCAGCGTGTTGCGCGCGTTGTTCAGATACGCGTCGCGGACCTTGGCGGCCGCGGCTTGCACGTTCGGGTGGCTCGCGATCGTCGTGTTCGCCGTCAGCGCGCGGTTGGATGCGAGCTGCTGCTGCGACGCGTCGAGCGCGGCTTGCGCGCTCTTGACGGCGTCGCGAGCGTGCGAGATTTCTTCCTGCGACACAGCGCCCGTCTGGGCGACCTGCATGCGGCGCTTCAAATCGTCCTGCGCGCGCGACAGGTCCGACTGGCGCACGGCGACCTGCGCCTGGTACTGGCTGTCGTCGGCGTAGAGGCCGCGCACCTGACGCACGACCTGGCCGAGATTCGCTTCCGCCGATTGCAGCGCGATGCGCGAGTCCGCGGGATCGAGCACGACGAGCGGATCGCCGACCTTGACGGTCTGCGTGTCGTCGGCGTTCACGGCGACGACGGTGCCCGTCACTTGCGGCGTGATCTGCACGACGTTGCCGTTCACGTACGCGTCGTCGGTCTCTTCGTGGAAACGCGCGACGAGGAAGTAGTAGAGGCCGTACGCGATCGCGGCAATCAGGATCACGATGACGAGCAGCGTCATCATGCGCTTGCGTTTGCCGTTGCTGGCCGGCTGCGCGTTCGCGGGTTGTTGGGGCGTGCTCATGGATATGCTCCGGATTCTGTCAGTCTGTATCGTTTATTCGGATCGCAATCGGGTGTGCGTGTGCTTGCTTTGCTGTGCGCTCAGTTGGCCGCGTGGGCCGTCGAGGCCGACGAAGCGGGCGCATCCGTCGGCACGATGAGGCCCGTCTGCGTTGCGTCGAAACCGCCGCCGAGCGCCTTGATCAGTGCGATCTGCAGATCGCGGCGGCGCATCTTCAGGTTCGTCACGGTCTGTTCGGCGGAAAGGCGGTTCTGGTCGGCCGTCAGCACCTGCAACTGCGGCGAGAGCCCCGCCTTGTAGCGGATCACGGCGAGGTCGTACGCTTTCGTCGACGCGTCAAGCGCGCGCTGCGCGTCGCCTTGCTGGTGATCGAGCGAGCGGATCGACGAAATCTGCGTGGCGACGTCCGAGAGCGCGTTGATGAGCGTCTGGTTGTAATTCGCGATGTCGAGGTCGAAGTCGGCGTAGCGGCCTTTCAGTTGCGAGCGCAGCGCGCCGGCGTCGAAGATGGGCAGATGGATCGCCGGGCCGAACTGGATCTGGCGGCTCGACGAGGTCAGGAATTTGCCCCAGCCGAACGCATCGAAACCGAAGCCGGCAGCCAGGTTCACGTCCGGGAAGAACTCGGCCTTCGCTTCTTTCACGTCGTGCATCGCGGCTTCGACCTGCCAGCGCGCGGCGACGATGTCCGCGCGGCGCGAGATGAGATCGGCGGGCACGTTGTCGGGCAGCGTGACGGCGCCGCCTGGATTGAACGTTGGCTTGGCGATCTGCAGGCCGCGGTCCGGCCCCTTGCCGAGCAGCGCGCCGAGTTCGTAGCGCGTGGTCGTGATCTGGCCGTCGAGCTCCGTCAGGTTCGACTGGCTCGTCGCGATGTTGCCGTTGGCCGTCTGACGTTCGACGTTCGTGTCGAGGCCGGCTTTCACGCGGTCGTTCGCGATAACACCGATGGTCTGACGATTCTTTATCTCGCGCTCGGCGATATCGCGCAGCGCATACAACTGCGCGAGCGAGTTATACGTGCGTGCAACCGACGCGGCGAGCGTCACGCGCGCCAGCTGCATGTCCGCTTCGGCTGCCTTTTCCTGCGACACGGCCTGGCCGAGCCGCTGACGGTTCTTTCCCCACAGGTCGAGATCCCAGGAAGCGCTGGCGAGCACGTTGTTTTCGCTGTACCACGTCCCGCCGAAGGGCGGCGGGAACAGCGCATTTTCTGAATACAGTTCGCGGGTCCACGAATAGCTGCCTTCGACCTTCGGATAAAGCGCCGACTTCGACGATTCGATATAGGACGAAGCCTTCGCAATGCGCGCCTGCGCCTGCGCGATCGACGGATTGCCTTCGAGCGCTTCCGCGACCAGCTTCGGCAGTTGCGGATCACCGAACTGGCCGGCCCAGTCGAGCGTTGGCCACTGGCCGCCTTCGGCGGGCAGGCTTTGCGACGCTTCGAACCGCGAGGTCGACGCGATCTGCTTGTCGTCCTTGAGATCGAAGTAATTCGCGCAGCCGGCGAGGGCGAATGCTGCCACGGCCGCGGCGACGGCCGCACGGCTCGACGAAGCGGGCGCGGGCCTGGAAAGGAATTTCATCGCTCGACTCTTTGCGTGTAATGGCATTTTTCTATAATGGACGATGCAACTAATTTCTTACGATTTGTTATCGGTATTGCTTGCCGAGTCACGGGTTTCGCTGACCGCTTCGCAGCTGTTCGCGAGCACGCGTCTCAGAAGACTTTTGAGGAATCCCGTTTCCTCTGGTGAAAAGCCGGATAGCAGTTTCTCGGTCACGCTGGTGAAGACAGCGGGCATACGCGCGGCGATTGCGTGACCTTCGGCCGTCAGCGCAAGGCGCACCGTGCGCCGGTCCTCAGCGCTGCGCACACGCGTCAGCAGGCCGCGTTTTTCGAGGCGATCGATCAGGCGCGTGACGGCGCTGGCGTCGATGCCGTATTCCCGCGCGAGTTCGGCGGCGAGCAGGCATTTGCCGCTGGCAACCATGAACAGCACGCTGGCTTGCTGGCTGGTGATGCCGAGTTCGGCCATCGTGCGCTGCGTCACGAGGTTCGACATCGTCGACTTCACGCGGGAAATCAGATAGCCGACGCTTTCGCCCAGCTGGTATTCGCTGACCTCGGGCGATGGCGTGTGGGACGGTTCGGTCATGATTCTCGTGCGAATGCAATGGTTGACTATGCAGGATTGTAGAGGCGAATAATTGACGCGGCAAGCGTTATTACAGCTTAGGCAAGGATCTTTCTCGCGTCAGAGGAGAATGCGCAGCGGCTGCGCGCAGCGTCGCGCATGTCGCTTTATTGAGACTGTGGAGTCCGGTATCAGGGAATACCAGAAAAGAGTCACTCGTCCGTGCTATACTTATTGGTTCCCAAAAGTGCGCTTTGGGCTTGGCGAAGGTGGCTGGGCAGGTGGCGCACTCCACTCGTATCCCAGCGTCTCCAGGTTCCTATGTCCCGCGCTCTTCGCAACATCGCCATCATCGCCCACGTCGACCACGGCAAAACCACGCTCGTCGACCAGCTGCTCCGCCAGTCCGGCACCTTCCGCGAAAACCAGCAGATCGCTGAACGCGTGATGGATTCGAACGACATCGAAAAAGAGCGTGGCATCACCATTCTCGCCAAGAACTGCGCCGTCGAATACGAAGGCACGCACATCAACATCGTCGACACCCCGGGCCACGCCGACTTCGGCGGTGAAGTGGAGCGCGTGCTGTCGATGGTCGATTCCGTGCTGTTGCTCGTCGACGCCGTCGAAGGCCCGATGCCGCAAACCCGCTTCGTGACGAAAAAGGCGCTCGCGCTGGGTCTGAAGCCGATCGTCGTGATCAACAAGATCGACCGTCCGGGCGCGCGTATCGACTGGGTGATCAACCAGACGTTCGACCTGTTCGACAAGCTCGGCGCATCCGAAGATCAGCTTGACTTCCCGATCGTCTACGCGTCGGGCCTGAACGGTTATGCCGACCTGGACCCGAGCGTGCGCGAAGGCACGATGCGCCCGCTGTTCGAAGCGATTCTCGAGCACGTGCCGGTCCGCCCGGCTGATCCGGACGGTCCGCTGCAACTGCAGATCACGTCGCTGGATTACTCGACGTACGTCGGCCGTATCGGCGTGGGCCGCATCACGCGTGGCCGTATCAAGCCGGGTCAGCAGGTCGTGATCCGCTTCGGTCCGGAAGGCGAAATCCTGAACCGCAAGATCAACCAGGTGCTGTCGTTCGAAGGCCTCGAGCGCGTGCAGGTCGCTGAAGCCGAAGCCGGCGACATCGTGCTGATCAACGGTATCGAAGAAGTGGGTATCGGCGCGACGATCTGCGCGCCGGAAGCGCCCGAAGCGCTGCCGATGATCACCGTCGACGAACCCACGCTGACGATGAACTTCCTCGTGAATTCGTCGCCGCTCGCAGGCAAGGAAGGCAAGTTCGTGACGAGCCGCCAGATCCGCGACCGTCTGATGAAGGAACTGAACCACAACGTCGCGCTGCGCGTGAAAGACACCGGCGACGAAACCGTGTTCGAAGTCTCGGGCCGCGGCGAGCTGCACCTGACCATCCTGATCGAAAACATGCGCCGCGAAGGCTACGAGATGGCCGTGTCGCGTCCGCGCGTCGTGCTGCATGAAGTCGACGGCGTGAAGCACGAGCCGTACGAACTGCTGACGGTCGACCTCGAAGACTCGCACCAGGGCGGCGTCATGGAAGAACTCGGCCGTCGTAAGGGCGAAATGCTCGATATGGCGTCGGACGGCCGCGGCCGTACGCGTCTGGAATACCGCATTCCGGCGCGTGGCCTGATCGGCTTCCAGGGCGAATTCCTGACGCTCACGCGCGGCACGGGCCTGATGAGCCACGTGTTCGACGAATACGCGCCCGTCAAGGACGGCTCGCTCGGCGAGCGCCGCAACGGCGTGCTGATCTCGCAGGACGACGGCGCGGCCGTCGCCTACGCGCTGTGGAAGCTGCAGGATCGCGGCCGCATGTTCGTGAAGCCGGGCGATGCGCTGTACGAAGGCATGATCATCGGCATTCACAGCCGTGACAACGACCTCGTCGTGAACCCGATCAAGGGCAAGCAGCTGACCAACGTGCGTGCGTCGGGCACCGACGAAGCCGTGCGCCTCGTGCCGGCGATCCAGATGTCGCTCGAATACGCGGTCGAATTCATCGACGAAGACGAACTCGTCGAAGTGACGCCGCAAAGCATCCGTCTGCGCAAGCGTCATCTGAAGGAACACGAGCGCCGCCGCGCAAGCCGCGAAGCAGCCGTCGACTGATCGGGCGAAGTCTCGCGAAAGTCTCAGTGAAAAGCCGCCCTCGGGCGGCTTTTTGCATTGGCGTTGCGCGTTTCGCTGCAGAGCTTCCTATAAGCGTCTAAAGTATTCTTCTGCAGTGCCGCAAACACTGTTACGCAAGCATAAAACTTGCCGCAAAGCCCCGTACCACGGGCTTTCCAGTTGGGACCTGTCCTATGTCAACTATGGGTTATGTGATATGCTCCCGCGAGTGCAAGTTTTAGGTCCTTCCAAGCAAGACTTGATTCGCGCAATCCGCTAAACGGTCAGGCCGTGTCGCGGAAGGTTCAGTAACCCGCTATTTCTCGAGAAGCTCGAAGAAAGGTGAGCGTAAAATGATGAAGCAATTCCAGTCGAACTCGTATCTGTTCGGCGGCAATGCTCCGTACGTAGAAGAGTTGTACGAAGCATATCTCGACAATCCCGCGTCAGTGCCCGAGACCTGGCGCAACTATTTCGACGCTCTGCAGAACGTTCCTGCATCGGATGGCACCAGTGCCAACGACGTGGCCCATGGCCCGATCGTCGAATCATTTGCTCAGCGCGCAAAGGCGAATGCCTTCCTGCCGCGCACGGGTGGTGAGGATCTCACCACCGCGCGTAAGCAAGTCTATGTGCAGTCCCTCATCGGCGCATATCGCTTCCTCGGCTCGCAGTGGGCCAACCTCGATCCGCTGAAGCGCCGCGAACGTCCGAACATTCCCGAGCTTGAACCTGCGTTCTACGACTTCACCGAAGCCGACATGGACCAGACGTTCAACACGAACAACCTGTACTTCGGTTTCGAGCAGGCTTCGCTGCGGGACATCGTCAAGGCGTTGCGCGACACGTACTGCGGCACGATCGGCGCCGAGTACATGTACCTGAGCGATCCGGAACAGAAGCGCTGGTGGAAGGAACGTCTCGAATCGATCCGCTCCACGCCGAACTTCACGGCTGACAAGAAGAAGCACATCCTGAACCGTCTGACGGCAGCAGAAGGCCTCGAGCGCTTCCTGCACACCAAGTACGTCGGTCAGAAGCGCTTCTCGCTGGAAGGCGGCGAAAGCTTCATCGCATCGATGGACGAAGTCGTGCACCACGCAGGCAAGAGCGGCGTGCAGGAAATCGTCATCGGCATGGCGCACCGCGGCCGTCTGAACGTGCTGGTCAACACGCTGGGCAAGATGCCCGCTGACCTCTTCGCCGAATTCGAAGGCAAGCACGTCGACGATCTGCCCGCAGGCGATGTGAAGTACCACAAGGGCTTCTCGTCGGACGTCGCGACGGAAGGCGGCCCGGTTCACCTGTCGCTCGCGTTCAACCCGTCGCACCTCGAAATCGTCAACCCGGTGGTCGAAGGCTCGGCGAAGGCCCGTATGGACCGTCGCGGCGACGAGAACGGCCTGCAAGTGCTGCCCGTGCAGATCCACGGCGATGCCGCCTTCGCAGGTCAGGGCGTCGTGATGGAAACGCTGAACCTCGCGCAAACGCGCGGTTACGGCACGCACGGCACGCTGCACATCGTCATCAACAACCAGATCGGCTTCACCACGTCCGACCCGCGCGACGCACGTTCGACGCTGTATTGCTCGGACGTCGTCAAGATGATCGAAGCGCCCGTGCTGCACGTCAACGGCGACGATCCTGAAGCTGTCGTGCTGGCCACGCAAATGGCCATCGACTTCCGGATGCAGTTCCACAAAGATGTCGTGATCGACATCATCTGCTTCCGCAAGCTGGGCCACAACGAGCAGGACACGCCGGCAGTCACGCAGCCGCTGATGTACAAGACGATCGCCAAGCACCCGGGCACGCGCGCGCTGTACGCAGAGCGTCTCGTGCAGCAAGGCGTGATCAGCGCCGACCAGGGCGATGAATTCGTCAAGGCATACCGCAAGGCGATGGACGAAGGTCACCACACGGTCGACCCGGTCCTGTCGAACTACAAGAGCAAGTACGCCGTCGACTGGGTTCCGTTCCTGAACCGCAAGTGGACGGACTCCGCCGATACGGCCGTGCCGCTCGCCGAACTCAAGCGTCTGGCCGAGCGCATCACGACGATCCCCGAAGGCTTCAAGGTTCACCCGCTCGTCGAGCGCGTGATCAACGACCGCCGTGCAATGGGCCGTGGCGAAGCGCAACTCGACTGGGGCATGGGCGAGCATCTGGCATTCGCGTCGCTGGTCGCATCGGGCTATGCCGTGCGCCTGACGGGTCAGGACTCGGGCCGTGGCACGTTCACGCACCGTCACGCAGTGCTGCACGACCAGAACCGCGAACGCTGGAACGACGGCACGTACGTGCCGCTGCAGAACATCGCCGAAGGTCAGGCGAAGTTCACGGTGATCGACTCGGTGCTGTCCGAAGAAGCCGTGCTCGGCTTCGAATACGGCTACTCGACGGCTGAGCCGAACACGTTCGTCGCGTGGGAAGCGCAGTTCGGCGACTTCGTGAACGGCGCACAGGTCGTGATCGACCAGTTCATCTCGTCGGGCGAAGTGAAGTGGGGCCGCGTGTCGGGCCTGACGATGCTGCTGCCGCACGGCTACGAAGGCCAGGGTCCGGAGCACTCGTCGGCGCGTATCGAACGCTTCCTGCAGCTGTGCGCAGACCACAACATGCAGGTCGTTCAGCCGACCACGCCGGCACAGGTTTTCCACCTGCTGCGCCGCCAGATGATCCGCCTGTTCCGCAAGCCGCTCGTCGTCTTCACGCCGAAGTCGCTGCTGCGTCACAAGGAAGCCGTGTCGGATCTGTCGGAACTCGCGAAGGGCTCGTTCCAGCCGGTTCTCAGCGAAACGGACGATTCGATCGACGCCAAGAAGGTCAAGCGCGTGCTGGTCTGCTCGGGCCGCGTGTACTACGACCTCCTCGCACATCGTCGCGAAGCGAAGGCGCAAGACGTCGCGATCGTGCGTATCGAACAGCTCTATCCGTTCGCGCACAAGCAGTTCGAATCCGAACTGAAGAAGTACGACAACGCAACCGAAGTGGTGTGGGTGCAGGACGAGCCGCAGAATCAGGGCCCGTGGTTCTACATCGAACATCACCTGCGCGAAGGCATGAAGGAAGGACAGAAGCTGGCGTACAGCGGCCGTCCCGCTTCGGCTTCGCCCGCTGTCGGCTACTACGCGAAGCACTACGAGCAGCAGAAGGCGCTGATCGAAGGCGCGTTTGGCCGTCTGAAAGGCGCGTCCATCGTTAAATAACCACAGAGAGCGAACCGGGAAAGCGCTGAGCGCTTTCCCGCCCCGCGTCTGAACATCCCATGTAAGCGCGTCTCTACGCGCAAATATCGGACGCGGCTCGCACAAGGTTCGTTGTCATCCGATACGTATTCAGAGAAATCAAATGGCTATTGTTGAAGTCAAGGTCCCCCAGCTGTCCGAGTCGGTCTCGGAAGCCACGATGCTGCAGTGGAAGAAGAAGCCGGGCGAAGCTGTCGCCCAGGACGAAATCCTGATCGAAATCGAAACCGACAAGGTCGTGCTCGAAGTGCCGGCTCCGTCGGCAGGCGTGCTCGCGCAAGTCATCAAGAACGACGGCGATATCGTGGTCGCCGACGAAGTGATCGCGAAGATCGATACGGAAGGCAAGGCGGGCGAAGCGGCTGTCGAAGCCGAAGTCAAGCCGGCTCCGCAAGCTGAGCCGGCAGCAGTGGCTGCACCGGCACAGGCTGCCGCTGTGGCAGGCGCAAGCACCACGGCATCGCCGGCTGCGACGAAGATTCTGGCCGAGAAGGGCGTCGCTGCAGGCGACGTCGCGGGCACGGGCCGCGATGGCCGCATCACGAAGCAGGATGCCGTCGCCGCAGGCGCACCGGCTGCCAAGGCCGCGCCCGCACCGGCAGCAGCGCCCGCGCGCGCTGCCAAGCCGGCCCTGCCGCAAGTGGGCGCGCCGGCATCGGCCGACCAGTGGCTCAAGGACCGTCCGGAACAGCGCGTGCCGATGTCGCGTCTGCGTGCGCGTATCGCTGAGCGCCTGCTCGAGTCGCAGCAAACCAACGCCATCCTCACGACGTTCAACGAAGTGAACATGGCGCCCGTGATGGACCTGCGCAACAAGTACAAGGACAAGTTCGAGAAGGAACATGGCGTGAAGCTCGGCTTCATGTCGTTCTTCGTGAAGGCGGCTGTCCACGCGCTGAAGAAGTTCCCGCTGGTGAACGCATCGATCGACGGTAACGACATCGTCTATCACGGCTACTTCGACATCGGTATCGCTGTCGGCTCGCCGCGCGGCCTCGTGGTGCCGATCCTGCGCAACGCAGACCAGATGAGCCTCGCGGACATCGAGAAGAAGATCGCCGAATTTGGCCAGAAGGCGAAGGACGGCAAGCTGTCGATCGAAGAAATGACGGGCGGCACGTTCTCGATCTCGAACGGCGGCGTGTTCGGCTCGATGCTGTCGACCCCGATCATCAACCCGCCGCAATCGGCGATCCTCGGCGTGCACGCGACGAAGGAACGCGCAGTTGTCGAAAACGGCCAGATCGTGATCCGTCCGATGAACTATCTGGCGCTGTCGTACGACCACCGTATCATCGACGGCCGCGAAGCCGTGCTGTCGCTGGTCGCGATGAAGGACGCGCTGGAAGATCCGGCGCGTCTGCTGCTCGACCTGTAATGCATGATGCGCGGCGGCCGCGCGGCTTGAAGTCGCGCGCCGCCGTCGCCATATCTGCATCAGGTGTCTCTCGCATTTCCGCAGTATCTGAAGCCACGCGCGCCGCGAAGCGCGGCCGCGTCGGTTAGCCAAAAAGGATAGTCATGTCCAAAGAATTTGACGTCGTCGTGATCGGTGCCGGTCCCGGCGGCTACATCGCGGCCATTCGCGCTGCGCAGCTCGGCAAGTCGGTTGCCTGTATCGAAAAGTGGAAGAACCCGGCCGGCGCGCTGAAGCTGGGCGGCACGTGCCTGAACGTCGGCTGCATTCCGTCGAAGGCGTTGCTCGCGTCGTCGGAAGAGTTCGAAAACGCGTCGCATCACCTCGCGGACCACGGCATCAGCGTGGAAAACGTAAAGGTCGACATCGCGAAGATGCTGGCCCGCAAGGAAGGCATCGTCGAAAAGATGACGAAGGGCATCGAGTTCCTGTTCCGCAAGAACAAGATCACGTGGCTCAAAGGCCACGGCAAGTTCACGGGCAAGACGGGCGCCGGTGTGCAGATCGAAGTGTCGGGCGAAGGCGAAACGGAAGTGGTCACGGCGAAGAACGTGATCATCGCGACTGGCTCGAAGGCACGTCACCTGCCGAACGTTCCCGTCGACAACAAGATCGTCGCGGATAACGAAGGCGCGCTGTCGTTCACCGAAGTGCCGAAGAAGCTCGCCGTGATCGGCGCGGGCGTGATCGGCCTGGAACTGGGCTCGGTGTGGCGCCGTCTGGGCTCGGAAGTCACCGTGCTCGAAGCACTGCCCGAATTCCTCGGCGCCGCCGACCAGGCGCTCGCGAAGGAAGCCGCCAAGCAGTTCAAGAAGCAGGGCCTCGACATTCACGTCGGCGTGAATGTCGGCGAAGTGAAGCCAAGCGACACCAGCGTGTCGATCTCTTACACGGACAAGGACGGCAACGCGAAGACGCTCGACGTGGACCGCCTGATCGTGTCGATCGGCCGTGTGCCGAACACCGACAACCTCGGTCTCGAAGCGATCGGCCTGAAGGCGAACGAGCGCGGCTTCATCGATGTCGATGACCACTGCGCGACGTCGGTGCCGAACGTGTACGCAATCGGCGACGTGGTGCGTGGCCCGATGCTCGCGCACAAGGCCGAGGACGAAGGCGTGCTGGTCGCCGAAATCATCGACGGCCAGAAGCCGCACATCGACTACAACTGCGTGCCGTGGGTCATCTACACGGAACCGGAAATCGCGTGGGTCGGCAAGACGGAACAGCAGCTCAAGGCTGAAGGCCGCGAAGTCAAGACGGGCCAGTTCCCGTTCATGGCGAACGGCCGCGCGCTCGGCATCAACAAGGCGGATGGTTTCGTCAAGATGATCGCCGACGCGAAGACGGACGAACTGCTCGGCGTGCACATCATCTCGGCGAACGCGTCGGATCTGATCGCTGAAGCGGTTGTCGCGATGGAGTTCAAGGCTGCGTCGGAAGACATCGGCCGCATCTGCCATCCGCACCCGTCGCTGTCTGAAGTGATGCGTGAAGCGGCGCTCGCCGTCGACAAGCGCGCGCTGAACATGTAAGACGTATCTGCCCGGTTCTGAATTACGCTGAACATGGGCTGAAAGCGAAACACGACGAAGGCGGGTGGGTTGAATCCCTCCCGCCTTCTTCATTGCTGTCTCACACAATGAACGTCACCGAATACTACGAACAGGAACTGCAGACCCGGGGATACGAGTCCGATCCAGCCCAACGCGCGGCCGTCGATCGTCTGCAACAGTGCTATGAAGAGTGGGCTGCGTATAAGGCACGTCGTCCGAACGCCTTTATGAAGCTGATCATGCACCCTGATCTGCCGAAGGGCGTCTATATGTGGGGCGGCGTAGGGCGCGGAAAGAGCTTCCTGATGGACAGCTTTTACGCAGTTGTGCCGCTCGTGCGTAAGACACGTCTGCATTTTCACGAGTTCATGCGAGAAGTACATCGCGAACTCGAAGAACTGAAAGGGCAGGCCGATCCGCTCGACGAACTCGCACGGCGCATTGCGAAGCGTTATCGGCTGATCTGCTTCGACGAATTCCACGTATCGGATATCGCGGACGCGATGATCCTGTACCGGCTGCTCGATCGCCTGTTCACGAACGGCGTGCAGTTCGTGATGACGTCCAACTACGATCCCGATCTGCTCTATCCCGACGGCCTGCATCGCGACCGTCTGCTGCCCGCCATCGAACTGATCAAGAGCAAGCTCGACGTGATCAACGTCGATGCGGGCGTCGATTACCGGCGGCGCACGCTGTCGCAGGTCGAGGTGTATCACACGCCGCTCGGCGCCGCCTCCGACAAGGCGCTGCGCGACGCATTCGGCAAGCTCGCCGCTGTGCCCGACGAAAGCCCGCTGCTGCGTATCGAGAAGCGCGAACTGAAGGCGCTGCGCCGCGCGGACGGCGTCGTCTGGTTCGATTTCGCGACGCTGTGTGGCGGCCCGCGCTCGCAAAACGACTACCTCGAACTGGCGAGCCGCTTCCACGCGGTGATCCTGTCCGGCATTCCGCAGATGACGCCTCGTATGCAGTCCGAAGCGCGTCGTTTCACGTGGCTGATCGACGTTTTTTACGATCACAAGGTCAAGCTACTGATGTCGGCCGCCGTGCCACCCGAAGAACTCTACACAGAAGGGCCGATGGCGAACGAGTTCACACGCACGGTTTCGCGTATCGTCGAGATGCAGTCGCAGGAATATCTGGATACGCCGCGACGGATCGTCGATACATCGCTGACCTGATCAAATTCCCACTCAAGCCCGCCCCGTTTGGGATAGCGCGATACGCGCTGAGCCATGCGGCAGCGCCTGGCGGTGCATTTTCAAGATTCGGATTGGTCTGATATTCGGTAGTGGGGTGACTCTATATCGTCGAAATACTCTTGACGAATGGAGAACCCATGACCCCCTATCGCGATATTAGTGATGACGAATGGCAGCGCATCGCGCCGTTGCTGCCGGAACTGCGTCCGCGTTCCGAACTGCGCGGCCGGCCGCTTGCCAACACCCGCTCCGTGCTCAACGGCGTGCTCTGGGTGATCTACAGCGGCGCTACCTGGTCCGCCATGCCCCGCAAATACCCGTCGTATCAAACCTGCCATCGCCGTTTCAAGGCGTGGCATCAGGCTGGCGTACTGCAACATGTGATGGACCAGCTGTTCGGCGACGCAAGCGGCGAACTGTGCAACACGATGGAATCCCGCATGCGCACCCACGCGCCGAACGTGGCCGCAGCCGTGAACGACGCTGCGCAGACGTCCGTGCCCGCCACGCCGCTGTTCACGCCGCCGTCTGGCATGCCTGCAGCACCGCTGATGTTCGACTACACCAGTCCCTTCAAGAACGCGGCATGACGGATCGAACGAATTGAGCGCGCGCGACAACAAAAAGCCGGTCTGGCGAGACTAAACGCCAGACCGGCTTTTTTACGTCCTGCTGCGGCGCTCGCCGAAAAGCGCGCACCGCGCGGCAACCTCAGTTCTGGCGAATCCACGTCTGCGAACGCCCCAGCAGCGATACGCCAATATACCCGCGCACCACCAGCTTCTGTCCGCCGTCTTCGACGTGCATCTTGCATTTGTAGAGCTTGCCGTTCTCCGGGTCGAGAATCTGCCCGCCGTCCCAGCCTTCACCGTCCTTTTTCATATCGTCGATGATCGTCATGCCGAGAATCGGCTGATCTTTGCGCGCGTCCGTGCAGGCGGTGCAGCGGCGATCCGGTTGATCGTTCGGGTTCAGCCCCTTGATGACCTTGCCGCTCAGCTTGCCGTTCCCGTCCTGCGTGATCTGCACGAGTGCTTTGGGCTGGCCCGTGTGATCGTCGATGGTTTGCCATGTGCCGACAGGCGTGTCGGCTTGTGCGAATGCCGTGACGGCGCCCGCGAGCAGCGCACCGGCCACGACAGCCTGTTTCAACGTAGTGCCGAGCGCAAAGCGCGCGCGCCGGGTGAGTGATGTCATTGTCGTCCTCCTTGTTGAAGATCGTCGCGATGAATGTCGCGCGGCGCCATGTGAGTGCTGATGCGAGGCGGCGCCATGCCTGTCTTTCGATGCATGGGAGAGGGCAGAATACGTGAAAGTATCCGCGCCGTTTGATAGTGAATGCTCTAATTGGTGCATGTTCTGGCAACGACGCATGAGTCAGTTCAACTGATACGAGAACGTCGCGTTGATACGTGGACTGCGCGACGCGCTCTCGATTCGCGCATCGCCGACCGCCTTCGCAACGGACAGATCCAGGCTGGAATACTTCGCGTCGGAGATTCGAAAGCCGAGTGCTGATGCTGGCCTTGCGCGCCTGGCCCGTCGTCACTTCCGCGTAGTCGGCCTGCAACTGCCGCACCCGCACCTGCGAGCGCAGCCCGATGGCCGCGCCCGTGATCGTGTTGTTGACGCGATCCTCATCGTGCGATGCGTAGGCCGTGACCGTTCCCGACAGACTGCGCGTATTGCCCAGAATGAACGGATACGACAGCGAGCCGCCGATCCTGTCATTGATCACCGTCCGTTCCACAGATGACGGCAAGCCGGAGTTGTCCTTCGGATTGCCGCGATAGTGCGACGCGTCGATCTTCGCGTTCATGCCTTCACTGCCGATGGGCAGTGCACCATGCGCCGCGAGATAGGTGACGTGGTCGGGGCCGAGCGGCTCGCGTCGCTACCGGATATTCCGTACTGGCTCGCGGACGCCGTCGCCGACTCGTACGTCTCCGGCAACGTGCACGAACTGCGCAACCTGGCCGAACGGATCGGCGTGACGGTGCGGCAGATCGGCGCGTGGGATGCGGCGTGCCTGCACCGGCTGCTTGCGGTTGCGCGCAGCAATCAGCCCGTGTCTGCCGAGAGCGCGGCGGAAGTGCTCGTCGATCGCAGCAAGTGGAATATGGCCGAGCGCAACCGCGTGCTTGCCGCGCTCGATGCGAACAGCTGGCGCCGCCAGGACGCGGCGCAAAACCTCGGCATCGGTCGCAAGATGCTGTGGGAAAAGATGCGTAAGTACCAAATTTTCGACGAGGAACCCGAAACGCGTGAAAGTGAGTAATAATTGAACGGTTTTGCAAAACTAAAACACGACACGAGCAGAAATTACATGGACCAGAAGTCGAAAGTTCGACACATCGTGATGTCGGCAATGATCGTTTTCGGGGGCGTTCAAGGGGTCTACGCGCAGAGTTCTGCCAGTAACGGCACGGACGACGCAGCGGCTGTGATCGCTGCGCAGACGACGCCTGCTGCTGCTCCCGTCACTGCGGACAGTCAAACGATTGCGCTCACGCCGGACGAGGCGAAGCAGTCGGCGACGGGCAATGTCGCGGAACTGCAACAGAAGATTCACGGCGCCGATATCACCGAGTTGCGCACGACCTACAACGGCAGCTACGGGGCCAGCCTGTTGTTCTATGGCAAGGACATGACGTACTACGTCGCGCTCTTCCAGCAGAAGAACTTATGGCGCGTGATCAAGACGCAGGACGAGGCGCGCGCCGAGCAGATCTACCGCGACTTCGCACGTCAGACGGCGCAGCTGTCCGATGTCGAAATCCGCCGCACCAAGCTCGAAGCGCAGAAGGCGTACACGGATCACCTCGTCGCGCTGTCGCAGGAACGCGCGAACCGTCTGCAGGCCGACCTGAACATCGCGCACGAGCAGCAGACCATCGTCAACAGCATGCAGCAGCAGACCCGTGCGGAAGCTACGGCGCTTGCGCAGCAGAAGGCGCAGTCGCAGGAGCAGTTGCGCGCGGCGCAGCGCCAGGTGCGCGATCTGCAGCGTCAGCTCGAAAGCGGCTTGGCGGTGCGCTGACGTTGCAAGAGCCGCGCTGGCCTTCGATGGCTTCGCGGCTCGCCCTGCGTGTTTGACCAGACCCACGCCGCGCATCTGACCATGCGTGGGTTCGTTCGTCTGCGCCGCTGCCAGGCGTTTGCCTCGACGCATGTGGCGATAGCGCACGGCACGCTCTTCGTCGTCGGTCACACGGCCGTCTTTATCCATCCCGCGTGCGCGTAGCGTCCGCGCGGATGGTACATCTCGCCTCGCAACTGTCTTCCTCAGCGCGGCTTCTTCTGCTTGCCTTGACGGTTATCGTCGTCGTCCTCGTCGGGATCGACCGCGATCGGGTCGCTGGCGGGAAAGGTCTCGTCGAGCGCCTCGTCGAGGCGTTCGTCGCTGGACGGATGTTTGTCGGGCGCCTTTGGGGTGGGGTGTTTCGAAGTGGACATGACAGGCTCCGCTACGTAAATTGAAGTCAGCATAACGCAATCAGGCCATCGCAGCCGCCGAGGCCAATGGCATAGGGCAAACGCACATAGAACGCACACAGCGTCGCGCGAATCGCACGCGGACCCGCAACTCAGGTTGAAGATTGCGAAAGCATGTTGTAGGTTCCATGAAGGCCAATGGAATTTCTCGCGGGATCGTTCGTTATAAGGGTGTCACATGACGCCGGCGCACACGAAAGCGCCGGGCGCAGATGGCTTACGAGGGCGACCATGCAACCGAACGGATATGGCAGCGGACAGCGCTTGAACGCGTCACATGTTGTCGAATCGGAACTGGAGCATCTGGAGTGGGCAATGCGTCAGCCGATGGTGCATCTGCTGAATGCCCGCTACTGGCAGCGACGGGTGCTCGAAGTGAAGTGCGGGTATGAACTGACTGCCCAGCAGGGCGTGCGGATCGAGAGGATGCTCAAGCAACTGGCCAGTCGTCCCGGCTAGCCAGCCGCCCGTGTTGCAGTGCAGGCGCGCTGGGCGCGCGCCGCATTCTGCGGTGAAGCCTGTTGGGCTTATTCGGCCTTATTCAGTGCTGCCGCCGCCGTTGTTATTACCCTGATCGTTACCATTATTGCCCGCGCCGTACAGACGCCTGCGGCGGGTGACGACCACAGGAGCGTCCGACGACGAAGACCGGTCCGACGGCCCTTGCGATGCGCCATACGACTCACGCGGCTCCCGGGGCTCGCGGTGTTCACGCGAGCCGTGAGGGCCGCGTGCCGAATGCTCGCCATGCGACGGCCGTCCTGCGCGCGGCGCGGGGCGCGTGCCCGTGTCCAGCTGGATCGTGGAAATGGCGCGCTTGTAGATGCCTTGCAGCCCGACGGGCGTGCGCAGCATCACCAGATACTGGTCGAACGACTCAATGCAGCCCGTCAGGCGAATGCCGTTGACGAGGTAAATCTCAACGCGCTTACGTTCTTTGCGCGCTGCGTTCATAAAGTCGTTTTGCGGATGCGATTCTGCGGAAGGCATGGACAATTGTGTGTAGAGAAACGGTTGTTCGCCGTGATTTTACCCGTTGTCGCTTTATGGCGACATGATGGGT
>Ga0247692_1000038_pt1 | contig 29030 bp, 30 predicted proteins | sample CNK33_metaG_FD_183041 | JGI IMG/M metagenome (GOLD analysis project Ga0247692, IMG submission 183041) | Soil microbial communities from Purdue University Martell Research Forest, Indiana, United States - CNK33 | ecosystem: Environmental > Terrestrial > Soil > Temperate forest > Bulk soil...
GACGATATTGATCGACATGAACGTGTAACCGAGCAGGCCGGAGAGAATCGAGAACGTGATCACCTGGTCGAGCAGGCCCGTGAACGCGAACGAAATGGCGATTGGCACGAGAAAGATGATCGCGCGATAAGGCGTGCGATAGCGCGGGTGCACGGCGCCAAACCACATCGGCATATAGCGGTCGCGCGACATCGAGAACCACGCTCGCGACGCGTCGTTGATGCAGCCGTTAGCGGAGGCGACTGCCGAGAACAGGGTGCCCACGAACAGCAGTGTCTGCAAGGACTTGCTGCCCGACAGACGCGCGGCGTCGTAGAGCGGGGTCACCGCCTGGCCCAGGTATTCCCACGGCATGAGTCCCGTGGCGACATACCAGGTCATGGCTGCGGCGATCAGCAGCGTAATCATGCCGCACATCGTTCCAAGTGGAATCGAGCGGCCTGCCGAGCGAACCTCCTCCGCCGCCTGACAGGTGCCTTCGATACCGAGGTAGTACCACATGCCGAACTGCAAGGCGGCGACGACGCCGAGCCATCCATAGGGGAGTTGCGTGAGCAGTTCGTGATGAATCAGCGTTTGCCCCGGATGCCAGGGCGCGACACCCAGGAACAGCACGACGATCGCGATGAATGCGACGGCCGTGATCACGAAGTTGACCGTGAGCGTCACGAACACCCCGCGATAGTTGAGGAGCGCGAGAAACGCGATCGTCACGAGCGTGAACGGTCGCGAGTCGAAGTTCGCGTAGCCCGAGTCGGCGGCCACGGCCTTGATCAGATCGCCGACCACGAGCGCGTCCGCGGCTTCGAGCATCGTGTATGCCATCACGAGATAGAGCCCCACGTTGAATGCCATGAGGGGACCGATGATGTGCTTTGCCTGCGTGTACTGTCCGCCCGCCGCGGCGACAGTGGACGTCACTTCCGAGTCGATCATGGCGACGCACGTATAAAGCAGGCCGATGATCCAGCACGCGATCAGCGATCCATATGCGCCGCCTTTTGCGACGGAGAAGTTCCATCCCATGAACTCGCCGACGAGCACGATGCCGACGCCGAGCGCCCACACGTGAATCGGCCCCAACACTTTCAGCAACGCGATGCGCTCGCCTGTCTGTCCTGCTGTTGCGTCACTCATGAGCCGCTCCTCCGCGGGTTGATGCCTCAGGTCTTATTCCTTGCCTTCCGTGGAACTCATCAGGAAGTCGTCGTTGTAGTCGCGCCCGACCTTGAAAGCGTCGATGAGGATCCACGCGAAGATCAGGATCGACAGGCCCCACGCGGCATTGCTCGACCATTGCCAGAAGTTCATCACGTCACTCCCCGAATTTTTCGGCGATCACCTGCCGATATTGCCTGTCCGACACGCGCAACACGAACCCGAAATAACCGATGATCACGAGCGCCGTCACGATCAGCGAGACGGGTTCGATCTGATAGTCGTAGCGGGTGGTAATGATGGGCTTGGCCTGCTCGGCGTCGTAGCCGAGCTTGCGCCATTGCGCTTCCATCGCCGGGTTTTGTCCGAGTTCCCGCCAGGACACCTGCGTTTTCGCGGTTTGCGCTTCGGGTGGCTTGTCGGGTGCCTTGAGCAACAGCGGCGCAAGCAGGCTGCAGTACACGAGCAAGAGGAGAAAGACGCTATCTACAAGCTGCCCGAAGCCTTTCTGAACGGGCGGGACGTAATCGGTTGTCATAGTGATTTGCTCCTCGCGGGTCGGCGTCGGGTTTGCATGTTCAAGGGCAATGCGGGTACCGCCCAGTTGCCGGCGTGGCAACTGAGGGCGCGTCGAAACACGTTGAAAATCAGGCCCGAACGCTTACTTGACGGCTGGACTGAGCGACTCGTCGTTGCGTCTTGCGAGTTCTGCCTTGCTGGCGCGGTTTTCGTCCAGGTGGCGTATGTCGAGGCCGTAGATGTGATCCTTGTCTTCCTCGTAATGGCGGATCATGGCAAGGATCGAGGCGGAGTTGAAAACGAGCACGGCGCCCACGCCGATGGTGAGCGCGACGCGTACGGACGTATCCGTTGTCTGGGCGGTCATCGCGAAGTAGACGTAGCCCAAAGTGACCCAGAGCGCCAGAAGAGCGATTTGCGCCATGCGCCGGTCGCGCAAGAACATTTGATCAATACGCTTGCGGATTGCGTGTTCCATCTCGGCAACTCCTTTCCGTGCCGGCGACGCCGGCGGTGGTCAATGATCTGGCTGTTTCTCCGTGATTCCCGTGCGTCAACAAAGTTTCCTGACAATATTTGTGCTTTGATGCGCGCTTGTCAATATGGTTTGAGGGGGTAGATGGTTGGAAGCCCCGAGCTACGGTGCCCCGATACGGGTAGTCGAGGACAGCGGAAATTCGATCGAGGCTTGACGTCGCCGGGCAGCATCGAAGTCGTACAACTGCCGACGGGGCAGGCAGGCGTGGTCAAGATGTTCGCTGAGGAGATGATCCGGTGCGACGCCGTCCTTTCGATGTCACCCACTCGACGCAGGCTGCGGTCGCACACCCTTGGGTTTGATTTCTGATTCGCCGCGAGTTCAGATGAACCGCACCATCAGATCAGCGTCATGAAACACGCCGTCGATGCACAGCGCGTCCGGCTCCGTTCCGTACACGCGAAATCCCAGCGATTCGTACAGCGCGCGAGCCGAACCAAGCGCTCGTGACGAGCAAAACGACCTGCCGCAAACCGTCGACCTGCGCGGCGCGTGCGAGCAGCGCCGTCAGCAGCGCACGTCCGACACCGCGTCCCGCTGCCTCATCGGGGACGTACATGCCGATCACATGGCCCTTGTGGCGCTCCTTGTGCCGTGTCTCGCGCAGCAGCCCGACCGTGCCCACGAGCGCACCATCCGTCGACGACAACGCGCCCAGCAGAAAGCTGCCCGACGCGGCAGGCGTGCCGCCCAGCATCGCATCGTGTTGCGACGGGCCACGCTCGACGGCCTCGTCATAGCTTTGCCCGAACGCGGCGGGGTGCGTTTTCAAACCGCGTAGACGCAGCGCGAAAAACGCGTCGCGGTCGGCGGGCTCCAGCCGGCGGATCGAAATGTCTTCGTGCATGCGCGTCCCTCAATCGCCCACAGCGTCCGACGACGCGCGCGTATCCGCGAACCTGCGCAGCGCCTCGGCCGTCTGCGGATCGGCGGGGAAGAAGGCTTCGATCGCGAGTTCCGACAGCGTGACGTCGACGGGCGTGCCGAACACAGTCGTGGTGCTGAAGAACGACAGCACGCCGATTTCGGTGCGCAGGCGCAGCGGCACGGCAATCTGTTCGAGCGGCGAGGCGGGGCTGTCGTCGGCGGGTTCGGCGTCGGGCGGCGTCGGGTAGGCGGCCAACTCGTCGTAGAGCGCGGCGAGCGTCGGGTCGGCGCTGACATCGACCTGGCGCTGCAGACGCGACAGCAGATGCGCGCGCCACGCGTGCCAGTTGGCGATCTGCGACGCGATGCCGTCCGGATGCATCGACAGGCGCAGCGCGTTGACGGGCGCTTCGAGCAGCGCGGGCTTTGCGGCCGTCAGCAGCGGCGCGAGCGCGTTGTTCGCGGCGACGATCGTCCAGTGCCGGTCGATGGCGACGGCGGGATACGGCTCGTGGCCCTTGAGCACGAGATCGATCGCTGCGCGCGCCGCGTCCAGTTGCGGGTCGCTCAGTTGCCGCTCGCGGTAGAGCGGCGCATAGCCCGCCGCGACGAGCAGCGCATTGCGCGCCCGCAGCGGTACGTCCAGCCGTTCGGCCAGATGCATGACCATTTCGCGGCTCGGCTGCGCGCGGCCCGATTCGACGAAGCTCAGGTGGCGCGTCGAAATCTCGGCTTCGGAGGCGAGCAGCAACTGGCTCATCCGGCGCCGCTGGCGCCAGTCGCGCAGCATGTCGCCGACCGTGCGGCTCATCGAAGGGGCGCCCGAGGGCGCGGACAAGGTGGCAGTGGGCGTGTTCATGGCGTCGATGATAGCCAAACCCGGGAGCAATTCCATTACCTGCGAGGTAATGCGTCGCCGCGCGCACAGTCGCCGGCACGGCCAAACGCGCTCATACTGAAGTCCCTAGCGACCGTTCCGGAGGCGAACATGTGGGACAAGATCGAGCACAACGGCCAGGAAGTCTGGGTGCTTCCCGTCACGGCGTACGGGCCGCCCGTGCCGGAGACCTTGTGGCACTACGTCGGCTATGTGTGCCATCACGGCGCCGACGCGCATCTTGCAGGACAAAGCCGCCGCTTCCAGGAACTCGTCGCGACGTTCCACAGCGAAGACGAAGCGCGCGAAGCCGGGTATGACGCAGGCCGGCGGCTCGCCGATCAGATCAGTACCGCGAACGCGTAACACGCGTTCGCTGAATCCACTCCGCATGACTTTCTCTCCGGCACCTGCCCGCTGTGAAGCGGCGGGTGCTGCCGGATCATTACCTCCCGCGTAATCGACTCACGTACGTTCATCGACGAATCTTCAGTCCGAGGCCGCCGCAAACACGCAGCACGCGGTGGACTTCTCGACCCTCCATCGACTGAAGGAATCCATGATGAACGCACATACCGCACTGATCGACCGTTACTTCGACGCCTGGAACGAAACCGATACCGGCCGCCGCCGCGAGCTGATTTCGGCGACCTGGGCGAACGATGCCGCTTACCTCGATCCGCTTCTGTCCGGCAACGGGCACGACGGCATCGACGCGATGATCCACGCTGTCCATGAACGCTTTCCGCATCACACGTTTCGCCGCACGACCGAGGTCGACGGCTTCGCGGATCGCCTGCGCTTCTCGTGGGAATTGCTGACGCCCTCGGGCGCTTCGATCGTGAAGGGCTCCGACTTCGGCGTCGTCGAGTCGGGCGGCCGGCTGCAGTCCGTCACCGGCTTTCTCGACGAAGCGCCCGGCGCAGCCTGACGAATAGCCAGCAATAGCCTGCCATCCCACATACCAAGACAGGAGAACGATCATGCATGAGCCCGCCGTCACCTTGAACGCCGACGCGTATGCACGCGTGCAGGACGCAATCGATGCGGCATCGGGTGCCATCGCCGGATTCGCGCTGCTCGCAGGCGCCCGCGCATTCACGTTTATCGCGCTCGTCGCCTGGCGTGAGCCGGTGCTCGGCGGCGCGGGGCTCATGCTGCTCGCGCTGGTCGGCTGGCTCAGATGGTGTTTGTGTCCGAATATGTCATCTCAGAACCGTTGACGCCGTTGTTCGTCCTGACTAAAGCGCTGCGCAAGCGTAATGCAGATGTCGGATTTGAACTTCAACAAGACCTCGGGGAACGCAAGACCATGCAAACGACGAACAACATCGGAACGATGGGCACGGGCAGCACGAATAGCGCGGTTGGCAGCAGTGCCGGCACGCAAGCGGGCAACAAGCCGACCTTCAAGGAACTGCTCGATCAGCTGACCGATTACACGAAAGGCACCACGGGCGAGCGAATCGAGAAGATGATTCTCGCGAAGCTCGGCATCACGGAAGAAGACCTGAAGAAGATGTCGCCCGAAGAGCGCGAAAAGGTCATGCAGAAAGTCCGCGACATGATGAAGAAAGAACTCGAAGCGCAGAAGCAGCTCGAGGAAATGCAGAAGGACCACAAGATCCGCGTGTCAGTTTGATGACACGAAGACGCTAAAGCAAAGGCAAGGCGAGGGGCTCGCGTACAATCGACTCCTCCGTCCTCGGGCGCGACGCGGTGTTGCGCCGAACTGCTGCATCATGAATCACGATATCGCCCAAAGCCTCGCTGACGCACAGCAGAAGTTCACCGCCGGTCAATACGACGAAGCGGCAGCGCTGCTGCACGGCATCCTGTCGATCGATCCAAACCACAACGAAACACTCGAAGCGCTCGGCTACGTCGCGGCGAAGCAGGGTGATTACACGCGCGCGGCCGACTATGCGATGCGCGCCGCGCAGCCCCCCTCGACAACCTCGCAGCAGCTTCATTTCGCCGCTCATATCTGTCAGCTCGCGGGGCGTCATGCCGACGCCATCGCGCTTTACGAGCGCGTGCTTGCCGCGTATCCCGATCACGCGGAATCGCTGCATGGCGCGGCAATGTCGCTCGTCGCGACGGGCGAGCACGAACGCGCGCTGCAACGTCTCGCGCGCCTGACGCAGCGCTATCCGCAATCGGCCGAAGTGCACTACAACCGCGGCACGCTGCTTGGGCAGATGGAGCGCTATGACGAAGAACTCGCCGCGTATCGCCAGGCGATTGCGCTCAAGCCCAATTTCGTGCGCGCGTATGTGAATTTGGGTGTCGCGTTGCGCGATCTGCATCGTTTCGACGAAGCGTTGCAGCAGTTCAAAAAGGCCGTGTCGATCGACGCGAACGATGCCGGCGCGCGTACCAACCGCGCGCAGACCAATCTGCTGCTAGGCGAGTTCGAACATGGCTGGCGCGAATACGAATGGCGCTGGCTCGACGGCACGATGAGTCACGGCTTGCCCGACGCGACGCTGTGGACGGGCAAGCAGCCGCTGGACGGCAAGACGGTGCTCGTGCATGGCGAGCAGGGTTTCGGCGACACGGTGCAGTTCATCCGTTTCATTGGTCGTCTGAGTGCGATGGGCGCGCGCGTTGTCGTGCGGGTTCAGGATGCGTTGCTGCCGCTGTTGCGCGGCTATCCCGGCTCGGCCGACGTGATCGGCGAAACCGCGCCGCTGCCCGCGTTCGACTACCACATTCCGATGCTCAGTCTCGCGTTCGCGCTGAAGCTGCGCGAAGCCGATCTGAGCGCTGAAAGCCCCTACATTCATGCGGATTCGCAACTGGTCGCGCAATGGGCCGACGTATTCCCGCAAGACGATGCAAGGCCGCGCGTGGGCATCGTATGGTCGGGCAGCCGCACGCATCTGAACGACCGCAACCGGTCGATTCCGCTCGCGCAGTCCCTGCCGCTGTTCGATGTGAACGCGCAGTTCGTGTCGCTGGTGAAGGACGTGCGCGAAAGCGATCGCGCGTGCCTCGATGAATGTGTAGCGCGCGGAGTGTTGCGTGACGTGTCCGACCGGCTGACGACTTTCGCCGAGACGGCCGCGCTGATCGCGCAACTCGATCTCGTGATCACCGTCGATACGGCCGTTGCACATGTTGCCGGCGCGCTCGGCAAGCCAGTATGGATCGCGTTGCCGTTCACACCCGACTGGCGCTGGCAACTGAAGCGCGACGACAGTCCGTGGTATCCGCAGATGCGCCTGTTCCGTCAAGCGAAGCGCAACGACTGGAGCGACGTTATCGAGAACTTGCGATCCGCGCTGGATCGACAGGCATAGCGCAACGTAGTCTGGTTTCGCGCAGACAAAAAAAGGAGCACGCCGCGGCAATGACGGGTGCTCCTTTTTCACATCGATAAAACGCTTAGCCGAGTTTCACTTCGATGCGCCGGGGCTGCGCCTGCTCGCGGCGCGGAATGACGAGCTTCAGCACGCCATCCTTCAGGTTGGCTTCGATCTTCGACGAGTCGAAGTCGTCGCTGATCGAAAAGCGCCGCGCGAAGAAGGGCGCGCGCACTTCGGCATGCGAGAGCCGCACATTCGATGAAGCCGGGACGACGGATTCACCTTCGATCGTCAGGCTGCCGTCGTGCACGCGTATGTCGAGCTTGTCCTTCGACACGCCGGGCAGATCGGCCCATAGCGTCACCGCCTTGCTGTCCTCGACGATATCGACGGGCGGCGTCAGGGTCACGCGGCGTTCCTGCTGGCGCGCGCCGTTGCGGCTCACCGCGCTCTCGTCGCGCTGGGTCACTTGAGTGTTGTCGCTCATGATGTTTTCCTCGCCCTTATTGAACTGTGATTGCGCGCGGTTTCGACGCTTCGCGCTTGCCGACCGTGATCACCAGACAGCCGTCCACATAACGCGCCTGCACATTGTCGGGATCGGCCTGCTGCGGCAGTTCGACGACACGACGGAACGCGCCGTTGAAGCGCTCCTGCGCATAGGCGCGCGCGCCTTCTTCCTGCGCGGGGCGTGCCGCCGCGCGCTCGCCTGCGATGGTCAGCAGGCCCTTGTCGATCGACAGCTCCAGCTTCGAAGGATCGATGCCGGGCGCGAACGCGACGATCTCGATTGCTTCGTCGGTCGTGCCGATGTTGAGGCTCGGGAATGTGCCGGCACGGCTCGAACGCAGGCTCGAAGGGAAGCCGTTGAACACGCTCGACATGTGCCGCTGCAAGCGGTCGAGTTCGCTGAACACATCGGTTCCGAAATACAAGTCACTCATGGTCGCTCTCTCCTCTGAGCGGCGAGGCGCGCCGGCCTGAGTGTGCCGGTTCGCCTGTCATGCCGCGACGAACGAATGGATACATGCAGCGCCGTCATGTCGATGCAGCGGCTGCCCTGATGACTCGATAGATAGGAAGCCTGTTCAAACTTTCAAGTGCGAATTCTGCAAAAATTGGGCTCTTGAAATCGGCTTCCGGTGACCTCAAATGGACGCGTTCACGCGGCACGTCCCGGGCTTGTCGTGCAAGCGCCGCCGACATGGACGAACCCGTCGATCCTCACGTTCCCCGCACGACACCAGGCGTTTAACGGCTTGCCGCGAGCACCGTTTCAACGTTTGTGACATCGCATACCCCAAGCACTTCCGATCACACCCTGGTGAAAACACCAATGCCCGCTGTCGGCTACGCCCAAAGCCTTGCCGGACAAGCATTCCGCCCACGCGCGCAGGGTCAACCGCGTCCGTGAACGCTGGAAACGATCGTAACGAAGCTTGTTAGAATCCTCTCAATTGATGTACGATGCATGCAAATAAACCATCAGCCGTTGCGGTGCATTGCACAAACTTGCGGATGTCTATGCCTGAAGCTCCTACCCAGTCCTCGTCGGTCGTCGCGCTGCGGCGCGCGGCCCACATTCATCCCGCCCGTAATCCGGGCGTGCCTTTCGATCTCGCGTGGCTCGACGGGTTGCGCGTCAACCAGTCGGCCGTAGAACGCCGCACGGCGACGCTCGGCACGCGCCGCACCGTCAAGAAGGATGCGCAGGCCGCATGGCTGTTGAAAGCCGTGACCTGCATCGACCTCACGACGCTCAACGGCGACGACACGGAAGGCCGCGTGCGGCGTCTGTGCGCGAAGGCGAGACAGCCGGTGCGCGCCGACATTCTCGCGGCGCTCGGCGTGCCGCCGCATACCATCACGACGGGCGCCGTATGCGTGTATCACCGCTACGTCGCGGCCGCCGTCGATGCGCTCGCCGGCAGCGGCATTCCCGTTGCGGCCGTATCGACGGGCTTTCCCGCCGGTCTGATTCCGCATCCGCTGAAGCTGAAGGAAATCGAGGCATCGGTGGCCGACGGCGCGCAGGAAATCGACATCGTCGTCACACGCGAATATGTGCTGACAGGCAACTGGCAGGCGCTCTACGACGAGGTGCGCGAGTTCCGCGCCGCGTGCGGCGAAGCGCATCTGAAAGCGATTCTCGCGACGGGCGATATCCAGACGCTGTCGAACGTTGCACGCGCATCGATGATCTGCATGATGGCAGGCGCCGATTTCATCAAGACGTCGACGGGCAAGGAGGGCGTCAACGCGACGCTCGACGTGTCGCTCGTGATGGCGCGCATGATCCGCGAATACCACGCGCGCACGGGCATCCTGATCGGCTTCAAGCCGGCGGGCGGCGTGTCGAATGCGAAGACGGCGCTGCTGTATCAGATCCTGATGAAAGAAGAACTGGGCCGCGCGTGGCTCGAGCCCGAACTGTTCCGCTTCGGCGCATCCAGTCTTCTCGCCGATATCGAACGCCAGCTCGAGCATTACGCGACTGGCCGTTATTCCGCCTTCAACCGTCACCCTGTTGCCTGAGCAGATCGATCCCATGAGCGTAGCCGAGTATTTTTCATCGATGGAGTACGGTCCCGCACCCGAGGACGATCAGCCCGCGCGCGCGTGGCTCGCGCAGCATGACGCGACGTTCGGCCATTTCGTCGACGGTGGATGGCGTGCGCCCGCAGCGGGCGAACGTTTCGCATCACACGAACCCGCAACGGGCGAACTGCTCGCGCATATCGCGCAAGGCGATGCAGCCGACGTCGATGCCGCCGTCGCCGCCGCGCGCGCCGCGCAGCCGGGTTGGCTCGCGCTGGGCGGCGCGGGACGGGCGCGGCATCTGTATGCGCTGTCGCGGATGGTGCAGCGTCACAGCCGCCTCTTTGCCGTGCTCGAAGCGCTCGACAACGGCAAGCCGATCCGCGAAACGCGCGACATCGATATACCTCTTGTGGCAAGGCACTTTCTGCATCACGCGGGTTGGGCGCAACTGCAGGACAGCGAGTTCAAGGACTTCGCGCCGCTCGGCGTGATCGGCCAGATCGTGCCGTGGAATTTCCCGCTGCTGATGCTCGCGTGGAAGATCGCGCCTGCCATTGCGACGGGCAATTGCGTCGTGCTGAAGCCGGCTGAATACACGCCGCTCACGGCGCTGCTGTTCGCCGAACTCGCACAGCGCGCGGGTTTGCCGAAGGGCGTACTGAACGTGGTGACGGGCGACGGACGCACGGGCGCCGCGCTCGTCGAACATGCCGGCGTCGACAAGATCGCATTCACGGGCTCGACGGAAGTGGGCCGCGTGATCCGCGCGGCGACGGCGGGCACGGGCAAGTCGTTGACGCTGGAGCTGGGCGGCAAGTCGCCGTTCATCGTGTTCGACGATGCGGACCTCGACGGTGCGGTGGAAGGCGTGGTCGACGCGATCTGGTTCAACCAGGGCCAGGTGTGCTGCGCGGGCTCGCGTCTGCTCGTACAGGAAGGCGTCGCTGCGCGCTTCATCGACAAGCTCAAGCGCCGCATGGCGACGCTGCGCGTCGGGCCGTCGCTCGACAAGAGCATCGATATCGGCGCGATCGTCGACAAGGTGCAACTGGAGCGCATCGACTCGCTCGTCGAAGCGGGCCGCCTGGAAGGTTGCGAGATCTATCAGTCGACGCAAACGACGGTGCCCACGGGCGGCTGCTTCTATCCGCCGACACTCGTCACGGGCGTCGCGCCCGCCTCGACGTTGGCACAGGAAGAAATCTTCGGCCCCGTGCTCGTGACGATGACGTTCCGCACGCCCGACGAAGCCGTCGCGCTCGCGAACAACACGCGCTACGGACTCGCCGCGAGCATCTGGAGCGAGACGATCGGCCGCGCGCTCGATATCGCGCCGCGCCTCGCGTGCGGCGTCGTGTGGGTCAACGCGACGAATCTGTTCGACGCGGCGGTCGGCTTCGGCGGCTATCGCGAGTCGGGCTACGGACGCGAAGGCGGCCGCGAAGGCATCTACGAATATGTGAAGCCGAAGGCATGGCTCGCGCTCGGCGAGCGTCGCCCGGTGCATCGCGTGACCGATGTGTCGCCGCAAGCGCAAGAGGCTCAGCCAACCGCCGATGTGCTGGCGATCGACCGCACTGCGAAGCTCTTCATCGGCGGCAAGCAGGCGCGCCCGGATAGCGGTTACACGCTGCCCGTGTATGGTGCCGATGGCGCGCTCGTCGGGGAAGTGGGCGAGGGCAATCGCAAGGACATTCGCAATGCCGTCGCAGCGGCGCGTGGCGCGCAGAAGTGGTCGCAGGCTACCGCGCACAACCGCGCGCAGGTGATCTACTACCTCGCTGAAAATCTTGCGGTGCGCGCGCATGAATTCGTGCATCAACTGGTGAAGCGCACGGGCGCGAGCGTTGCCGAAGCGCGCCGCGAAGTGGACGCATCGGTGACGCGGCTCTTCACGTATGCCGCCTGGGCCGACAAGTTCGACGGCGCGGTGCATGCGCCGCCGCTGCGCGGCGTCGCGCTCGCGATGAACGAGCCGCTCGGCGTGATCGGCATTGCGTGCCCGGATGAAGCGCCGCTGCTGTCTTTCATTTCGCTGATCGCGCCCGCGCTTGCAATGGGTAATCGCGTCGTTGCCTTGCCGAGTTCGTCGAGTCCGCTTACAGTGACCGACTTCTATCAGATTGTGGAGACGTCGGACGTGCCTGCGGGCGTGCTCAATATCGTGACGGGCGAACGCGGCGCGCTGTTGCCGGCGCTCGCGAAGCACGACGATGTCGATGTGCTGTGGTGCTTCGGCTCCGCGAAAGATTCGGCGCTTGCCGAACGCGAGTCGGTTGGCAACCTGAAGCGCACGTTCGTCGATCATGGCCGCGCGTTCGACTGGTTCGACACATCGAGCGAAGGCCCGGCGTTTCTGCGCCATGCAACACAAGTCAAGAACATCTGGATACCGTATGGCGACTGATCGCTTTCTGATCGCCTGACAGGGCATGACAGAACGCTAGCGCGCCAACCGAATAACGGAGGAGACAACGTGCTGAAGAATCTGGACCCGCTGTTGAACGCCGATGTGCTGCACGCGCTGCGCGCGATGGGCCACGGCGACGAAGTGGTGATTTGCGACGCGAACTTTCCGGGCGACTCGGTCGCGCGGGAGTCCGTGACGGGCAAACTGCTGCGGCTCGATGGCGTCGATGCGCCGCGCGCGATTCGCGCGCTGCTGTCGGTGCTGCCACTCGATACCTTCGTCGACGATCCTGCCTCGCGCATGGAAGTGGTCGGCGAGCCGAGCACCATTCCCGCCGTGCAGCGCGAAGCGCAAGCCGAAGTGAACGAGGCCGAAGGGCGCGATGTGCCGCTCGTCGGCATCGAGCGCTTTGCGTTCTATGCGCGGGCGAAGAAAGCCTACTGCGTGATCGCTACGGGCGAAACGCGCGGCTACGGCTGCTTCATCTTCAAGAAGGGCGTGCTGCTCGCGCCCGACGCACCGAAGGAATGACGACGATGGCCACGCAACAGAAAGAAGGCCGCGTCGTCATTCTCGGTATCTTTGTGACGGACCTCACGTTTCGCGCGGACCGCATGCCGCTGATCGGTGAAACGATCGCGGGCAATGCGTTCAAGATGGGCCCCGGCGGCAAAGGCTCGAACCAGGCGGTCGCGGCGGCGCGCGCGGGCGCCGACGTGGTGTTCTGCACGCGCATCGGCAACGATGCGTTCGGCCAGATTGCGCGAGCCACCTGGGACGCCGAAGGCATCACGGCGCGTGCGTCGGTGATCGACGGCGCATCGACGGGTGCAGCGCACATCTTCGTCGATGACATCACCGGCAAGAACGCGATCATCGTCGCGTCCGGCGCGGCAGCGACGATGAATGCGGGCGACGTTAACGCGATCGAAGCGGATATCGCCTCGGCGCGCGTGTTCGTCACGCAACTCGAACAGCCGGTCGTCGCTGCGAAGCGCGGCCTCGAAGTCGCGCGCAAGCATGGCGTGACGACCGTGTTCAATCCCGCGCCCGCGTTGCCGCTCGACGACAGCATTTTCCCGCTGTGCGACTACATCACGCCGAACGAAACGGAGACGACCGCGTTGACGGGCATCGAGGTCAGCAATGTCGACGATGCGCGCCGTGCCGCTGACGTGCTGCTGAAAAAAGGCGTGCGCAATGTCATCGTGACGCTCGGCGAAGCGGGCGCGCTGCTGCATTCGGCGGAGCAATCGGTGTTCGTGCCTGCGTTCCAATGTGGTCGCGTGGTTGAAACGGCAGGCGCGGGCGATGGCTTCACAGGCGGCTTCGCGGCGGCGCTCGCGCGCGGCGCGGATGCCGTCGAAGCGACGCGCTTCGGCTGTGCGCTGGCGGGCATTTCGGTGACACGGCCCGGCACCGCGCCTTCAATGCCGACGCTCGCCGAAGTCAACGAAGTGCTGGCCCAGGCCGGACATCCGCTTTCAACGCATTGAGCGCGTGCGCCGCCCGATGCGGCGCGCGGCATGAAGGAGTTCGTTTCGACATGAAGTCCTCGCTTTTCGCCGGCCTGTTTCGCGACCGGCAACTGAACTTTCTGCTAGCGGTGAACGTGCTCGTCGTGCTCGCCGCGACGTGGATCTCGCACGGCCAGTTCGTCTCGCTCGACAATCTTCAGTCGATGGGCGGCCAGTTGCCCGAACTTGGCTTGCTTGCGCTCGGCATCATGCTCTCGATGGTCTCGGGCAATGGCGGCATCGATCTGTCGGGCGTCGGGCTCGCGAATCTGTCGGGCATGGTCGCGGCGCTGATCGTGCCGAAGTTCATCAGCGGCGACGATTCACCGATGCTCTATACGAGCGTGTTCTGCGCGATCGTCGTGTGCATGGGCGCAATTGGCGGGCTGGTGAATGGCGTCGTGATCGCGCGCTTGCGCCTCACGCCGATTCTCTGCACGCTCGGCACGCAACTGCTGTTCACGGGTTGTGCTGTCGTGTTGAGCAATGGCGCGTCGGTACACGTCGATTATGTCGAGCCGCTGTCGGATATCGGCAATGGCACGTGGTTCCAGGTGCCTGTTTCGTTCGTGATCTTCATCGCGGCTGTCGTAGTGCTCGGCTGGCTGCTGCGGCGCAGCCCGTTCGGCTTGCGTCTGTATCTGATGGGCACGAATCCGAAAGCGGCGTTCTACACGGGCATTCCGCGCGCGCGGATGCTGGTTCTCACGTACATGATGTGCGGCATTCTCGCGTCGCTCGCGGGATTGATCAGCGTCACGCACACGTCGAGCGCGAAGTGGGACTACGGCAATTCGTATCTGCTGATCGCGATCCTGATTGCCGTGATGGGCGGCGTCAATCCTGCGGGCGGTTATGGCCGCATCGTCTGCGTGTTCTTTGCGGCGACGGTGCTGCAGTTTCTGTCGAGCTTCTTCAACCTGCTCGGCGTGTCGCAGTTCTTCGGCGATTGCGCGTGGGGTTTCCTGCTGCTGGCGTCACTCGCATTTGCGGGCGGCGAGCGCGTGCGTGCGATCTTCGGTTTCGCGCAGCCTAATCAGAGGCGCTAGCGCTGCAGCGATAGTTTCAGCGGACATCGGGGCCCTGGATTTCCGCGTGCATATGAAGGGGCGACACCAACTCAATGACTAAGTCACTAAAGGCAACGGAGACAAACGCATGAAACTGACCCGACTGAGCGCTGCCCTCGCAACCGGTGCACTCGCGCTGGGCGTGATCGCCGCCGCGCACGCCGCCACCAACGAAACGATCGTCACGGTCGTCAAGGTGACGGGCATCAACTGGTTCAACCGGATGGACGAAGGCGTCAAGGAGTTCGCGAAGGACAACCCCGGCGTGCAGGCGTATCAGACGGGCCCGGGCCGCGCCGACGCCGCGCAGCAACTGAAGATCATCGAAGACCTGATCGCGAAGAAAGTGACGGCCATCGCCGTCGTTCCGTACGATCCGCCGACGCTCGAACCCGCACTGAAGAAGGCAATGGATCGCGGCATCAAGGTCGTCACGCATGAAGCGGACAACGCGAAGAACACGATGGTCGACATCGAGGCCTTCGACAACTCCGCGTACGGCGCGGGCCTGAACGAGCGCCTCGCATCGTGCATGCATCAGGACGGCAAGTGGGCCGTGCTGGTCGGCTCGCTCGGAAGCCGCTCGCAGGTGCAATGGGCCGACGGCGGCATCAACAACGCGAAGGCCAAGTACCCGAAGTTGAATCTCGTCGAGCCGAAGCTCGAAACGAACAACGACGGCGAGAAAGCCTATGAAGTCGCGAAGGAAGTGCTGCGCAAGCATCCCGACCTGAAGGGCTTCCAGGGTTCGTCGTCGCTGGACGTGATCGGTATTGGCCGCGCGGTTGAAGAGGCGGGCATGCAAGGCAAGATCTGCGTGTACGGCACGGGCCTGCCGACGGAAGCAGGCAAGTTCCTCGAAAGCGGCGCGGTGAACGGCATTGCGTTCTGGGATCCGAAACAGGCCGGTCTCGCGATGAACAAGGTCGCGCAGATGCTGGTCGAAGGAAAGACCGTGCAGAACGGCGCGGACCTCGGCATTCCCGGCTATACGAAGGTGACGGTCGAGAAGGGTCCGGGCAAGGGCATCATCGTGCGCGGCCAGGGCTGGGTGAACGTCGACAAGACGAACTACAAGCAATACAACTTCTGATCGTGGCATTACCGCGTGCGGGCTTTCGCGAGCGAGCGCCCGCACGCTTCGACATTCATCTGGAGCACGGCTTTTCAGCATGAATCAAAACGTTTCCTCCACGCCGTTCCTACAGGTGGTCGGCGTACACAAGCGGTTCACGGGCGTGCATGCGTTGCGCGGCGTGAGCCTGTCTTTCGAGCGCGGGCAGATCTATCACCTGCTCGGCGAAAACGGCTGCGGCAAGAGCACGCTCATCAAGATCATCTCCGGCGCGCAGCCGCCCGATGAAGGTGCGCTGATCATCGAAGGCGTTTCGCACGCGCGGCTCTCGGCGCTTGAATCGCTTGCGGCGGGCATCGAGACGGTCTATCAGGACCTGTCGCTGCTGCCGAACATGAGCGTCGCCGAAAACGTCGCGCTGACGTCTGAGCTTGCGGAGCACAACGGGCGCCTCACGCGCACGTTCGACCGCAAGGCGCTTGCGCGCACCGCGGCGAAAGCACTCGAAGCCGTGGGCCTGCCAGGCGATGCCGAATTCCAGTCGACGCTGATCGAACAGTTGCCGCTCGCGACGCGGCAACTCGTGGCGATTGCGCGGGCGATTGCGAGCGAAGCGAAGTTCGTCATCATGGACGAGCCGACTACGTCGCTCACGCAAAAGGAAGTGGACAACCTTATCGCCGTGCTCGGCAATCTGCGCGCGCAGGGCGTGACCGTGCTGTTCGTGAGTCACAAGCTCGACGAGTGCTATGCGATCGGCGGCGAAGTGATCGTGCTGCGCGACGGCCAGAAGATGGCGCAAGGCCCGATCGCCGATTACACGAAAACGCAGATCAGCGAGCTGATGACAGGCCGTCATCTGTCGAGCGAGCGGTATCGCGAAGGCGAAGTCGGCAAGGAAGTCGTGCTCGACGTGAAGGGCTACACGCGCGGCACGCAGTTCCGCGATGTGTCGTTCGCGCTGCATCGCGGAGAAATTCTCGGCGTGACAGGACTGCTCGATTCGGGCCGCAACGAACTGGCCCGCGCGCTGGCGGGTGTCGCGCCGGCGGAGAGTGGCACGGTCACGCTCGAAGGCAAGCGCGTTGTGTTGCGCACGCCGTCGGACGCGAAGGACCATCGGATCGGTTATGTGCCCGAAGACCGCCTGAACGAAGGGCTTTTCCTCGACAAGCCGATTCGCGACAACGTGATTACGGCGATGATTTCGAGCTTGCGCGACCGCTTTGGACAGATCGACCGCGCTCGTGCCCAGCAGCTTGCCGAGCAGACGGTGAAGGACTTGCAGATTGCGACGCCTGGCGTCGACAAGCCGGTGCAGTCGCTGTCGGGCGGTAATCAGCAGCGCGTGCTGATTGGCCGCTGGCTCGCGATCGATCCGCGCGTGCTGATCCTGCATGGGCCGACTGTCGGCGTGGATGTGGGCTCGAAGGACATCATTTATCGGATCATGCAAAAGCTGTCGCAGCGTGGTATCGGCATCATTCTGATCAGCGATGACTTGCCCGAGCTGCTGCAGAACTGCGATCGCATTCTGATGATGAAGAAGGGCCGCGTGGCGAGCCAGTATCGCGCGGATCAGTTGAACGAAGCGGAGCTGTATCACGCTTTGCTGTCAGAGGCTGCATAAGATGTCGTCTATCATGGACCGGACCGTGACTACCCCCAACGTCGTCGAAATCGCGCCCGAGGTGAAGCCGCCCACGTGGCGCGCGAAGCTCTCGCGCAACCCGGAGTGGTTCACGGCGGCGCTGATCGTCGTGACGTGCGTGATCGTTGGCGCGATCAATCCGCGTTTCTTTCAGCTGGCGACGCTGTTCGATCTGCTGCATTCGGCGACGACGATGTCGCTGTTCGCGCTTGGGACGCTCGTTGTGCTCGCGTCGGGTGGTATTGACGTGTCGTTCACGGCGATTGGTGCGCTCACCATGTATGCGATTACCAAGGCTGTGTTTGCCTGGTGGCCGGATGCGCCGTTTGCGCTGATTCTTGTTGTTGGCGCGGTCGGCGGCATTGTGCTTGGGGTGATTAATGGCGTGCTCGTGCATCGGCTGAAGGCGCCGTCGCTGATCGTGACGATTGGCACGCAGTATCTGTATCGCGGGATTTTGCTGACGTTTATCGGCACGACGTTCTTTATGAACATTCCGCACAGCATGGATCATTTTGGGCGTATTCCGCTGTTCTTTTATCACACTGCCGATGGGCTAAGGGCGGTGTTGCCGGCTTCTGTGTTGGCGCTTGTGATTGCTGCCGTTGTCACGTGGTGGCTGCTCAATCGCACGATGATGGGGCGTGGTGTTTATGCCATGGGTGGCAGTCTGGCCATTGCCGAGCGGCTTGGTTATAACCTGCGGGCTATTCATCTTTTTGTGTTTGGTTATACGGGGATGCTCGCGGGGATTGCCGGTATTTTGCATGTGTCGAATAACCGGTTGGCGAATCCGTTTGATCTTGTCGGCACTGAGCTTGATGTGATCGCTGCGGTGATTTTGGGCGGGGCCCGGATTACTGGTGGGACGGGGACTGTTGTTGGGACTCTTCTTGGGGTTGTGCTGGTTACGCTCATTAATAGCGTGCTTATTCTTGTTGGGGTGCCTAGTACCTGGCAGAAGGTTATTATCGGGGCGTTTATTTTGATTGCTGGGACGTTGTTTGCTTTGCAGCGGAAGAGTTAGGGTTTTTGTCTGTGACGCTTTGATGTTGGGTGGTTTGGGTTTGCGCTCGTATCCGTGTTTTGCCTTTTCGCTGGCATCCGCGATTTGTTAGCTTGCTTCAAGCGTTGCCCCTGTGCGGGGCGGCACCTACTTTTCTTTGCCGCCGCAAAGAAAAGTAGGCAAAAGAAAGCGGCTAACACCGCTAACATTTCTTCATGCCTGAGGGCCCCCAACCGGTCTTACGCTTCACACGGCAGCATTTCTGTTCGCGTGCGTTGCCAACGCTTCGAATGAACGCCTCACCCATTTCAAGCACCCGAACTTGGGCTAGCGGCAGCGAATGGTTTGCGCCGCCCAGGTGGAAAACTGTGTGTAGGTTGTCGCGTCGTACACGTTAGCGCTCTTACATGGTGGCACGCGTGTGCTATCGGTCCGAAGTGAAGCGTGTGTAGCGCTACGGCCTACACACAGTTTGCCACCTTGGCGGCGGGGGACTATCTGGAACGGCATGCTGCGACGCGGGCGCGTGAAGCGGGTGAGGCGCACATCCAGAGCGTTGGCAACAAGCATGAGTCACGTGGTTGCCGTGTGAAGTGAGGGACCGGTTGGGGGCCCTCAGGCAGGAAGAAATGTTGGCGGTGTTAGCCGCTTTCTTTTGCCTACTTTTCTTTGCGGCGGCAAAGAAAAGTAGGTGCCGCCCCGCACAGGGGCGACGCTTGAAGCAAGCTAACAAATCGCGGATGCCAGCGAAAAGGCAAAACACGGATGCCAGCAAAAAGCCAAACCCTGCAACATCAAAGCGTGCGCAGCAAACACACTTCGCGGATGCCAGCGCAAAGCCATAAAACCCAACCCTGCGTCGCAGACAAAAAACTCACTTCCGCCTCGCGGTAACCTGCTGCCCCTTCTCAGTAATAACCGAAGCAAACTCCTCGACCTTCGAGAACCGAACCGCCTTAACAACCCCGAACTTACTACTATCAACCACGAGATGACTCTCGACAGCCGCCGCCATCGCGGCCTGTTTCAGAGCGACTTCATGAAAATTCCAGCACGTCACCCCGTGCGCATCATCAACGCCACCGGCGGAAATAAACGCCTTATTGATCCCCATGCGCCGAAGCACCTCGATGCTTTCTTCGCCCGAGAACGAATCCGACGACGGCACATAAACACCGCCCAGAAGAATCATCCGCACATTGGGCTTGCGCCGCAAAATCTCCGCAACGTTCAGCGAATAGCAGACAATCGTCACATGCAGATCGTTAGGAATCAGCCGCGCGAGTGTAGTAAGCGTCGTACCGCAGTCGATGAATAGCGTCTCGTTGTTCCCGATCAGCTTCGCCGCCACAGCCGACGCCTCCGCCTTGGCCTGCGCGAAGTGGTCCTTTTCCTGTTCCAGCGAATAGCCAGCCGTGTTCGGCACGTCCGTCGCACTGACGATATACCCGCCCAGATACGTAAAATGCCCCGGGCTCGCAGCAATGTCCCGGCGTACCGTCATCTCCGATACGCCCAGCAGCGTCGCCGCGTCGCGCAGGCGCATCACGCTCTGTTTGGCCAGCGCATCGGCGAGCATGCGCAGACGTTCAGTTTTCAGCATGGGGATGGTCTCTTCAACGCGATGTTGAGCCGAGATGGCGCGTTAGATTTTGTTCGATTTCCTGAGAAGATTATAACAAGCCTGTGCCCGGCCGGCTGATGAATTTGCTCAATTTGCGGGCATTCCCCAACATCGCGTCCAGGTCGGCGTCGGTGTCCATATCAAGGCATGAAAACTCAGAACGCGTCAGATTTCGCGTATGTTGATTGCTTGGAAAAGCGGGGCATTCCACTTATTCTGACTTGAGCGCCCGGGAACTGATGACGTGCCGCCCGGTCTTCTGCTTAATTCAAATCAGGAGCCACATCCATGACGCGTCCCGTCGATTCCGGCGTAATTCTTCTTGCCCGCCTTGCGCTTGCCGTGCTGTTCCTTTGGGGCGGCGTGATGAAGCTGCTCGGCTACGCAGGCTTCGTCGGTTATCTGCATTCGAAGGGCGTGCCGTTCGTGCAGGTCGCCGCGCCGATTGCGACGGCCGTCGAGGTGCTCGGCGGACTCTTCCTCGTGGTCGGCTTCAGGATCCGCGCGCTTGGCCTGTTCATGGCCGCCTATACGATCGCGACAGCCGTCCTCGGACACGACTTCTGGAACGTCACCGACGCGGCCTCGCAGCGCGACATGATCATTCATTTCTGGAAGAACGTCGGCATCGCGGGCGGATTTTTGCTGCTGTTCGTGACGGGCGCCGGACGCATCAGCATCGACGGCGCGCGCGCGCCGCGCGGCGGCCTGGGCAGCAGCCTGTGATCGTTGCACTTGCAGCGGGACGGAGCGGCACCAAGGCGGCAATAAGCGCGCCCTCCGTTGCGACGCTGCCGCAAGAGCGGGCATCATTCGTGCAGCATCGATATCTGGCAAGCCAATTCGACTAAAAGGAGCACGCGATGATTCAAGCTTTTGACCAAACGATCAACGGCACGGTCATGCAGTTTTGCGCGAGCCTCGGCGAAGGGCCGACGCCGCATCGTGTGATCATCAGCCGGGCCGATACGGCCGAAACGCTCGTGATCCTCGATGCAGCCGGATTGATCAGCTCGATCAAGGCGGAGATCGAACAGCCGGAGACGCTCGTCGCCGACGCGATCCGCAAGGTGCAGAGCGAAGGGCTCATCGAAAAGGCGCTCGATACGGGCGCGATTCAGGAGGCGACGCTGTAACGCCTGCTTCCGTTTTCCGCAACGACAACACCCACGATGCCGCGTGCATCGCGGGTGTTGTGTTTTTGGCGTGTCATGCGTGTGTCATTTGCTGGCGTTCGCAGGCCGTGCGCCGTGACGGCCCGCGCGGGCCCGATCGTGCGCGTGCGGCTCGGGATGTACTAGACACGCGAGCCCCAGCGCGCACAGCAGGATGCATGACGAGATCAGCGTCGACGACTTGAGGCCGGCCACCACATGCGCTGCGCCGGCCGCATCCGACGCGCTCGCGAGCGCGCCGAACGCTGCCACGCCGACTGCGCCGCCTGCCTGCCGCGCCGTGTTCAGAACCGCCGATGCCGTGCCGGCGCGCTGCGCGTCGACGGAAGCGAGCACGGCCGTGGTCATCGCCGGGACGGCGAGGCCCATGCCGGACGGAATCAGCAGAAACGGCACCAGCAACGTCCAGAGCGGCGAAGCGGCTTGCGCGAAGTGCAGCAGCCCGTAGCCGAGGGCAGCCGTGATCGCGCCCGCGACCATCGGCGCGCGCGCGCCGAATCGACCGACCACCCAGCCGCTCGCGACATTCGAGACCAGGAATCCGCCCGTCAGCGGCAGGAACGCGAGACCGGCCTGCAGCGGCGTCTCGCCGCGCGCATGCTGCAGATAAAGGCTCAGCACGAACACGACGCCGTAGTAAGTCAGATTCACGCAGATGCCGAACAGCACGGCCGCGCTGAAGGTGCGGTTGCCGAAGAACGTGAGCGGCAGCATCGGCGTATCGACGCGACGCTCGGTGACGACGAACGCGATCGACGCGATCAGCGCGAGCATGAAGCTGCCATAAACGAGCGGATGCGCCAGCCCGAGCGGCCGCCACTCGATCACGGCGCCCGTGAAGGCCGTCAGCGCGACGACCGCGAGCAGTTGGCCGACGGGATCGATGCCGCGCGCGGTTGAAGTTCTGGTGGACTTATCAGGCGCTTTATCGGATGAGGCCGCTCGCGGACGCGGCACCCACACGAAAGTCGCAGCCAGCCCCAACGCGCAGATGGGCAGATTCACCAGAAAGATCGCGCGCCAGCCGAACGCGGCGATCAGCAGTCCGCCGATCACCGGGCCCGCCGCAATCGCGATCGCGCCTGCCGCGGTCCACAGGCCGACGGCGCGGGCGCGAAGCTTCGGATCATGGCTACATGCTTCGTTGAGCAACGCGAGGGAATTGGGCAGCATTGCCGCCGCGCCCATCCCGTGCACGGCGCGCGCGGCGACGAGCAGCGCGGCGCCCGATGCGAGCCCGCAGGCCAACGAGGCCGCTGCGAACTGCGCGATGCCGCACGCGAACATCCGGCGCGCGCCGAAGCGGTCGCCCAGTACGCCCGCCGACAGCATCAGCACCGCGAACGCGAGCGTGTACGCATCGACGATCCATTGCAGGCCCGTGACGTTCGCGTGCAGATCCGCGCCGATCTTCGCGAGCGCGATGTTGACGATGGTCACGTCGAGTTGCGTGACGATGAAGCCGACGCTTACCGTCGCCAGGATGCGCGCGAGCGCGGGCGTAAAGCGAGGTACAGGAGAAGTGTTCATGCGTCGATGATAGGGCGGCCCTGCCATGCGACGTTTCGGACCGGCTTGAAGTGTCGATGCGACGACCAGTCCTTGCGGGCAAGTGGCGTGCCTGCGCACGCCACTTAAAACAGCTTTATCGCGCCGCGTCCTTCTTCACGAAGCACGCGGTCAGCGCGCCGATCACGCACAGCGCGCCGACGTAAAGCGCGGGCGCCATCGGGTTCGACTTCAGCATCAGCGATACGACGATCGGCGTCAGGCCGCCGAACACCGCGTAGGCGACGTTGTACGAGAACGAGATGCCCGAGAAGCGCACGACGGGCGGGAACGCGTTGACCATCACGAACGGCACCGCGCCGATCACGCCGACGAACAGGCCTGCGACGGCGTAAAGCGGCACGAGCATCGCGCTATCGACGGCGAGTTGCTGGAACAGCACGTAATACGCGATGCCGAGCCCCACGCAGCCGACGAAAATCGTACGGCCCGCGCCGAAGCGCCCCGCGAGCGAGCCCGCCAGCACGCAACCGATCGTCAGGAACAGCGTCGCGATGCTGTTGGCGAACAGTGCCGTTGTCGGCGCGATGTGAAACTGCTTTTGCAGCAGCGTCGGCGTCATCAGGATCACGACGACGATCGCGGCCGACAGCATCCACGTCAGCAGCATCGACACGATCACGGCGCGGCCGTGATCGCGCAACACGGCCTTCAGCGGAATTTCCGCAGCCAGCGACTTGCGCTGTTTCATTTCGGCGAACACGGGCGTCTCGTGCAGCCAGCGGCGCAGGTATACCGAGAACAGGCCGAACACGCCGCCGAGCAGGAACGGAATACGCCATGCGAAATCCGCGATGTCGGTGGCCGCGAAGTGGCGATTTACCGCCGACGCAACCAGCGAGCCGAGCAGGATGCCCGCCGTCAAGCCCGCTGTCAGCGTGCCGCACGCATAGCCGACGTGGCGCTGCGGCACGTGCTCGGAGACGAACACCCACGCGCCCGGCACTTCGCCGCCGACAGCCGCGCCCTGCATCACGCGGAACAGGAGCAGCAGCACGGGCGCCATGATGCCGATGCTCGCGTACGTGGGCAGCATGCCCATCATCAGCGTGGGCAGCGACATCAGCAGCACGCTCAGCGTGAACATGCGCTTGCGGCCGAGCAGGTCGCCGAAGTGCGCCATGATGATGCCGCCCAGCGGCCGCGCCAGATAACCGGCGGCGAAGATGCCGAAGGTCTGCAGCTGACGCAGCCAGTCGGGAATCGACTGCGGGAAGAACAGTTGTCCGATCGCCGGGGCGAAGAACACGAAGATGATGAAGTCGTAGAACTCGAGCGCGCCGCCGAGCGCGGCGAGGCTGAGCGTCTTGTAGTCGTGGCGGGTCAAGGGGCGCGCGTGCGCGCTGTCCCTGGCGTGTGGTCTACCCAGTTCTGTTGCTTGCATTGCCTGTCGTTGTATGAATAGAAGAGCCGCGCGTTGCGCGCGGAGTACGGCGGTCGTCAGGCGGGAAGTGCGGCAATGCCGGGTAGGGCACGGGACACGGCACGCCGGCCCGGATAGGGCGGCGTGATGACGATTTTGGCCAGCCCGCGATTTTACAGGATGTAATTTGTCGCAGAACCTTTGCAAATTCGGACAAGTCTTATGGGCTTAACGATACGGCGTGAACAGAATCGCGATCCTGGACAAATTGTCGGGGACCATCAATGCGTATCGCCATTCTTCAACGTGACCTCGTGCAGGGTAAGTTGCTGGAAAAAATCATCGTTCAGGCTGGCCACAGTTGCGTCGTGTACGACGACGGCCTGACGCTCTCCAAGGTGCTCGCCCGCTCGACGGTCGATCTGCTGATTCTCGACTGGCACGCGCTGCGTCTGTCGGGCACGGACGTGCTCAAGGCGGTTCGCTCGGTAGGCGGCGAACGCATGCCCGTGATGTTCGCGTCGGCGGATGGATCGGAAGAAAGCGCTGTGCGCGCGTTCGTGCTGGGCGCCGACGACTACGCCACGCTGCCCGTGCGGCATGCCGAGTTTCGCGAGCGCCTGTCCGCGCTGCTGCGCCGCGCGTATCCGGAGCGCTACGGCAAGGACAGCTTCGACGTCGGGCCGTATCACTTCGACACCCGCCGTCAACTGGTCACGCTGCGCGGCGCGCCCGTGCAGTTGTCGGGCACGCAGTACCGGCTGGCGTCGCTGTTCTTTTCGAACATCGGCCGCGTGCTGTCGCGCGATCACATCTTCGCGATGGTCTGGGGCCGCGAGTTTCGCGAGGTGACGCGCACGATCGACAGCCACGTGTCGCGCCTGCGCGTGCTGCTGCAGATCGAGCCGCAAAACGATTTCCGTCTGCAGCCCGTGTACAAGAGCGGCTATCGCCTGCTGCATCTGCGCGCGAACGAAACTGCCGTTGTGCCGCATGCGGAAGCGGCCTGAGCGGACTTAAGTGGTTCTGGCGGCGGCTACCTGTGGAAGGAAGCCGCCGTTTTCTTTTTGTTTCCTGCGTTCGTGCTTACAACTTTGGCAGTGCCGGACGCGTTTCAATCGAGCTACGAATCAGCGCTTCGACGGCCTTGCGTTCTTCACCGGCGAGCGGCAGGCGCGGCGGACGCACCGGCTCCGTGCCAAGGCCGACAATTGCTTCCGCCAGCTTGATGTTCTGCACGAGCTTCGCCGACACATCGAGCGCGAGCAACGGCGCGAACCAGCGGTAGATCGCGCGCGCCTCTTCCAGCCGTCCCGCCTTCAGCAACTTATAGATCGCGACCGTCTCGTGCGGGAACGCGCACACCAGCCCCGCGACCCAGCCGTGCGCGCCCATCAGGATCGCTTCCATCGCCAGATTGTCGACGCCGCACAAAATCGCGAAGCGGTCGCCGACTTCGTTGATCAGATCCGTCACGCGCCGCACGTCGCCGCACGATTCCTTGATCGCTACGATCTTCTTCTCGTCGGCGATCTCGGCGAACATCTCCGGTGTCATGTCGACGCCATACGCGAGGGGATTGTTGTAGATCATCAGCGGCAGCGGGCTGGCGTCGGCGACCATGCGGAAGTGGTTCAGCGTCTCGCGGCGGTCCGACAGATAGCGCAGGCCAGGCAGCACCATATAGCCCGCTGCGCCGCGCTTCGCGCCCGCTTCGGCCTGACGGCAGCCGTCGAGCGTGCTGTTTTCGGCGATCGTCAGCAGCACGGGCACGCGGCCGCGCGATGCCTCGACGGCCACGTCGAGCACCTGCAGCTTTTCATCGAGGGAAAGTGTGGACGCCTCGCCAAGCGAGCCGCACACGATAATCCCGTCGACACCCGCGTCGATCTGCGCCTCGATATTCTTGCCGGTCCACGCACAGTCTATGCTGAAATCCGCGTTGAACTTGGTGGTGACTGCGGGCAATACGCCTTCCCAGATATGCGCCACGACTGCTCTCCTGAAAGTGATGAGTCGAGTGCAGTGTAAGCAGGGAATATTCGGATGTCTTGCGCGAATCGCGCGTCTCGCGTGACGATTTCGGCATAGCGGCTGTGCGAGGGGAATCCATGATTTACGATGCTTTCGGCGTTTCGTGCTCGTTTTACCCTTCATTCAACCGTCGAACGCGGCTGGACCGATACCATACCCGCACGCGATGCAGCCGCGCTCCGCTTGCTCGATGATCCATCTGACCTCAGACTGAATGCAAGCGGCATCCACATTCTTCAGGCTATGCTGAAATCGTCACAATCCACGCGCAGCCGCTTCAAGACTGCGCGCCGCCGCGTTTCTACCATGAGCGGCATGAAAACCTTGAACGTCATCGATTCGCACACGGGCGGTGAACCGACCCGCCTCGTGGTGTCCGGCGGCCCCGACCTCGGCGGCGGCACGCTCGCGCAACGGCTCGACGTGTTTCGCACGCGCTTCGACGACTGGCGCGCGGGCATCGTCACCGAGCCGCGCGGCTCGGATGTGGTGGTCGGCGCGCTGTTGTGCGAGCCGGATCGCAAGGAGTGCGCGGCGGGCGTGATCTTCTTCAACAACGTCGGCTATCTGGGCATGTGCGGGCACGGCACGATCGGCCTCGTCGTGTCGCTTGCGCATATGGGAAGCATTGGGCCGGGCCGGCATCTGATCGACACGCCGGTCGGCATCGTCGAGGCGACGCTCAACGACGATCTCAGCGTGTCGGTGCGCAATGTGCCGGCTTACCGGCATCGTAAGGACGTGACCGTCGACGTGCCCGGTTTCGGTCCGCTGACGGGCGATATCGCGTGGGGCGGCAACTGGTTCTTTCTCGTCGCGGACCATGGTCGAACGCTGGACGCGTCGAACATTCCCGAACTCACGCACTTTACCTCGACGATCCGCGACGCACTGATCGCGGCGGGCATCACGGGTGCGAACGGCGCGCTGATCGACCACATCGAACTGTTCGGGCCGGGTTCGCGCGAGGGCCTCGACAGCCGCAGCTTCGTGCTGTGTCCCGGCAACGCGTACGACCGCTCGCCGTGCGGCACGGGTACGAGCGCGAAGGTCGCGTGCCTCGCCGCCGACGGCAAGCTCGCGGCGGGAACGGTGTGGCGGCAGGAGAGCATCATCGGCAGCGTGTTTGAAGCAAGCTATGCGGAAGGCGGCACGCAGGACGGCATCGCGACCGTCATTCCGACCATCACCGGCCACGCCCACATCATGGCCGAGAGCCGCCTTTGCTTCGACGAGCGCGATCCGTTCGCGTGGGGCATCCGCACGGTATGACGGCGGATGTCGTGATCGTCGGCGCGGGCATCGTCGGCGCGGCGTGCGCGGCGGAACTCGCCGCGCGTGGGCTGCGCGTGACGGTGCTCGATGCGCAGGGTATCGGCGGCGGCGCGACGGCGGCGGGCATGGGGCATATCGTCGTGATGAACGACTCGCCGGCGGAATTCGCGTTGAGCCGCTATTCGCGCGACTTGTGGCTGGACCTTGCGCCGCAGTTGCAAACGCGCGATGCGTTTGCGCGCTGCGGCACGCTGTGGGTCGCAGCGGACGCCGAAGAACTCGACGCCGCGCGTGAGATGCATGCCGGCTTCGTCGCGCGGGACGTCGCGGCGCAACTGCTCGACGAGCACGCGCTCTACGACTGTGAGCCATCGCTCGCAGCTGGCATGGCGGGCGGCTTGCTCATCGGCCACGACAGCATCGTGTATGCGCCGTCTGCGGCGCAATGGCTGCTCACGCAATCGCCCGGCGCTGCGCGGATCGACGTGAGACTGCATGCGCAAGCCGTGGCCATCGATGCGCAGCACGTCACGCTGTCGAATGGCGAGCGCGTCGGCGGCGCGCACATCGTGGTCGCGAACGGATTGCAGGCGCGTGAACTCGTGCGAGGCTTGCCGCTGCAGCCTAAAAAAGGCCATTTGCTGATCACCGACCGGTATCCCGGTTTCATCCGCCATCAACTGCTCGAACTCGGCTATATCAAGAGCGCCCATCACGCGACGGGAACCTCCGTCGCGTTCAACGCGCAACCGCGACCGACGGGACAACTGCTGATCGGCTCGTCGCGCCAGTTCGACACCACCGACGCAGCCGTCGAAATGCCCGTGCTCGCGCAGATGCTGCAGCGCGCGGCGCGTTATCTGCCCGAGTTGCCGACGCTCAACGGCATTCGCGCATGGACGGGCTTTCGCGCTGCATCGCCGGATGGCTTGCCGCTGATCGGACCTGCGGGCAGCGCGGCACCCGGCGTGTGGCTCGCTGTCGGCCATGAAGGGCTGGGCGTGACGACGTCGCTTGGCACCGCGCAGTTGCTCGCCGCGCAGATCACGCAGACAGCGGCCGCCATTTCTGTCGATCCGTTTCTGCCTGCGCGTTTCGAGTTTGGGGCGTGTCATGTCTGAAGTGCTTCTTCCACGCGTTCGCGTCACGATCGACGGCGAGCCTGTCGAGATCGAGCAGGGTGCCACCATCGCCGCTGCACTGGCGGTGTGCGGTACGAGCGCATACGGCACGCGCATGTCGATCACTGGCGAGCCGCGCGCGCCGATGTGCGGCATGGGCGTGTGCCAGGAATGCCGCGTGACGGTCGATGGACGCATGCATGTGCTCGCATGTCAGACCGTGTGCCGCGACGGCCAGATCGTGCAAACGACGAGGCCGCGATGAACGGTCAGCACTTCGATGTCGTCGTCGTGGGTGCGGGGCCGGCGGGTCTCGCTGCCGCTTGCGA
>Ga0247692_1000039_pt1 | contig 28655 bp, 32 predicted proteins | sample CNK33_metaG_FD_183041 | JGI IMG/M metagenome (GOLD analysis project Ga0247692, IMG submission 183041) | Soil microbial communities from Purdue University Martell Research Forest, Indiana, United States - CNK33 | ecosystem: Environmental > Terrestrial > Soil > Temperate forest > Bulk soil...
GTATCTCGGGCTCGGCATGCTGCGCCGTGGCTGGGTCAATTTCGACTGGCTCTGGTGCGGTGCGCTGACCGTCACGGGCGTGCTGATGATCGTCACCGGCTAGCTGCACGCAATGATCGATCTAGCTCCCGAATAACCTCACCTTTCGCTACAGTGCTGTGCGGGTTGCGAGCCAGCTCACCGTTGCGCGGCTCCCGGATAGTCTCACCTGTAGCGCAATCGTGAGTGCATCGATGACAGGCAAGCTCACCATTCCGGAGACATTGCGATGACGACCGCGCGTCCATTCCTGCTGTTCCAGGAACACAACGCCGAAGAAGCGATGAAGTTCTACGTATCGTTGTTCGACGACGGCAGGATCGTCGAAATCGTCCATTACGCGCCGGACGCGCCGGGGCACGAAGGTTCGGTGATGAAAGGCACGTTCCACGTCGCCGGGCAAACGGTGATGTGCACCGACAGCATCGCGAGGCACGATTTCACGTTCACGCCCGCGTTCTCTCTGTTCGTCGACTGCGATTCGCAAGCGCAGCAGGAGAAGCTGTGCGCGGCGCTGTCCGAAGGCGGCGCGCAACTGATGCCGCTCGACGACTACGGCTTCAGCCGCCGGTTCGCGTGGGTCAGCGACCGCTTCGGCGTGTCGTGGCAACTGAACCTGCCGTGACCCGCGCTTGACATCCTTCATATCAATTCCGTTATAGAGCGCATAACGGATTTCAATTTCGACCTCGATATTGGCTTACGACCATCTCCGCTGACTCCCCTTTCCCGTCTCCGGAGATTTCATGAAAACAAGAATGGCCCGCGCAGTCGTGCGTTCGCTGCGCGTCCCGGCCGCGCTCCTCGCCACGCTCGGCGTCGCCGCCGCCCTTAGCACGTCCGCCACGGCCGCGGAGCCGCTGGGCGTCGCATTCGTCTACCTCGGCAATCCCGGCGACGCCGGCTGGACCTACGCGCACGAGCAAGGCGTGAAAGCGATCGAAACGAAGTTCGGCGACAAGATCAAGGTCACGCGCGTCGAGAACGTGCCCGAATCGGCGGATTCGGAGCGCGTGTTCCGCGACCTCGCGAGCAAGGGGAACAAGATCATCGTCGGCTCGAGCTTCGGCTTCCAGGACTTCGAACTGAAGACCGCCAAGGACTACCCCGATATCGTCTTCGAGCACGCAACCGGCTACAAGAAGGCCGCCAACTTCGCTACCTACGACGTGCGCACGTATCAGAGCGCCTATCTCGCGGGCCTGGTCGGCGGCTATACGACGAAGACCAACACGCTGGGCTTCGTCGCGTCGGTGCCCGTGCCGGAAGTGGTGCGCAACATCAATGCATTCACGATGGGTGCGCGCTCGGTCAATCCGAACGCGAAGGTGAAGGTGGTGTGGATCAACACCTGGTTCGATCCGGGCAAGGAGAAGCAAGCGGCCGAAACGCTGATCGGCCAGGGCGCCGACGTGCTGATCCAGAACACCGATTCGACGGCCACGATGCAAACGGCCGAGCAGAAGAAGGTGCACGCGTTCGGCTGGGACTCGGACATGAAGCAGTTCGGTCCGAACGCGCAACTGGGCGCATGCGTGAGTTACTGGGGCGTCTACTATTCGCATCTGATCGAGCAGGTGCAGTCGGGCAAGTGGACCAACGCGCCGACGTGGTGGGGCCTCAAGGAAAAAGCGATCGACCTCGCGAGCATCAACACGCAAGCCGTGTCGCCCACCGCGCAGAAAGCGCTGGCGCAAAAACGCGACGACATCATCGCAGGCAAGTTCGACCCGTTCTCCGGGCCGATCAAGGATCAAGGCGGCGTGATCAAGGTGGCAGCGGGCAAGTCGCTGTCGGATGCGGATCTGCTGCGGCTGAACTGGTTCGTGCAGGGCGTCGACGGATCGTTGCCGAAGTAAGCGCGAACGCGAACATAAAAGGAGGAGACACCGTTTGAGCCTGACCAATCCTTCGAAACAGAACGCGTCGGACTTTCCCGAGCAGGGACTTGCGCCGACGCGCGAGCAGATCGTGCGGCATCTGCGGCGAGCGAGCGTCGTCGCGGAACGCGCGACGTTGATGGGTCATCATCCGTTCGGCGCGATTCTCGTCGGCCCGGATCAGGAGAGCGTGCTGATCGAACAAGGCAACGTCGATACCGTCAATCACGCGGAATCGGTGCTTGCACGCATTGCTGCGCTCAACTTCACGCCGCAGTATCTGTGGAGCTGCACGCTCTATACGACCGTCGAACCGTGCTGCATGTGTGCAGGTACAGCGTATTGGGCGAACATCGGCCGCGTGGTGTTCGGGATGACGGAAGAGCGCCTGTTGCAAGCCACCGGCAATCATGCGGAAAACCCGACGATGAGCGTGTCGTCGCAATATGTCTTCGATCATTGTCAAAAACGCGTCGAGTTGATCGGGCCTGTCGCCGAAGTCGAAGAAGAAATCATGCAGGTGCAACGCGAGTTCTGGGCCTCGCGTTCGAACTGAATCGCATCGCATTGTTAAATGATTGCTCGCACCACCGCAACGATCTGTTCTCCCGCACATAGCTATTCATAGGCATATTCGCCCACTACCATTCGCGTTCAATCGGAAGCGGCGTCATTACGTCGCACTCCACAGTGAACAGAACACGCGAAGGTCCTCGATTGCCTATGACGTCCCACGCTTCTTCTCAAAGCGCAGGTAAGAGTCTGCGCTACAGCCGCACGGCCATTGCGCTGCACTGGCTGATCGCGCTGCTGATGATCTGCGGCTTCTATCTCGGCTGGATCATGACGGACATCCCCGGCTTCACGCCGACGAAGCTCAAATACGTGTCGTGGCACAAGTGGATCGGCGTCACCGTGTTCGCGCTGGCCGTGCTGCGCGTCGTGTGGCGCGCAACGCGTGCAGCGCCGCCGATGCCCGTTGCGATGCCCGCCTGGCAAAAGGCCGCCGCGCACGCGACGCACGCGCTGCTCTACGTGCTGATGCTTGCCATTCCAATCACCGGTTACTTCTTCAGCTCGGCGGCGGGTGTGCAGGTCGTGTATCTCGGGGTGCTGCCGCTGCCGACTTTCATCGGCCCCGATCAGGCGCTGAAGGCCATTCTGCGCACCACGCATATCGCGTTGAATTACACGCTGCTCGTGCTGTTCGCAATGCATGTGCTGGCGGCGCTCAAGCATCAGTTCGTCGAACGCGACGGATTGCTTGCTCGCATGATTCCCTTCCTCAAATGAGCGCGCTTTTCAGGGCGCTTTCACGTTGACCTTACGCTGGATCATCGAATGAACATGAAGAACAACTCTTATCGCCGCGTGCTGGCGGGCGCCGCCGCCGTTCTGTCCGCCGCCGCGTTGCCGGCCTTCGCGCAGGTCGATGCGGGCAAGAGCACGGTCGTCGCGACATCGAAGCAGATGAACGTGCCTGTCGACGGCACGTTCAAGAAGTTCAACGCACAACTGACGTTCGATCCCGCGAAGCCGACGGCAGGCAGCGCGAACCTTTCGATCGACACCGACAGCTACGACCTCGGCGACCCCGAGTACAACAAGCAGGTGCGCGGCAAGGAATGGTTCGACAGCGCGACGTTCCCGAAAGCGACGTTCGTTTCGACGGCGATCGCGCCCGCGGGCGGCAATCAGTACAAGGTCACGGGCAAGCTGACCATCAAGGGCAAATCGCAGACGGTCACCGTGCCCGTTTCCATCACGCAGCAGGGCGCGACGCAGACATTCGACGGCTCGCTGCCCATCAAACGCACGCAGTACGACATCGGCTCGGGCGAATGGAAGGATACGTCGGTGGTCGCCGACGACGTCGTCATCAAGTTTCACATCGTCGCCGCACAGCATTGAGCGCGCGGGGCACACTCATCAACTTAGGAGAATAACGTGAAGAAACAACTGTTGATCGCAGCGGGCGCGCTGATCGCGGGCATGTCGTTCAATGCAATGGCAGCCGATACGTACCAGTTCGATCCGAACCACACGTCCCCCAGCTTCGAAGCCGATCACTTCGGCGGCATCTCGGTATGGCGCGGCAAGTTCAAGAAGTCGAGCGGCACGGTGACGCTCGATCGCGCAGCGAAGACGGGCACGGTCGACGTGACGATCGACACGACCTCGATCGATACGGGCAACGACAAGCTCGACAAGCATCTGCAAACGCCCGAGTTCTTCGACGCAGCGAAGTACCCGACGGCGACCTACAAGGGCACGCAGATCCGCTTCGACGGCGACACGCCCGTCGAAGTGATCGGCACGCTGACGATGCACGGCGTGACGAAGCCGCTGAACCTGAAGATCGAATCGTTCAAGTGCTTCATCAACCCGATGCTCAAGCGCGAAGTGTGCGGCGCGGAATCGACGGCGATGTTCGACCGCGCGGACTTCGGCATCGACTGGGGTAAGTCATACGGCTTCAATATGAAGACCGTACTGCATATCCAGACGGAAGGCGTGAAGCAATAAGCGCTTCGAGCTGACTGCTACGCGAGCCGCCTTCGGGCGGCTTTTTTTATTGCTGCGGCCCTGGCCTTGAACCAACGCGAACCGCTCCCGTAAACACTCACCTATGGACGGTTTCGCGCCGACATGCAGTGAGCTTTTGTTGGTCCGCTTCCATCACTTCTGCACGAACAGTCCTGTCGCGGCGGGCTCGACGCGCCTGGCATGGTCTCTGCCTCTGAATGGGCACCCCCGCAAGCAAGCGGGCTTCACGCCGAAGGAGCAAGATGATGAACACGCTGACCATCAAAGATCTGCCCGTCAACGCAACCCTCGATCGCGCCGCGCTCGCGAACGTTCGCGGCGGCATCGGCAGAACGCCGCCCCAGATCGCCGCGTGGGAACTGTCCGGCAAGCCCGCGACATGGCAAGGCCTCGTACTCGGCGACGACGGCCGTCTGCATCCGCCGACGCCGTAATCGCCCGACGCCCACGGTTGCAAAACACGCGACGGGTGTCCGTTCAACTGATAGCGGCTACCGTCGAGGATCGTCGAACATGTCACAGAGTCACTGGGATGTCGTGATAGCAGGCGGCGGCCTGGGCGGCGCAACGCTCGGCCGCGCGCTTGCGATGCACGGCGCGCGCGTGTTGATCGTCGAACACGAACTGGCGTTCAAGGACCGCGTGCGCGGCGAAGGCATGTTGCCGTGGGGCGTCGCCGAAGCGCGCGCGCTCGGCATCGACGCGCTGATGCGCGACAGCGGCGCGTGCGAAGTCCGCTGGTGGAAACGCTATCTGAACGGCACTGCACGCGACACGCGCGATCTGATCGCCACTACGCCAACGAACAACGGCTGCTTCAACTTCTATCATCCGTCGATGCAGCAGACACTGCTCGATGCGGCGCGCGATGCGGGCGCCGTAGTCCGGCGAGGCGTAACCGTGGTGGGACTCGAAACGGGCGATGCACCGACTCTCTGGATACGCACGGAGAACGGCGACGAGCGCGTACAGGCGAAGCTCGTGGTCGGCGCGGATGGCCGCCGTTCCGCGATGCGGCGGCTCACGGGCTTCGCGGCGAATCAGGTCGCGTCGCGGCTCATCATAGCCGGCGTGATGCATGAAGATCTCGATGCACCCGACGATACCGTGCAGTATTTCCAGCAACCATCCGTCGCACGAAGCGCGTTGATCTTTCCGCTCGGCGAGCGGCAATATCGCTCGTATTTCAATTACGGCGCGGGGACGCGCGAGCATCCGTTGAGCGGCAGTCATAACGCGCAGACTTTCATCGATCTATCCGTCGAAGCGGGCATGCCGCGTGAATGGTACGCAGACGCACGCACGACGGGACCGCTCGCGGCTTATCCTGGCGCCGATTGCTGGGTCGAGCATCCGTATCGCGACGGCGTCGCGTTGATCGGCGACGCGGCGGCGACGTCCGATCCGTCATTCGGCTGCGGACTTGCGTTGACGCTGCGCGACGTGCGCGTGCTGCGCGACTGTCTGCTATCGAACGACGACTGGCACGCAGCCGCCGAAGACTATGCGCGTCAGCACGATGCGTACTATGCGTCATTGCATCGTATCGAAGACTGGCTGACGCAACTGATGTACGAAACAGGCGCACTCGCCGACGCTCGCAGGGCGCGTGTGTTCCCGCATCTCGCGAAAGAGCCGCAGCGAGTGCCCGACCTGCAGGGCCGCGGCCCCGACAATCCAACCGACGAACACGCGCGCCGCCGCTTCTTCGCGGAAGACGTCGCGACGGTATAAACGGCTAATCGCCGCCGTACTCGGAGTACTTGCGCGAATCGCCGCGCACCTTGTGCGCCGGGTACTTCGCGCGATTCAATTCGATCTTCTCCAGCACCGCCGCGTACAGATCGACGTCGAGCCGGTCGGCGAGCATCACGAGATACGCGAGTACGTCGGCCATTTCGTGACGGATTGCGGTGAGCTTGTCGTCGGCGAGTTCGTTCTTTTCGCCCGACTGCAGCCATTGAAACGGCTCCAGCAGTTCGCTCGCTTCGACGCTCAATGCCGTCGCGAGATTCTTCGGCGAATGAAAGCGCGACCAGTCACGCTCGTCGACGAACTGCCTCAACAGATCGCGCACCGCGAGCAGATCGCTGCTGCGTTCCTTCTCCATACGGACACTCCACTCAAACCTTCAATACAGAATCATTGCCCCGTCCGGCCAAGTATCAACCGATGCACGGGCGCGCCCGGCAGGAACGACGTCTTCTCCCCGCGCACCCACGCTTCATGACCGGCGAGAAAGTATGGCGACAGCGGATGACCCGATTGTCCGCCCGGCATTTCGAAGATGCCGCTCTGCTCGCGTCCCGGCGACACGATCATCCGCTCCGATGCGCCGAAGCTCGGCCCCTGCACGCGCGGCATGTTGATGTCGCCGGGCAACGGATCGTGCGGCGCGCCGAGCCAGCCGCGCACCCACCGCAGCCACGCCGGCACGATGCGCGCAAACGGATGCTCGACGGCCGCGCGATTGCGCTCGCCCCAGCGCGCCTGTTCGATTGGCGTATCGGGCGGCAACTGAGCAATCGTGCGATCGATGCGGTCGAGCACGAACGCGCGCCAGTCCCTGAAGCCGTCCGGCATCCACGCGTGATGCTCGGCGAGCGTCTCCATCACGGCTTCATAGCGCGAGTTTGCAACGCGCAGACCAAGCGGTGGATTCCCGTTGCCGCCGCCCGGCATCGCGCCCGCAAGATCGGCGTCGAGCCTGCCGAACCACGCGTCGTAGAGTGAGAAGAAGAAACCGCGCGTGAGGCGATAGCCGACGGCGTCGACATCCGCGCGTCCATTCCATGCGACCAGTTGCTGCCGGAACGCCGCGCGCTGCGGATGACCTTCGAGCGCGCCGGCATCGAGCGCTTCGAGCGCCACGCGCCGCCAGACCTCGATCCATTGCGCGCGGTCGTCAGTTTGTATCGACAGCATGGCGTGTTCGTCCGGGCTCGGCGCGGCGAGCAGATCGTCGCGAATCTGCGACGCGCGCGCGCCGAGGTCGGCGCCCGAGTCGCCGATCAGCGCGGCGTCGCGCGACATCACCACGCGATTGTTCGCCGTCCACAGACGGCCGAGCGGCGGGTCGACGCGCTTCGGATACGACGCGGGCGGCAGATAGTGCTGCCAGCCTTTGTACGTCGCCGAATCGTACGGTGTGTCGCTGTCCGGGCCGTTTTGCACGTCGGCCGGATCGCGCTGCGGCAGCGGGCCCGCCAGCGTCCAGCCGATCTTGCCGCGCGAGTCCGCGACCATGATGTTCTGGGTCGGGAGGCCGCTGGTTTGCGCGACGCGCAGCGCTTCGCCGATCGTCTTCGCGTCTTCGAGCTTTTGCAGATTGAGGTTCACGGCCTCGCGATCGTGCGCGACCCAGCGCAACGCATACGCGCGCGCGCCGATCGTCAGTTCCGGCCCCCAGCGCGTTTCTGCCACCGGCAAGTCGACGCTCGCGCCGCCCTTCACGTCGATGCGCTCGTGATAGACGGTCGCGCGCGCCCATGCGCCGTCGGGCGTGCGGTACTGCAACCGGTCGGCGGCATTGCGATGTAACTCGATCAGGTCGATATAGCGGCCGTAGCTGTTCGTGAAGCTCCACGCGATCTTGCCGTTGCTGCCCGCAATCACGAGCGGCGCGCCGGGCAGGCTCACGCCCGTCAGCGCGTGCATCGGCAATCCGTCGCCGGCGGGCCACATCAACGACACGCGATACCAGATGTTCGGCAGCGACAGGGCGAGATGCATGTCGCTCGCGAGGATCGCGCCGCCATGCGCGCTGTGCGCGCCGTCGACGACCCAGCCGTTGCTGCCCACAGCGGACTCGCTCACGTCCTCAGTCTGCTCGCTTGCGACGCTCGCGGGTTTCGGTGCCGAGAGCCAGTCGGGGCGAGTCGAAGGAATGCGCGCGGGTTCGACGGGCGGCGTCGATGCGCTGTCGAAAGGGGCATCCCAATGGCTCGCTGCGGGGAGCAGGAACGTGTACAGGTCGGCGTCCACACGGTCGCGCAACACGGCGCGCGCAAGGATGCGTCGCGTTTCGGACGATTGCAGATCGAAGTACATCGCGTAGACGACCAGCAAAGAATCTTCGGTACGCCACGGCTCGGGCTGCGTGCGCAGCATCCAGTATTCGAACGGCCGCGACGACAACGCGGCCAGCCCCGCATTGACGCCCGCCGTGTAGCGCTCGAGCAGTTGCCGCTGATCGGCGGGCATGGCTTCGACGATGGCATGCGCGCGGGCGCGAAAGCGGTGCAGCCGATTGCGCCTGTCGAGTTCGAGCGCCTTCGGGCCGACTAGCGCCGACATCTCGCCCGCCGCGACGCGCCTGAGCAAGTCCATCTGAAGGAAGCGGTCCTGCGCGTGCAGGAAGCCCGTCGCGTACGCGACATCGTCGCGCGTCGCGCCGTGAATGGTCGGCACGCCGAGCGCGTCGCGCTCGATCGTCACCGGCGACGACAGCGACGGCGCGCGCTGCGTGCTATCCAGCTGCGCAAGACTGCCGCGCAGCAGCAGCCAGCCGCCGAGCAGCGCCGCGCCCAGCAACACGACGACAAGGCCCGCCAGCACGAGCGCGGCGAGGCCGACGGTTTTGCCGATCGATCTGCTTGACGACTGACTTGCGACGGCGGGACGACGGCTCATCGTTCGGGTTCGTAGTGGTTCAGGGAATCGGGACGTCCGGGCATTGTGCACGAAGCAGTTTGCACGCTCGCATTCGACTGTAACGAAAGGGCTGACCATCCAACATACTGGAATTTTGATCCAGTATGCTAGACGCCATGGACATCAACGCACTGATTGCGCGCCGCGTGCGCGAACTGCGCGACAGCCACGGGCTGTCGCTCGAAGCGCTCGCCGAACGCAGCGGCGTGAGCCGCTCGAATATCTCGCTGATCGAGCGCGGGCAAAGCAGCCCGACGGCAGCCGTGCTCGACAAGCTCGCCACCGCGCTCGGCGTCGCGCTCGCGTCGCTGTTCGAAGCGCCCGCGACGCCCGCCGAGGCGCCATCGCCGCTCGCGCGCGCCGCCGAGCAGGCCGTCTGGACCGATCCGGGGTCCGGCTATGTGCGGCGCAATCTGTCGCCGGCGCTACCGTCGCCGGTCAAGTTAGTGGAGGTTCACTTTCCCGCCGGCCAGCGCGTTGCCTACGAGACAGGCGCCCGCGACGCCGAAATCCATCAGCAGATCTGGCTGATCGAAGGCGCGATGGAAATCAGCGCCGGCGACGCGCACTGGCAGCTCGAAGCGGGCGATTGTGTCGCGATGCGCCTCGATTGCCCGACCGTGTTTCACAACCCGACGCGCAACCCGGCGCGCTATCTGGTGGCGCTGTCGGCGCTGCCCTTTTCATCTGTGAGGAGAAACGCATGACGGAAACGATCAGCGTGCGGCGCGTCGGCGCGCACGAAGCCGGGCAGTGCATCGACGGCCTTGCCGATGTGCTGATCGATTGCGTCGCGGGCGGCGCTTCCGTCAGCTTCATGTGGCCGCTCGCGCGCGACAAGGCGATCGCGTTCTGGCAGATGGTCGCGGCGGGCGTCGAACGCGGTGAGCGCGCGCTGCTGATCGCGGAAGACGCGGACGGGCGCATCGCCGGTACAGTGCAGCTCTTGCTCGCGCAGCCCGACAACCAGCCGCATCGCGCGGATGTCGCGAAGATGCTCGTGCATCGCCGCGCGCGTCGGCAAGGCATTGCGCATCGGCTGATGGCCGCCGCCGATGCCGTGGCCCGCGACGAAGGCAAGACCGTGCTCGTCCTCGACACCGTGACGGGCGGCGAGGCCGAGCGCGTGTACAAACGCGCGGGCTGGCAGCGCGTCGGTGAAGTGCCGAACTATGCGTTGATGCCGGATGGGTCGTTTTGCGGCACGACGTTCTATTTCAAGCATCTTTAAAGCGGCCGTTCGACCGCTATGCAAAGAAGGGAAGTATGAGATTTGACAAACGTTTGCGGTTTAGGGAAATCAGCCCTCAATCTTTTCCGCCTTGCGCCGTTATCGCTAGAGCATTCCCAATTTTTTCTCAGGCGATATGGCTAAGACCATTCCGTTTCCCGGCAGCAATCAGGCAGCGCGCGCGCGGCAAGCAAAGGCAATGCTTCTGCCCATCCCACGCAGCATGGCTGTCGAGCTGATCCTGCCCGTGCACATTGCCCTCGACGCGCTGCGTCGCGGCGCAGGCAGCATGAGTGCCGCGCAGACGCTCACGCAGACGATGCTGCTGACCGGTTTTCTGTGCGATCTCGGCTACGGTGAGATGACATACGATCAGCTGCGCACCGCGGATCAGGCGCTCGCCGTCACGTTCGAGCGCGGCCGGTCGAGCGACGAGTGGCGTATCGACGAAGCGCATGTCGAACTGCTCTCGCACGTCGTCAGCACGTACGACGCGCAATTGCAGCGCGCGCCGCTCAGCGCGCTGACGGATGCGAGCGCCCGGCTCGACCGCATCATGGCAAACGGCGACGCGGAGCCGACCATCCGCAAGCAGGCGTAACGGTTGCGGAACACAGCTCCCGAAAATCCTCACCGTTACTGAAACACCTCAGCACGCGCATCGATCCGTCTTCGTTGCGCATCCCAATGCCAGGCAACACGTGTCCCGGCCAAGGGCAACAACAAACAGGCATTGCCTGTATCCTCTGCTGTACCTGACGTGCCGTGCGAACGGCGACGTTCGTTCGACAGTGGAGAGGCTTCATGACAGACGACAAGCGCAGCCCAGAAGACATCGATCCTGATCTGCTCGAAGTGGCGCGCGAAATATTCGACGCAGCCCGGCGCGGCGAAGCGAACATGCTGGCTGCCGTCATCGAGAAAGGCGCGCCGCCGAATCTGCGCAATGAGAAAGGCGACAGCCTCGTGATGCTCGCCGCCTATCACGGCCATGCGGATGCCGTGCGCGTGCTGCTCGAACGCGGCGCGGACCCGAACCTGCGCAACGACAACGGACAGACTCCGCTCGCAGGCGCGGCCTTCAAGGGCTTCAAGGAAGTCGTGCAGACGCTGCTCGCGCATGGCGCGGACGTCGAAGGCGCATCGCCGGACGGACGCACGGCGCTGATGATCGCCGCAATGTTCAATCGCACGGAAATGGTCGAGCTGCTGCTCGCACATGGCGCGAACCCCAACGCGCGCGACGCGAACGGCGTGTCGGCCGCCGATGCCGCAAGCCGCATGGGCGCGCCGGAAACGGCCGCGCTGCTCGCGAAAAAGGCGGGCGCATGAAGCTGGAAGGCAAGACAGTCGCCGTTGTCGCGCCGGCGGGCGTGCCCGACATGCAGCACGTCGAGCAAAGCATCGCATTGCTCGAAAGCTGGGGCCTGCACGTGCAGGTCGGCGCGCATGTGCGCGACCGTTATCGCTATCACGCGGGCAAGCACGAAGATCGCGCCGCCGATCTGCATCGCGCGTTGACCGATCCTTCCGTCGATATCGTCTGGGTTGCGCGCGGCGGCTACGGCAGCATTTATACGCTGCATGCGCTGCCGGATGCCGTGCCGTGCGCGAAAACGCTCGTGGGTTTTTCCGACGCGACTGCGCTATTCGGTGCGCTGCATGGCATGCCGAACGTGCGCGTGATTCACGGTCCGACGTTGAACGGGCTCGCGACGAAACTCGACGACGCTTCGCGCGCAAGCATGCTCGCCGAGCTGCACGAAGAGCGCGCCGCGCCCGTGCCGTTGCAGCTTCTGCGTGGTTCGGATGCACGTCGTGTCGAAGGACATCTTGCGGGCGGCAACATTACCGTGCTCGCGAGTCTTGCGGGCACGCAATGGCAGGCGCGCTGCGACGGCGCAATCGTGTTGCTCGAAGACGTGACCGAGCTTGCCTATCGGATCGACCGCAGCGTCATGCAGTTGCGCGAAGCGGGTGTGTTCGACGGCGCGCGTGCATTCGTGCTCGGCGATTTCATCCGCTGTCCGCTGCCTGAAAACGCGGACTTCACGTTGCACGACATGATGGTCGATCTGTTGAAACCATACGGCGTGCCGATTTACGCCGGCTTTCCGATCGGCCACGGTTCGCGCAATCACGCGTGGACGTATGGCGCGCCGGCAGCGCTCGAAGGCGATCAACTGGTGCGTTAGCGCGTCAGTTGCGTGATGACGCGCTGAACGGTGTCGATGCCGGGCGCGTCTTTGCTCAGCGCGTCGCGCAAGCACCACGGGTATGGCAAGCGGCTCGCCCAACGCAATATGCTCCCGGCAAATTCTGCGGGCAATGTCGACATCTCTTCGATCGTGATGTGCAGCCGCGTCACTCGCGACGATTGCGCATCGCTCGTCCACTCGTAGCGGCCGTAACCGACGCGCGCCGCACCCGTCACCTTTTCCGTCATACAGACGAGCCAGTCGCAAGAGAACTCGCTTTGGTTAGCGGCAGGCATTGCGCCGACGCAAAACGTGTACACGTTCTCGTACTTCAACGCGAAGTCGCTCACCAGCACGGACGCAATCGCATCGCGCCCGTGCGTTTCTTGCGGAAACGCGATGGCGGCCGTTTTCACGGTCATCACCAAAGACGCATCGTGCGCGAATGCATCCGTCAACAGATGTGGACGGTTGCCGTCCTTCGCCAATATGTAGGATTCGATCGAGCCTTTGAGTTCAGTCATCTGTCAAAGCGTGTCAACGTAACGAGCCGATCAGTCTAAGCGCTTCACGTCGCTGCATTTCGCTTGCCCTTGATGCCGGGCGGGCTTCTGCTGTTTTCACGCATGCGACGCGCATTCTTTGCACAACATGACGAAACTGCGTTGCGCGCGATGCGCTTTGCGTTCGACAATGCCTCTTCGGTGCGCGATTCCTCACTTGCGCCCGCATCCCACAGTTCGAACACGCGCCCTCGATGAACTCCCGCTTCGCCAGTCTCACGCGCATTCATTCTTTCATGCCGCTTGCCGGCGCGACGCTGATGCTGGGCATCGCGATGTCGTTCACCGCGCCATATCTGTCGTTGTTCGGCGTCGAGCAGACGGGCATGACGCCGTTGCAGCTCGGTCTGTTCATGACGTTGATTGCGGCGAGCGGCGTGGTCGCAAGCGCGTGGGCGGGCAAATGGTCCGATAAGCATGGGCATCATCGCGCGCTGTTGCTCGCGGCGTTGATCGCGGCCTCGCTCGGTTTTCTGCTGCTTTGTTTCGTGCGCAACTATCTGGCGCTGCTCGTGATCGGCGTGGCGTTTCTCGGCGCGGGCGGCTCGGCGATGTCGCTGGTGTTTTCATTCGGTCGCGCAGCACTGCCCGTGCACGACGAAGCAGAGCGCTCGTTCGCGCTGGCGACGCTGCGCACGGTGCTGTCGATGGCGTGGGTCTTCGGGCCGTCCGTCGGTGCGCTTGTGCTGGCGGGCGCGGGCTTTTACGGGCTCTTTCTGTTCGCGGCCGGGTGCTTCGCGGCATGCGGCGCGATCGTGTGGCGCATGCGCGAATCGCCAGCTGGCGATCCGCACAGCACGCCGGCGCACTATGCGGGCGACCCGGCTTCATCGCTCGAAGTGACGACCGTCACCGAGCCCGCCGAACCGCCGCCGCCCTCGCCGCCTCATGCGCCCGGCACGCAGCGGCAGATCTGGCGCTCCGTCGTCGCGCTGACGCTGATCGGCCTCGCCGCGAACGCGACGATGATCGTGCTGCCGCTTTACGTCGTGCATGGCCTGAAGGGCACGCGGCTCGATGTGTCGATCATGCTCGGGCTCGGCGCGTTCCTCGAAATCCCTATGATGCTCGCGCTCGGCGCGCGCGGCTCGACGCTCAACAAGCTGAACTGGCTCGCGGCGTGCGCGGCCGTGCATGTGGTGTATTTCATCGCAGTTGCGGCAGCGGGCACGGTCAGCGTGCTGATCCCCATGCAGGCTTTCAATGCATTCGTCGTGGCCGTCACGTCGTGTCTCGGCATGACGTATATGCAGGACCTGATTCCGCGTTCGCCCGGCGCGGCCACGGCGTTGTTCTTCAACGCTTCGCGGGTTGGGTCGATTCTGTCGGGTGTGTTGTCGGGTGTGCTGGTCGCGGGTCTTGGCTATCGCGGGACGTTTCTTGTCTGCGGATGCCTCGCGCTTGGGGCGCTGATCCTGTTCGCTGATCCGCCGTGGAAGCGTATTGCGCTGCGAGTGCGGGATGCGTGGGAGGACTGGCGGCATCCTGCTCAGTGAGGGAGGGAATTCTGTGCATCGCTTGCGATCTTGCTGCGATGCGTAAAGGTGCTGATTCGGCTCCGCGCGAGCCCGGTCGTCTGGGTTTCTCAGTCCGCATCGCGGTGCGATATCTCACCATCCTGACCGACACGCAAGATCGCTCGCTACGAAGGCGTCTTGTCCTCCCCGCAAGCCGCTATTATCGATATTCAATCCAAAGGAGGAGCAACGATGAGCCGACCGGATTTCATCAAACACTGGACTGAACTCGAACAACCGGATGCGCACTCCTATCCCGGCGATACCGAGCCAATGGCGCTGGACGCGCCGCTTTCCGCCGCACTCGGCATTACGCGCATCGGCATTCATCACATAAGGCTTCTGCCCGGCCGAAGGACGTCGTATCCACATGCCGAAAGTACCGAGCAGGAGTTCGTGTACGTGCTCGAAGGCAAGCCCGACGTATGGATCGACGGCACGCTTCATCCCATTGCTGAAGGCGATTCCGTCGCGTTTCCGGCAGGCACTGGCATCTGCCATACCTTCATCAATAACACGAAGGAGGACGTCAGGCTGATGGTGATCGGCGAACGTCCGCGCGACGATAACCGTATTCGTTATCCGCTCAACGAAACCTATGAACTTACCCGCCCGGATCGCTGGGTGGACTGGCCGACCAGACCGCTCGACGACCATGACGGGAGGCCGGACTAAGTTTGACGCAAAGGGTTGCCCCGCCGGCGCCCGCCACATGCAAGCCACCCTTTGACTCCCGAAAACCCTCACCTCCCCACTACGCCCCCACCGAGCAAGCCCACCCGATGACAAGTAGAATCGGGTAGAGCCCACTGCGGTGAGGTCCGGCAGGACGCACAGGCTCAGCAGTCGACCCGTACCAGGGATACCAGCACGAAAGCCCGGCACGCAGCGTCCCAGCACGAACGCGCGCCCTTTCCGCCGCAAGGAGATCTCATGAAGGTGCTCGCTGTTCACCCCAGTGGCCTGATGTACACCCGCGTGTATCTGCGCCTCGAGCCGCTCGGACTCGAAACGGTCGCCGCCGTGATACGCGAAGCCGGCCACGATATCCGCCTGATCGACCTGCAGGTCGAATCCCATCGCGCGCTGCACAATCTCGTCAGCACGTGGCGGCCCGACGTGGTCTGTTTCTCGGCCAACTATCTCGCCAATATCCCCGAAATCATCGATCTGTCGAAGGCGATCAAGGCGCATTTGCCAGGCTGCTTCGTATTTGTCGGCGGACATAGCGCGTCGTTCACCGCGCGCGACATGCTGAAACACGCGGAAGGTGCGATCGATTGCATCCTCAAGGGCGAAGGCGAAGCGAAGGTCGTCGAGCTGCTCACTGCCGTTGCGCGCAAGGACGAGCTGTTGCGCATTCCGGGCGTCGTCACGAGCAAGGGCGAAGGGCCGCCGCCCGGCTTCACCGAAAGCCTCGACCAGATTCGCCCCGCGCGCGATCTGCTGCGGCACCGGCGCAAGTACTTCATCGGCGTGCTCGATCCGTGCGCGTCGATCGAGTTTGCGCGAGGCTGCCCGTGGGACTGCACGTTCTGCAGCGCGTGGACGTTCTATGGACGCAGCTACCGTTCGCGCAGCCCCGAAGTCATTGCCGACGAACTGGCGTCGATTCGCGAGCCAGGCGTGTTCATCGTCGACGACGTCGCCTTCGTGCATGCCGATCACGGCATGGCGATCGGACGTGAAGTAGAGCGGCGCGGCATCCGCAAGAAGTATTACCTCGAGACGCGCGGCGATGTGCTGTTGCGCAACAAGGAAGTGTTCGAGTATTGGCGCACGCTCGGTCTGCAATACATGTTCATCGGACTCGAAGCCGTCGACGCCGAAGGGCTGAAGGCGTTTCGCAAGCGCATCGACGTCGACAAGAACTTCGAGGCGCTCGCGTTCGCGCGCTCGCTTGGCATCACGGTCGCGATTAATCTGATCGCCGATCCCGACTGGGATCACGAGCGCTTCGAAACGATCCGGCAATGGTGTCTGGAGATTCCCGAGATCGTGAACATCAGCGTGACCACGCCGTATCCGGGCACGGAAATATGGTTGCGGGAACAACGGCGACTGACGAGCCTCGACTATCGGCTCTACGACATCCAGCATGCCGTGCTGCCGACGAAGCTGCCGCTAGCCGAGTTCTACGCGGAACTGGTACGCACGCAACAGGTGCTCAACCGCAAGCATCTCGGCTGGGGCGCGTTGTATCGTGCGGCGGGCGAAGCGGCTTCACTGCTGATGCGCGGACAGACGAACTTCGTGCGCATGCTGTGGCGCTTCAACTCAGTGTTCAATCCGAATCTGCAATTGAGCGATCACGCACGCGAAGTGCGCTACGAGATGACGCCGCCGCCCGCGCAACCGCCGGAGGAGAGCAACGTCAAGGTGCTGTACGTGCACGGCCCGGCGGGACGAAAAGGCCGCAAGATCGACGATGCAACCGAGAAATTCGTCGATCAGACCCGCATGGGTACGGGCTGATCACAACTGGGTGCGCCTTGCCCGTGCGGTCAGAACGGCTCTTTGAAAGGACGTAGATCGATTTCGTGCGTCCATGCGGACGGATGCTGGAGATGGATCTGCCAGTACGCTTCGGCGATGGCGTCGACATTCAGCAGTCCGTTTTCGCCGCGCTCGCCGGCAGCCTGCGGACGCGAGACATGCAAGCGCTCGCCGTCGATGCCGCCGTCGATCACCACATGCGCGACATGCAACCCGAGCGGCCCGAACTCGCGCGCCATGCTTTGCGCGACCATCCGCAGCCCGGCTTTTGCCGCGGCAAAATGCGCGAAGCCTGGCTTGCCACGCAGGCTCGCCGATGCGCCCGTGAAGATCACCGTGCCACGGCCGAGCGGCGCGAGACGCCGTGCCGCTTCGCGCCCCACCAGAAAGCCGCCGACCGGCCCGGAGCGCAAAAAGTCCTGCATCTGCGCTTCCGTCAGGTCGCGAAACGGAACGTGCCGGTTGTTGCCGACGTTATAGATGACGAGCGAAGGCACATCGATAGCGTCCGGCGGCGACATCGCCCGGTCGAAAAGACGCATGATGTCCGCTTCCGATGTGCCGTCCATCGCGAACGATTCGGCCGATCCTCCGCCGCTCGCAATGCCCTTCGTCACGATGTCGAGTTTGGCCTGCGTGCGGCCCGCGACATACACGTGATACCCGTTCGCGGCGATCTTCCTGCACAGCGCCGCGCCCAGTCCGAGTTCGGCGCCGACGCCGATCACCAGTGCGCTGTTTCGCTTCATCGTGTGTCTCCGTTGTCCTCTTGCGCATGCGGCGCGGGAATCATCGCGTGATTATAGGCAGCGGATGCGGGCGGCTGCCCGTGAACTGCACGTTCGCATCAGCATCTCGAATCCGACCTGTGTCTGCGAGCGCGCATCGCGTATGCACACAGTGTCGGCGACAGTGACAAAAATCATGGAACGCAGCCTGATTTTTCGTCAATCTCATGTTCGCTCGATGCCGTCCGCGCCTGTTCGCGGGGGAATGAAAGGGTCAGCTCGCAAAGACCCTCGTGAGCGGCACGATCGTGATGCGAACAGCGACGCCTCTCGCGGCCTTGCACCAAACGCGCTGACCCTCCAGCTTTTTCGACTGTACCGACGCAAGCCGTGAGCGGACTGCGCGCCGCCGCGCACCGTATTGCCCTCGCCTTTGACATTGCATGAAAACCATCACGCGTCTCTACCGATACCGGATTGCCGGCATATTGTTCGCCAGCGTCGCCGTACTGATTGCGCTCGCAAGTTGCGGCCTGGCGGTGCTCTCGAGGCTCGACGCGTACACGAACACGCTGTATCGGGGCAACATGCTTCCCATCGCACAGTTGAACGAACTCCGCGCGGCCTCGCTCGATGCGCGCCGCGAATTCTAGAAGGCGAACCAGTTTCGCGATCCCGTGAGGACGGCCGCATCGCTGAAGGTAGTCCAGGCAGACGAGGTCCGCATCGAGAACGCATGGAGGGCGTATTTTCCGTCCGGCGTCAGCGCCCCGGCCGAAGCATTGCTCGCTGGCAAGATCGCGAACAGTCTGCCGACGTTCCGCGCGATTCTCCGGAAAGCTGTCGCGTTACTCGAACGGGGCGATTACGAAGCGGCGGCTCAGTGGTTCGACGACAACATCGAGTTTCTCAACGGTTTCGATGTGCTGATAGGCAAGTGCATCGACACCAACACGTTGCAGGCGACGGAGCTTGCAGGAAAATGCGAATCCATCTTTCGCACGATGTTCTGGGCGACGTTGGCGTGCGTCGTGATCTGTGTGGCGGGCGCGGTCAGCGTGTCGATCTGGCTGGTGCGCCAGCGCGATGAGGCATTGAGCGAATCGCGCTATCACTTGTGGCTGGCCAATCGCGTGTTCGACCTGACGCGCGACGGCGTAATGATCACCGACTCGCACGGCCATATCGAGCGGGTCAATCCTGCCTTCACGCGGGTCACCGGCTACACGCCACAGGAAGTGCTGGGGCGCAATCCGAGGCTGCTGAGCTCGGGCCGTCAGTCGCCCGAGTTCTATCGCGTGTTCTGGCGAAGCCTGAAAGAAACGGGCCACTGGCATGGCGAAGTGTGGAACCGCAAGAAGAGCGGCGACATCTATCTGGAGGCGCTGTCCTTTGCAGGCGTGCAAGGACGCGACAGCGGACACACACATTACGTCGCGATTCTCAGCGACATCACGCAACGCCATCAGCACGAACAGCGTCTGCGCAACCTCGCCACGCACGACGTGCTGACAGGACTGCCCAACCGCGTGCTGCTCGACGAGCGTCTGAAGCATGCCATCTCCCGTGCGAAACGCCATGGAATGCACATCGCCGTCATGTTCATCGATCTCGATGGCTTCAAGCAGGTCAACGACACGCGTGGGCACGCCGTCGGCGACGACGTGTTGAAAGCCGTCGCCGAGCGGCTCGTGCATAGCGTCCGCGAAAGCGATACGGTTGCGCGGCTTGGCGGCGATGAGTTCGTCGTCATTCTCGAAGAGGTGGGCGGCATGCTGCAGATCGAACCCGTGGCGCGGGCAGTGCTCAATGCAGTCGGCCGGCCGATCGCGCTCCCCAGCGACGCAGTGAGCGTGACGCCGAGCATCGGCATCAGCCTGTATCCCGACGACGCTGCCCACGCGGAACAACTGCTTCTGCGGGCGGACCGCGATGTATGTCGCGAAGAACATGGGCAAGAACAACCTCTGCTTTTTCTCGACCCTCGAAACGGCCAGCCATCCACAGCCGGCAATGACTGCCACGGCCTAGTGGCTGTTTAGTGCCGGGACCTCACGGTTCAGGATTGTCGAGATCCGACTGCACGACGGTTTCTCCGTGACGTTGCGCGGCTTCGCGCGCCTGGTCGCCGTCTGTGAACGGGCCAATGTCGGGTGCGCCCGTGAACGGAAACAGCAAGCGGCCATCCGTCTTGCGCACGACCTTCAACTGGCCCATGTACGAACCTTCCGTCGTGCGGCGGTAGGTGGCGTAGATCTGATAGTCGTCCGTCGACTCGGGTTTCGAGGCCACAGCATTGCGCGCTTTCGGGAAAATCATCCGTGGCCTTGTCATCTTGCGACTCCCCTCCTGTGGATGCCGGACGCGACGCTTTCGCCGGCATACCGGTTGAAATGACGCATTCCTCTGCGCAGTGAATGCGCACGAATGCGCGACCGTTCAGACCAACGCGGCAAAAATTGCCGCTGTCGCAACGTCCGCGAGATGTCCTGTGCTCGACGTCCTTGCATTCCCTTTCAGCAAGCGACGTACCGCTTTTCGGCCGACGCTTCACGAGCGCGATGCGCGGCATGTCTACCCCGTATGTGCGATGTGTGCGCGGCGCGCGTCGGGAACGGCGCATGCTCGAATACATGAGCCACGGCGCAAGGCGACGCATCTTTGCAATGGGAAAAGGAGAGCGACATGCCACTCAAGCGAGGCACATCGAAGGAAACCATCGGGCACTACATCAAGGCCGAAAAGAAGGCGGGCAAATCGCAGAAGCAATCTGTCGCCATCGCGCTGAATCAGGCGCGCAAGTCAGGCGCAAAGATTCCGAAGAAGCACAGCTAGATATCGATGTGACGCTGCGCGGGCGGATCGATCCGGTCGCGCAGCGCGTGCGTGAAGTGGTTCCGCACAGGCTAGTGCGCACGCTCCTCGTCGTATTCGGGACGCACGCCGCGCGGCAGCCACGGTTCCTTGTGCTTGCACCAGAGTTCATACGTGGGCTCGAACAGTCCCGTCTCGTCAAAAGCGCCGAGCGGTAAAGCGATTTCATCGCGATCGGCGTACCTCATGAACGCCACCGATCCGCACAGCGGACAGAAATGACGCCGGCCCTGCTCCGAGCTTCGCCATTCGCGCGTGTTGCCCGTCATCGTGACGGCGCTGCGGTCGAATATCGCGTAAGAGCTGAAGGCCGATCCGTGCACCTGCCGACATGTCATGCAATGACACATCCCGACGCGCATCGGCGAACCGATCGCGCGGAAACGCACGGCGCCGCACGCGCACCCGCCTCCATACGTCTTTTGCTGGTTCATCGCGTCTCTCCATTGAGGTTGAGCTTTGTTGACACGCAGGGAACATACCAATGATGATGCCGCGAAATTCCGCAGCAATCATCCCGGACGCAACGCCTATACTGCATCGATAAACTCCGGTTCGCCGGGTGCCGGCGCGACGGCACCCGGCGAACCATTCTCCATCGAGCATTATGAGTGACGGTATCGAAAGCGCCCGCCGGGCGGGCGTACTGCGCACGGACGATCTGAAGGACCGGCCGGCGCGCGCACCCGATCATGCCGCCGAAGTCCGCACGCTCGTCACCGTCGCAAGCGCGCAAACGGGACGCCGCGACACCTTGCTGCAAGCCATCGCCGACGCGGCGCTCGGCGCGTGCCGCGCAGGCAGCGCGGGCATCAGCCTGCTTGAAACGACGAGCGAAGGCGCAGCCGTCTTCCGCTGGCGCGCGGTCGCCGGCGCGTGCGCGGCGTTCGAAGGCAAAACCACAGCGTGGGCCGAATGTCCGTGCGGGATGACGCTCGAACTCGGCACGCCGCAGCTGTTCGTCGAGCCGCACACCTTCTTCAAGAGCCTGCGCGATGCGGGCGCGGTCATCACGGAAGGCATCATCACGCCGATTCCGATTCGTTGCCCCGCGTCGAAGCCGCTCGGCGCGATCTGGGTTGCGTCACACGATGACCATCGTTTCGATCGCGAAGACGTGCGCCTGCTCGGCAATCTCGCCGTGCTCGCGGGCGCGGCGCTCACGCTGCTCGACGCGCAACAGGCCGCCGAAGCGGAAACCGAGGCCGCGCAACAGGCGCGGCGCGCGCTGGAAGACGCAGCGCATCGGCGCGACGAATTCATCGCGATGCTCGGCCATGAACTGCGCAATCCGATGGCGCCCATCGACAGTTCCATTGCCGCGCTCAAGGTGCTCTGCGCAGGCCAGGAGCAGGCCAACGATGTCCTCGCCATCGCGCAACGTCAGATGCGCCAGTTGCGCACGCTCGTCGACGATCTGCTCGATGCCGCGCGCCTGCGGCACGGCAAGCTCGCGATCAAGTACAGCCGCACGTCGCTGAACGAAATTGTGTACGACGCGATCACGGCGCTCAAGCATCACATCGACGCACGCAAGCATCGCCTCGTAATCGAAGGGCTCGATCAGCCCGTTTATGTGCGCGCCGATCATGTACGCCTGAGCCAGGTGGTCGGCAACCTGCTGTCGAACGCGGCCAAATACACGCCTGCGGGCGGCACGCTGCAACTGCGCGTGCAAACCGACACGGACAGCGCAGCCGATGAGGCAGCGCACAGCGGCATGGTGTCGATCGTCATCGAGGACAACGGCGTCGGCATGAGTCCCGACGCGCTCGAGCATGTGTTCGAGCTGTTCGCGCAATCGCCATCGAGCGCGCGCCGCTCGGAAGGCGGACTCGGCATCGGGCTCGCGGTCGCGAAGCGGCTCATCGAACTGCATGACGGCACCATTACGCTCGACAGCCAGGGCGTCGGACTCGGCACGCGCGTCGTGCTGCGGCTGCCGATACTCGACCTCGAGACGCGGGTCGCGCACGATGCAACGGCGACGTCGGTCGCGGCAAGCGCCGAGCCGAGCCGCATCCTGCTCGTCGACGACAACGCCGACGCGCTCGACGCGCTGCATCTGCTGCTCGAACTCGAAGGTCACGATGTGATCATCGCGCGCAGCGGCCGCGATGCGTTGAAGGTCGCGGCGCAGGCGTTGCCCGAAGTGGGCATCATCGATATCGGCATGCCGGAGATGGACGGCTTCGAAGTAGCGCGCGCCATCCGCTCGAACAAGGCGCTGGCGCACATGTTCCTGATCGCGCTGACGGGCTACTCATCGGAATCCGACAAGTCGCGCGCGCTCGCGGCAGGCTTCGACTATCACCTGACGAAGCCTGTTTCGATGGAACGGCTCGCCGACGTGCTGTCGCATCGCGACGGCCGGAACATCAGCGGTCTTGTCTGACGTTAATCCCGCTTGCGCTAAAGGTGAGCCGGGACGTGCGCATCGACGTCACTTTGCAGAGGTCCCGCAAACTCTCACCATTGATCGATCCGCACTCGTCACGGCATCTTTGACGATGCCCGCAAAGCCTTATCCATCAAGGGCTTGTACTTTGTGGCGGTGCGCGTTCCGAGGGCTTTTCGCTCACTCCCGTAAGTTCTCACCTTTACGCCACGCGGCGCGCTTGCCGCTGTCTTCTGTTCGCAGACCCAGGTAACGAACTGCGCATCGGCTTACTTGTTCACGGCCATGCATTTCTGTTTGGTCGTCGTGCTAAATCGTTGATTTACCAGGGTTCTGCATTCGCCGATCATGTCTTCCGTCAACTGCGTTCATCTTCTGCCGGAGCACACCATGTCCATGCAAGCCCTCGTTCTCAGCCAGTACAAAGGCCCCCTCGTACCGACGACGATGCCCATTCCCGAGCCGGCACGCGGCGAGGTGCTCGTGCGGATCAGCGCAAGCGGCCTCAATACGCTCGACACGAAGATTCGCGCGGGCAGCGCCGCGCATGCGCGTCATCCGTTGCCGCTCGTGCTCGGCATCGATCTCGCGGGCGTGATCGTTGCGCTCGGCGCGGACGTGACGCGCTTCAAGATCGGCGACGAGGTCTATGGGATGACGGGCGGCGTCGGCGGCATTCAGGGTTCGCTTGCGCAATACGGGGCCGTCGACGCGCAACTGCTCGCACACAAGCCGTCCAATCTGTCGATGCGCGAAGTCGCCGCGTTGCCGCTCGCGTTCATCACGTCGTATGCGGGCATCGTCGACCGTGCACACTTGCAGGCGGGTCAAACCGTGCTCGTGCAAGGCGGTGCGGGCGGTGTGGGGCACGTGTCGGTGCAGTTGGCGCGCGCGCTCGGCGCACGGGTCTTCGCGACGGCGAGCGCGCGCGATCAGGATCTTGTCGCGCGATTCGGCGCGACGCCGATCGACTACGCGGCGTGCTCGGTCGAACAGTATGTTGGTGAAATGACCGCGGGCGAAGGCTTCGATCTCGTCGTCGATACGGTCGGCGGGGCGACGCTCGATGCATCGTTCGCGGCCGTTCGGCATTTCGGGCATGTCGTGAGCGCGCTCGGCTGGGGCACGCATGCGCTCGCGCCCCTGTCGTTTCGCGAGGCCACGTATTCCGGTGTGTTCACGCTGCATCCGTTGCTCACCGGTCAGCATCGCGCGCATCACGGCGAGATGCTCGCCGAGGCGACGCGCCTTGCCGAACAGGGCAAGCTTGCGCCGTATCTCGATCCGCGCCGCTTCGATCTCGCATCGGCGGAACGCGCGTACGACGCGATCACGGAGCGCACTGCACGCGGCAAGATCGTGGTTGAAATCGAATGACGGTGCCGGATCGGCTCACACGTTCGCGAGCCGCTCGATCACGACATCGAGCAACGCGCGCAGACGTGCGAGACGTTTCAGGTCGCGATGGTAGCCAAGCCAAACGTCCCGGCCCGGCGGCGCTTCGCCCAGATCGATGCGCCGCAGGCCCGGCGTGTTGTCGCCGAGCGGACAAGGCAGCACCGCGAAACCGCCGCCTTCGGCGCACATGCGCGCCTGCACGCCGCGGTTGTTGCTTGCGTACGCGATATGCGCGTTCGGCAGCATCTGCCGGATCCACGCGACGTCGGGCAACTCGCCGAACGCGGTATCCATGGTGATGAGCGACTGGCCTGCGCCATCACCGCGCGCGGGCGCGACGAGATCGATGCGCCCATAGAGCGCGTAGTCCATGTGCATCAGCTTGCGCTGAATGACGTCGGGTTCGTCGAACGGCGTGATGCGGAACACCAGATCGGCTTCGCGGCGCGCGAGGTTGTAGCGGCGCGAATCGGTGATCAGTTCGATCGACATCTGCGGATGGCGCGCCAGAAAGCCAGCGAACAACGGCGTCAGCACATGGATGCCGTACCAGTCTGACGACGAGACACGCAGCGCGCCCGTTAGTTGCTGCTCGTTGCCCGCGAGCGAACGCATGAACGCGTGCGCTTCTTCTTCCATGCGCTCGGCGTAGGTGAGTACGGCATGACCTTCGTCGGTGAGCACGAAGCCTTCAGCCGTGCGCTGAAACAGCGTGTGGCCGACGGCTTCCTCGAGCGCACGCAGACGCCGGCCCATGGTCGGCTGAGTCTGTCCAAGCTGGCGCGCGGCCGCGCCCAGCGTGCCGCAGCGCGCGACGGCAAGGAAGATCCGCACGTCGCTCCAGTCCAGTTTCGAATCGTTCATAGACGCCTTCAGCCGCATGCGATGGGACGCGTTGCCTGCGATTATGAACGGCGTCGGCGGGCTTGCGGTGATCGTCGTGCTCGCTGGATTTGCACAGTTGCCTCGTGAAGGTGAGAGGTTTCAGGAGCGCGTCGGACGCGTATCTGACATCCCGCAAAACCTCACCTTTGATGAGCGCAGGCTCGTTGCGAGGCCACCTGTTTGAATGCCGCGCGTGCTTTTCCAGCCTTTATAGCGGGGTTTTGGCGCTTCAGGTGATGCAACCATTGGGTCGCCTGTTCACCGCACGCATGACTCCCGAAAACCCTCACCCATCACGACGAGTGAACCGATCTCAGAACTTCACCTTCACCTGAAACCCGATTGTGAACGGCAGGTTATCCGAAGGAATAGGCGGAATCAGAATGAAGTTCGCACCGACGCGCTTGTACTCGACCATCACGATAGGCGCGGCGACTGGCCCGATCGTGTGATCGTGGCCGAGTCCCCAGTTGCCGTAGTTGTAGCCGGAGATAATGCCGCCAATTACGGCAAGGCGAATGAAGCCCCAGTGCACGAACTCGGGCGCCCACACACCGCCGCCGTACCACGATGGACGACGCAACGAATTGCGGAAGCCGCCCGCCGTCAGCGCCCATTGCCCATTGAGCCAGCATTCGACGCCAAGACCAGGATTGAACTGCTCGAAGTCGGTGCCCGGGTCCGGGTCAATGTGATATGAGCCGAGCATCGCATCGACCCACACGCCGCCGCTGCACCAGTCGGCTGCCTGCGCACCCGATGCTCCCATCAAACCGATGCCTGCTACCGCTGCCGCCGCGCATGCTCGACGAATCTTGTTCTTGATCTTTCCAAACGGCATGTGCTCTCCGCAACCGGTCGCGCACCGGCGTCTGAATGTCGCGATTAGTGTCGAATTCCTCTCCAGTCGCGCACTCTACCCCACAAATCTTGCAGTGAGATGGAGTGTGCGCTCGGAACGACAATACGCGCGCAGACGTCGACGATAGCCGACAAACGGTTACGGGCCGGTGAACGCACCGCGCGCGCGTTCACCGGCGATATGACTGCGGATTACAGGCCCAGCTCCGACAGCCCCGGATGATCGTCCGGACGGCGGCCCAGCGGCCAGCGATACAGCCGATCTTCTTCGCGGATCGGCTTGTCGTTGATGCTCGCGTGGCGATACGCCATCAGTCCGTTCTCGTCGAACTCCCAGTTCTCGTTGCCGTACGAACGGAACCAGTTGCCCGAATCGTCGTGCCACTCGTAGGCGAAGCGCACGGCGATGCGATTGTCGGTGAAGGCCCACAGTTCCTTGATCAGCCGGTAGTCGAGTTCGCGCGCCCACTTGCGCTGCAGGAACGCGACGATCTCCGGACGCCCCGTGGGGAAATCCGCACGATTGCGCCATTTGCTATCCGGCGTGTAAGCCAGCGACACGCGCTCGGGCTCGCGCGTATTCCATGCATCTTCAGCGGCGCGCACTTTCTGGATGGCCGTCTCGCGCGTGAACGGCGGGACGGGAGGGCGTCTTTCGATATCAGCCATGATGGTTCCTCGTTGAACTGCGTCAGGTGGACGCTCGCCCGTTGGACGAGCGGGTGCTTGCACTGTTGGAATCGAGCAGATGCCCGGCTGCCGCGCGCGCGTCGAGCGCGGCATCGGCGTCACCGCTCACGAGCGCGACGCCGATCGCGCCGTCGATCAGGATCAGCCACTGCCGCGACAGCCGCGCCGCGCGCCGGCTATCGCCGCCCGTCGAGGCGACGTATTCGTCGCATTGCGTGCGCACGAACTCGAGCAGGCGCTCCTTGTGTTCGCGCGCGACGACGCGAATCGGATCGTCAGGCGAAGCGATCTCGCCTGCGGCGTTGAGAAACGCGCAGCCATGAAAATCTTCCGATACGAACCATTCACGCAATACGTCGAACATGGCGAGCATGCGCGCGCGCGGATGCTTGCCACGGCGTAAGGTTCCTTCGATAAACCATTTCATCCAGCGTTCGTCGCGCCGCTCGAGCGCGGCCGCCACCAACGCATCTTTCGATTCGAAATGCGTGTAGAAACTTTTGCGCGCCGCGCCCGATTGCCGGACGATCGCATCGACGCCCGTTGCGTGAATGCCGCCCGCGTAAATCAGCGCTTCCGCGGCGTCGAGCAGCCGCTCGCGCGCGCTGCCAGTCGTGTCGTCGAGAGTAACCATGCGCGAAGGGTAGAACGATCATTCTCCTTCGTCAAGTATGGGCTCGCTTCGCATTTGCTGTCACTTCGGCGCTTCAGGCATTATCGTGTTGGAGAATCGTTTCAAAAGGATGAGTGTCATGAGCATCATTTTTCGCCGCGCCGTGGCCGCGATTGCGATTACGGCGGCGTTAGGCGCATGTACGCCGTTGCAGGTCGTCACGCATACGGTCACGCAAACGGAAGCGCGCGTGCCCGTCGGCCAGTACAAGCTCGATCCGCATCACACAAGCGTCACGTTCAACGTCGATCACTTCAAGTACACGCGCTTTACGATGCGCTTCGATCGCGTGGCAGGGGAGATCGACTGGAAGGAAGGCGGGCTCGACAAGAGCCAGGTCGCGGTGACGATCGACGCTGCGAGCATCGACACGAATGTCCCGCAGCTGGACAAGATGGTGAAGGGGACGGATATGCTCGATGCTGAGCGCAATCCGCAGATCCGCTTCGTCAGCACGCGCTTCGAGCGCACGGGCGATGCGCGCGGCAAGCTGACGGGCGATCTGACGATACGCGGCGTGACGCAGCCCGTGACGCTCGATGTGACGTTCAATGGCTACGGCGTCGATCCACTGACGAAAGCCGATACGCTCGGCTTTTCAGCGGACGGCCAGTTCAGCCGCTCGAAGTTTGGTCTGACGACGTGGTACCCCGCAGTGGGCGACGATATTCACGTCATCATTCAGACAGAGGCTGAGCGGCCGCGCGCTGCGAGTTGATTCTGTTTGTACGCGCGCGGCGAGACGCTTTCAGACGGTCCAGTCGAGGATCACCTTGCCGCTTTCGCCTGACAGCATCGTCGCGAACGCCTGTTCGTAATCGTCGACGGCGAAGCGGTGCGTGAGAATCGGCGAGAGATCCAGTCCGCTTTGCAGCATCGCGACCATCTTGTACCAGGTCTCGAACATCTCGCGGCCATAAATGCCCTTGATTTCGAGGCCCTTGAAGATGACCTGGGTCCAGTCGATCGCAGTTTGCGCAGGCGGAATGCCGAGCAACGCGATCTTGCCGCCGTGGTTCATCGC